>ENA-OQHP01000556-OQHP01000556.1-human-gut-metagenome-genome-assembly--contig:-NODE-556-length-12013-cov-1.302961_pt1 | contig 12013 bp, 16 predicted proteins | sample MGYA00242563_ERZ504717 | MGnify/ENA primary metagenome ERZ504717 (study PRJEB26092, sample SAMD00036212) | human gut metagenome | host: Homo sapiens | study: EMG produced TPA metagenomics assembly of...
AAGCGGATTCTCAGAAGACTCATCAGTCACGCCCCACATGAGTCCTCCCATAATTGTGTGCGCACCTTTTATGCGCATACTTCACACCGCTTCAAATTACACACACGCAATGTAATTTTGTCAAGTTTCCCCGTGTCAATGCCTATATTTCAGAAAATCCATGCTAAAGCTCAGCAATCTGGGGTCTACAGTCGCAGAATCGGTGAAAATCGGCCATTAACCTATAATTGCCCATTTGGATAGTGGTAGGTTCTAAAAGCATTGCGTCAAACGCGCATCTCAATCAGGAAGGCAACACCGTGGCAACGTCATCAACCGGCAATAAGCTTCCTAACATCAATGGTCTTCAGGATGCGAAACCACGTCACAGCCTGGGATATCGCGTGCAGCATCACGTCAGGACCGCAGTCGCCGCGGCAATCGCCGCGACTCTGGTGTTCGTCGGCACTGCAGCTGCCGCTACTTGGATGGACGTCAATGGCATCATCAAGAACAATTCGGTCGGCGTGATCGGCCAGGGTTCCCTGAATACGGACGCATCCATCATCGATCCGAACTCCGGCAAGCCGATCGAGTTCGTGCTGATCGGACAGGATTCCCGTGACGGCGCGGAGAACCAAGCCATCGGAGGCAGTTTCGATGACGTCATCGGCAACCATCAGCCGACACCGCCATGATTGTGCAGATCTCCGCCGACCGCAAGGAAATCAACCTGGTCTCCATTCCACGAGATTCCCTGGTGGACGTGCCTCAGTGCGAAACGTCGAAGGGCACGATTCCCGCACAGTATAACGTCATGTTCAATTCCATCTTCGCAGGTGCCTACAAAACCGGCGGAGATCTCTCCTCGGCGGCCAGCTGCACGCTGAACGCCGTGAACAGTCTCACCGGGTTGAATATTCAGAACTTCATCGTCGTGACTTCGCCGGCCTGGTCAAGATGATTGATTCAGTCGGCGGCGTGGACCTGTGCATTCCGCAGAACGTCAACGACCCGTACACCGGACTCAATCTCGACAAGGGCATGCACCATCTTGACGGCGTTGCGGCGACGCAGTACGCCCGGATCCGTCACGGCATAGGAGACGGATCCGACACCTCGCGTACCACACGTCAGCAGTATCTCATCAAGCAGCTGATGAGCGAGGCGCTCAGCAAGAATCTGTTCACTGATACCGCGCAGCTGTACCAGCTGGCGAAATCCGCGCTGAAATCGCTCAACATATCCCAAGGCATGGCTGATACCGCGGCTTTGGCGGGACTTGCCATGAGCCTGAAGAATTTCACCATGACCAACCTGCAGACCCAGACCGTCCCCGTGGTCCCAGCACCGTCCGACCCCAACCGTTCCGTCTGGACCGACGAAGCCGACAATCTCTGGGAGAAGATGCGAGCGGGCAAGCCGATTTTCGATACCGCCGATTCAAACTCGGGCGACTCCTCCGACACCAGTTCAGATAATTCAGCCAGCTCCGACGATTCCGGCACGACCGACAGCAACCAGTCGGACACCACTGCCGAGACTCCGATCCCGTCACGGGACTGATCACCAAATCCGACGGCACGTTGTCGATCCAAGCACTGGCGCACCGTCGACCCGGATGACGGCTCCATTCATGACGCGACCACGGGCCAGTACATCGGCCTTGCGGATCGATACCTTAATGCGACCGTATGTGCCGTTCCGGCAAAGAACTGACGTAGACCACGCAATCACGTCCCCTTCAACCGTATGACGCAGGGACGAATCTTTTTGGAGGAACCATGAGTGAAGGCAAAGGAGCAAAAGAGCCTACGAGCGTGCCACCAAGTTTCATTCCGTCATCAGGACGCAAAAAAACCATGCCGTCCACGGATTCCTCCCGCTCGCAAAGCGCACCGAGCCAGCCAGCGAGTTTCGCACCGGCGAACGTTCCGACCATGCATCATCCGTAAAACCGGCCAAACGCACGGCGCGTCCTTCTTCCTCGGTCCGCAAAGCTTCCTACCGCGGCACGGCAACCGAGCGGAGACAAGAAGAACCCTCATCATCTCCGGTGTCCTTCGCTCCAGAACATACCCGCACGGCCAATCCAACGCAGCAGTTCCGGGGGTCATCCTCCGTCTCCACGGCGCTCCGATCTGTTCCATCCTCTCCAGCGACGGCTTCCGTGCCAAAAAGAAGACCTCGCGTCGGACGTATCGTCCTTTCCATTTTCCTTGTACTGATTCTCGCACTGGGAATAGGGGTATTCTCCGCTTGGAACTGGGTCGATGACCAGCTCAACAAACAGACCTGGCTGACATCCAAAGCGGACACCGCCGGCGAAAGCTGGCTTATTCTTGGCTCCGACGAACGTGAGGGCACCATCGGAGACGCCGGCGACGTCGAAGGTTTCAGAACCGACACCATTCTTGTACTCACCAAGCCGAAGACAGGATCGTCCTCGCTGATTTCCATTCCTCGCGATTCCCTGGTGGAAATCGATGGGAGCTATATGAAGATCAACGCCGTGGCGCAGCTGTACAGCCGCAAACAGTTGGTCAACGAGGTGGAGGACATCACCGGCCAGAAAATCAACCATGTGGCAATGGTCCGCTTCGGCGGACTCGTCAAAGTGGTCGATGCCTTGGGAGGCGTGGACCTATGCTACGACCAGAATGTGAATGACCCTTATTCGGGTATGAACTGGACCGCCGGATGCCACACCGTGGACGGCAACACCGCTTTGGCGTTCTCCCGTATGCGATATGCCGATGTACAAGGCGATTTCGGCCGTGCCGCACGTCAGCGCCAGGTGATCAACGCCATCGTCAAGAAGGGCGCTTCCAAACAGACGCTCACGAATTTCAACAAGACCAAAAAGGTCGCCGCAGCGGCGTTGAGCTCCGTAACCGTGGATGAGAAAGCATCGACTTCCTCTCTGCTTCGGATGGCGTTGGCTTTCAAAAGCGCCTCAGGCAAGGATGGCATTTCGGGAAGCGTGTATTGGACCGATCCGGACTATTACGTCGATGGGGTCGGATCGTGCGTTCTGCTGAATGACGCGAAGAACATCCAGCTTTTCTCCGAACTCTCACACGGCACGCATTCCGCAGGACCGTGGGCACGCTGGCCGAACAGCAAACTGACGACACGCCGGAGGATGTGGATAACCCACATCCTCCGACCACAACCCTCATATTGGCTTGCGGCATGCCGCCGCTCTTGCCCATGCTGGCCGTATGAACAAAAAGGCCCCTCACCGTATAAGCGAACAACATCTCACTGTATTGAGTTGGAGCGCGCCTTTGCTGGCGCAGCTCATCATGCTGATTGTCATGTGTATGCAACGTCATTGGCTCTATGCGGCGATGCTCGCTCCGAGTCTGCTCGGCAGCGCATTGATGCTCATCACCATGATCATGCGCGTCAGGCATGAAGAAACGAACAGCAACACCATTACTGGAAGCGATTCGCCGGTTCCAACGCATCATAACGGAAACGAAATCGACCATGCTCAGCTTTCGCCGACATGCCGTCCATAAGTTTTGAGCATCTGCATGGCCTGGACAACGACCCGCTCATAGTGGCGCACCATCGTGCGAATTGGCTTGTCCCGTTCCCCAACGAACGGCATCGGCATGTCAGAACATGGCATATTCCATATAGATCTGGCATCATCCGGACCACATGCCATGGTCGCGGGGACCACAGGCTCGGGGAAATCCGAACTGCTGATCAGTTGGTGCATGGCATTGGCGATTCGGCATAGTCTCAAACCCTCCATTTCGTCTTTCTGGATTTCAAGGAGGATCGACCTTCAACGCTTTGGAGCGTCTGCCGCATACCGTGGGCAACGTCTGCGATCTTGACCTCGCCCATGCGTCCGTGCGCTGAACGCCATAGAACAAGAATTGGCACGCAGGGAGGCCTTGGTAAGTGCCGAACGCGTTTCCAGATTCGACCAGCTTTCCCATCCCCCTGCACGGCTCGTGGTGGTCATTGACGAATTCCATGCATTGCGCGACCGTCTACCCGACTATATGCAGCGACTCAATCGATTGGCGTCGCTCGGACGCTCTTTGGGTATGCATCTCATCGTATGCACGCAAAATCCCATGGGTCAGGTCCATGCCGATATGAAGGCCAACATATCGCTGAGCATCTGCCTACGCGTCACCGACCAAATGCAATCGAATGAACTGATCGGCACCAAGGATGCAGCTTTGATTCCACCGGCCTTCCCCGGTGCCGCTTACTGTCATGACGGTCAACGCACTGTTCCTTTCCGCTGCAGCGCGGTCCATGACATTGATTCCTTGGTGCATGCCATCAACACCGCATCGGCATTCAGCGGCACCACCAATCCCTCCCCTTTGTTCTCCGCGCCGCTCGCACCACATGCAGGCAAAGACGATTTGACGGCGCCACAGCGAGAGGCATGGCACCATGTGCCTTTTGCTTTGAGCGACGACGGTGTACTCATCTCCACCGCATTCCTTGACGTAGGACACGGCAACATCGCCGTGATTGGCGCATGCGGAAGCGGCAAAACCAATCTGCTGCTCTGCTGCGCCAGCCGTCTCTATGAATCCGGTCGCTGCACCATCCGGTTCACACGCAAGACGAACAGCGAATGGACCACCGACGACGGCAGAACATCGCCGCAGCACGAACGCACCATATGGTTCGTGGATGACGCCGACGAATTGCTCTCCCTTTCGCAGCCATGCCCGAAGCCGATAAGCTCAAGACCGCACTCGCCGATCCGTCCGTCACGGTAATCGCAGCTGTGGAAAAGCCGCAAAGCACCCTACTTGAACGTTGCCTCACACGTGTTTGCGTTTCCTTGCGGAGAGAGAGCCACCGATGTGATGATGGGGATTCCCAGCGCGGTTCTCGACGGTTTCGGCGTCGATGACTATGCCATTGCCGGGCGTGGGGTCTTCATCCAACAAGCACGGGCATGTCCCGTGCAATGCGCGGAATTCCAAGGATTCTAAAAAAACTTGGCTTCTTTTGCGAAAGTCTTGAAAAATCATCCGATTCGTGGTTATCTAAATAACGGATAGAACGCCACTTATGGCAAGAGGAAGGCGATTACATGAGCAGTGCTTTCGATTGGCGAGCCAAGGCCGCGTGCCGGGATAAGGATCCGGAACTGTTTTTCCCGGTCGCAACACCGGTGCCGCCTATCAGCAAATCGAAGAAGCCAAGGCCGTTTGCCGTACCTGCAAGGTGATTGACGCGTGTCTGAAATGCGCGCTCGACACCAATCAGGACTACGGCGTTTGGGGCGGTCTGAGCGAAGACGAGCGGCGCGCGCTCAAGCGGCGCGCGATGCGTGCACGTCGCTCGCCAGGCCATGCAGATGCAGGTCTGATTCTTTTCAGGGCATATGGAAGGGCCGGTCGATTCGATGGAATCCGACCGGCCCTTCCATATGCCATTCCAGTTCTAGAGGTCAGTTATCTTGCGCGGCACGCAGTTTCATGTCGAGCACCACACGGGTACCACCACCGCGACGTGGCTCCCAATGCACCGTTCCGCCAAAATCATTGGTGACGAACGTGTTGATGATCTGTGTTCCAAGCCCTGATCCGGAAGAGCGAGCCATGCCATCATGCTCCTCATCCGCCAAGCCGGTGCCATCATCCTCCACCACCACGTTGAGGTTATTGCCACCGCGGCCCACGGAAATCGTGATATGTCCTTCCTTACGTCCTTCGAAACCGTGTTCCACCGAATTGGTGATCAGTTCGGTAAGCACCAACGATAGCGGCGTGGCATCCTGTGCCGGCATCATGCCGAATTTGCCTACGAAATCGACATCGATGTGCTGGTCGCGCATCGTAGCCAAATCGACGGCCATCTTAAGCAGGTTGGAAATGACCTTGTCATAGTCGACGATCTCATCGGCGGTCTGGCTCAATCCCTCATGCACCATGGCGATGGTCTGCACGCGGCGCTGTGCTTCCTTGAGCTCCTTTTTGACCTCTTCGGACTTGGTCTTGCGCGCCTGCAAGCGCAGCAACGCGGATACCCGCCTGAAGATTGTTCTTCACACGATGGTGAATCTCGGAAATGGTGGCGTCCTTGGTCTGCAATTCCTTCTCGCGGCGGCGCAATTCGCTGACGTCACGGCACAGCACGATACCACCCACGCGACCATTGGCGTCCATCAACGGCAGAGAGCGCATGGACACCGCGGCTTTGTTGGCGTCCAATTCGGAATCCACCGCGGCTTTGCCGCTCAGTACCAATGGCAGCGTTTCCAGCACCGGATCGTTCTCATGCAGCAGTTTGGTGCCGATCTCGCTCAGATACTCCCCCTGCATGGTGCTGACCGATCCCAAACGACGGAAACAGCTGATGGCGTTCGGAGACGCGTATCGGACGATGCCGTCGACGGTGAGCACGATGAAGCCATCCGCCACACGTGCGTTATGGCGCTGGTTCATAACCGGGTTACGGTACGGGAACTGGCCGCGCGGAATCATCTCATACAGCTGTTTGCCGGCGCTGATGCTTTCGGACTCATAACGGCCGTTCGATTCGCGTGTGGCCATGTTGGTCTCGCGGACCACCAAGCCAAGCGTCTTGCCATTATGACGCACCGGGGCGTACACGTTGCAGACCTTGGCCTTGCCGACCGTACGCAGTTTCGAGGAGCGGAACACCGATTCGGAGTCCATGGCCGCGTCAAGCTCGGCGCACAGGGATTCCGGGACGACGTTGCCGACCACATCCTCGGCTCTCAGACTCATCACCGTGGACGGACGGCATTGCTCGGCAATGATGTACTTGCCCTCGCCGTTCTGCAGGATTAGCAGCAAGTCGGCGAAAACTCAAAATCGGCAATCACCTGCCAATCGGCCCACCAACTGGTGCAACCATTCACGATCGTCGTCACCGAAATCCGGACGGGTCATCAGGATATGTGAGAAATCAGCCATGCAACCATAATACGCATCAATGGCGAGGTTGCATACCATATGCCCACGTATAATGCGGAAACGCCGATTGACATATCCGACGGTTACGCTAACGTAGGTTACGGTTCCGTAACTTATAGTGGAGGCATCCGATGGCGAAACCTACAAACGCAGAAATCGAGCGAAACGCGCGGTCATCGCCGAAGCACGCGAGCAGGCCCTGCAGGCGAAAGCTGAGACCATTCGCGTGAAGGCGCACAATAAGGCCGAGAACATTCGACGCAAGGCGGATGCAAAAGCCAAACGTGCCATCGCCAAAGGCGAAGCCCATGCCGCAAAAATCGAAGGCATCGTCCCCGCCGAAATCGAACGCAAAATCAGACTCGACGTGCATGGCAGGCCAAAGCCGCTCCTGCGTGGCTGGATCCACGCCATCGCCACTCCCCTGGCTCTTGCCGCGGGCATCGTGCTGATCTGCCTCGCTCATGGCACCGGGCTCAAATGGCGTGCGCCGTGTTCATGACCTGCTCGCTGGTACTGTTCGGCAATTCCGCCTGTTATCATCTGGGAGATTGGTCACCACGGGTTACCGATGTGCTCCGTCGCATCGACCATATGAACATCTTTTTGCTGATCGCCGGCACTTATACGCCCGTTTCCTTCGCGCTCACGCCATTCTGGCGTGATTCCATCATCGCGGGCATGTGGATCTGCACCACAGTGGCGCTCATCATCCATGTCATCTGGATCAGCGCGCCTCGCTGGCTTTATGTTCTTGTCTATATTATTTTCGGCGTGTCCGGCGTCGCGTTCATGGGATTGTTCTGGATGTCCCCCTATGCCGGACTACCGTGGTGATACTGCTGTGTGCCGGCGGCGCCTGCTATATCGCCGGAGCATCGTGTATGCGCTGCGCAAGCCCGACCCCTGGCCGAAGGTGTTCGGCTTCCATGAGATCTTCCATACCGGAACCGTGGCGGGATACGCCTGCCACATGGTGGCCATCTACATGGTGATCGTGCAATTGTGGCCCTAAGGCGTAATCAACCCCACATGGACAAAACAAAATAAGCCCGTCCCCTCATCGTACGAATGCGATGGAGGAACGGGCTGTTGTTTCGTCACACGTATGTCAGGCGAGCGGCTTGGTTCCTTGATGGTCACGGAAATCTCACGGCCGTTCGGAGCGGTATAGGTCACCGTATCTCCGGCATGAGCGCCATTGATGGCGGCGCCAATCGGCGATTCAGGACTGATGATGCTGTAATCCGTGGCGATGGACAGGTCTCGCGTGCCAAGCACGTACACCATTTCACGTCCGTTGACTTCAAGGGTCACTAGGGATCCGTCACCGACCTCACCGGCCTTGGGCGCAGTCAGAATCTTCGCATTGCGCAGTTTGACGGTCAGTTCGTCGATGCGTCCCTGATTCACGCGCTGCGCCTCACGGGCAGCCTGATAGCCGCCGTTCTCGCTCAAATCGCCTTCGGCACGCGCCGCGGAGACCTTGGACAGAATCTCGTCACGGTACTCGCCCTCACGCCAGGCGAGTTCTTCTTTCATCTTGTCGTACGCCTCCTGCGTCAGCAGGATCGTCTTTTCTTCGGCCATGTTATCCTCCTTGACCTTGGAAGAATGATACCCGTCAATCAGCGGGTGGAGATGATGTCGATCACGAACACCAGCGTGTCCTCGCCGCCGATGCGGCCTGCGGAACGCCACGGGAGCCATAACCGTACTCCGGCGGAATGGACACCACCAGGCGGGAACCGACGTTATGTCCCGGAACGGTCTGATCCCAGCCCTTGATGACCTGTCCCACACCGATGCCGAACGTGGCCGGCTGGTGACGGTCGAAGCTGGAGTCCGAACGGGGTGTCCTTGCCCCAGACCACACATGGTAGTTGACGGTGACGGTGTCTCCACGGCGGACCATCGGGCCATTGCTTCAAAGAGCTCCACGACCTTCAGGCCGGCAGGAGCGATCTCAGTCGGGAATTCGATGGTCGGGCGATCGCCGAATTCGGCATTGACAACAGGCATTTCAGATGCATGGTGAACCTCCTTGAAAAAACACAGTGTCACCAAGATTAGCACCATCCATCGCTAGCATTCAACAACATTGACCGCAAGACCGCCTTTCGACGTCTCCTTGTACTTGGCCATCATGTCCTCGCCGGTGTCCTTCATGGTTTTGATGGCTTGGTCAAGACTCACGATATGCGTGCCGTCGCCCAGCATGGCCATACGGACCGCGTTGATGGCGGTATTGGCCGCCATGGCGTTGCGTTCGATGCAGGGAATCTGCACCAGACCACCGACCGGATCGCAGGTCAGTCCCAGATTGTGCTCGATACCGATTTCCGCGGCATTCTCCACTTGGTGAGGCGTGCCGCCCATCACGGCGCACAGCCCCGCCGCGGCCATGGAACAGGCTGTGCCGACCTCGCCTTGACATCCGACTTCGGCACCGGAAATGGACGCGTTGCGTTTGAACAAGTATCCAATCGCCCCTGCGGTCAGCAGAACGTCACCACACCATCCTCATCCGCATGATCCACGAAATGCCAATAATAGTGGAGCACCGCCGGAATGACGCCAGCCGCACCGTTGGTAGGCGCGGTGACGATGCGTCCGCCTGCCGCGTTCTCCTCGGAAACCGCCATGCGAACAGGTCGACCCATGCGGCGTCCGATGATTCGAGTACGGCGTCGGAGCGCCTGCCGTCCCGTTTGAGCACGTCGCTGTTGGATGCGAGCCTTGCATACATTTTTGGCGCCCTGCGGGGCACGTCAAGGCCGCCAGGCAGAACGGTTTGGTTGGTATTGCAACCGTGCTGCACGCAGCGGCGCATCACATGCCATACAGTGTCCAAATCGCTGCGCACCTGCACGGCGGACCGCATGGCCGTCTCATTGGCCCACACCACATCGGCCACACTCATGTGATGTTCATCGCACAGCGAGATCAGTTCGTCGCATGTGGTGAACGGATAGGGCATGTCCATATCGATATCGGTTGAGGAATCGTCGGTCTGATCGGCGAAGGCCGTTCCCGCAGGGGGTTTCTCATGGATGCCGATCATCAGGTCGTCGGCGTCGCCTTGTCTGACGAATCCACCACCAATGGAATACCAGACCTGTTCGTCGATGAGATTGTTCTGCCGGTCGAAGGCTTGGAATCGCATGCCGTTGGGATGGGCCGCCATGCGGTGCCATACATCCATCACCACATCGCGTCCGTAATCGAAATCGATGCGATGCGTGCCGTTGAGCATCAGCTCGCCGCCTGCCTCGCATTCCATACGGATATTGCTCATGTGATCGGTATCGACGGTTTCGGTACGTTGCCTTCCAAGCCCGCCACCGTGGCGCGATCGGTACCGTGCCCAAGACCGGTCAGGGCGAGCGAACCATACAGTACCGTTCGCACGCGGCCGACCCGGTTCAGTATGCCGTCACGTTCAAGGGAGGCAGCGAATCTGCTGGCCGCGACCATCGGCCCTACGGTGTGCGACGAGCTGGGGCCGACGCCGATGGTGAACATCTCCAGAATGCTGAACATGTATATTGCGCTCTCTTTCCGCGTCTTCGCCGTCACGCCGCGTAAAGCACGCTGAACATGCGAATCATGATGAGTAGGCCGATGATGGCAATGACGATTTCCGCGATAAGCAGAATTATCGCAACGGTTTTGCGATTGCCGAGTTTGACGTCGAGCAGTTTTGCGAAAAGGAAAGCGACGAAGCCCAAGGCTGCTCCGTTCAGCGCGATCGCGCCGACCTGGCCGTTGGTAAGAACGCTTTCCCCGACTTTGGCGAGTATCGAATTGATGGTGGCGGTGAACACCAGCAGCTCCATACGCCGTATCCAATCAATCCTACCGCCGCATAGCCGAACGGGCGGAATCGTTCCTTGAGTTTGAAAGTGAACGATTCGGCGCACCACAACAATGCGAAGCCCACAACGAAGGTGAACGCCACGGCAAGGAATGCGGCTTCCAATGCCCACGGAACGAGTGTCAACGAATGGTCCATCAAGGTAAAGTACAGCGGAGAACATGCGATTTCGCCGATAGCGAGCACGCCGGCAACGATAATCACCTGCGCAAGCATCAGGGGGATTTCAGTGGCGGGCTGTTCGATTACAGGCTTGATGTCTTTCGAAGTCATGCGTCATCCGTTTCAGTCGGTGTCATACGGTTTGTAATGTCCGACAGTGTACCTACGGAATGTTTCGGGAACGATATGCCACATTTGCCTACACATTGCCCACATTTCCATAACCCACCGTGGAAAAGGGTTGAATCGCAGTGAATCGCGATGATGCCAAAACCGTTGGAGAATAAAGGAAAACCGCCATCTCTGGCGGTTTCCAAAAGTGCCTCCAGCGGGACTCGAACCCACCGGCGAAAAGCCTCAGCCACCAACGTTTCAACGGTTCCATCGACACCTTGCGTCACGTTTGCCCACATTTTGCCCACATTCCGCGAAAAAAGCAAACCACCCATCCTCTCCGACAACTCGTCAGATCATCGTCGAAAAGGTCGGCATACACGTCGAGCGTCATGGCGGCGGACTTGTGCCCCAATTGCCTTTGCACGGTCTTGACATTCGCGCCGGACTGCACCATGAGCGAAGCGGCCGTATGTCGTAGATCGTGAATCGTCATGTGGCCACGCTCCACGCCCGCGCGACGAAGAGCCACCGCGAACCATCCATCGCTTCGCGTCGGATTCCAGCCGTTTCCCATCGGCTCGTCCAAAGGCTCGCCGGAGCGTGAAAAGGAAATCGGACGGCCTGCGCCCTCGCATTGCCTGGCGAGCAGTGGACGCAACACCAGTGGGAACATCACCGAACGTCCATCATGGGTTTTCGGATCCGTCTCCACCATCTCGCTGGACAGTCTGGTGATGCTACGCCAGATGTGGAGCCTGCATCGTTGCAGGTCAACGTCCTCCACACGCAGTGCGACGAGTTCGCCCCAGCGCATGCCGCACAGGCCCAAGGTCAGCACGATCGGCTCACGCCAACCGCACTGCATCGCCACACGAGACAATTCGTCGCCGACAGATAGACATGCTTCCGCACCTGCTTTCGCGCAGCTCGATGCCGTCGC
>ENA-OQHP01000557-OQHP01000557.1-human-gut-metagenome-genome-assembly--contig:-NODE-557-length-12011-cov-1.628913_pt1 | contig 12011 bp, 19 predicted proteins | sample MGYA00242563_ERZ504717 | MGnify/ENA primary metagenome ERZ504717 (study PRJEB26092, sample SAMD00036212) | human gut metagenome | host: Homo sapiens | study: EMG produced TPA metagenomics assembly of...
AATAGTGGGTTTTAAATAAAAAACGGAAAATGATTAATATATATTTGTATAAAAATTGACAAAAAATGAAATGGTTATATAATGTAGGCAAATGAAATAGGGATGAGGGAACTAAAGAGGTAAAGTTTCTAGTACGGGAAAAGAGGGAACGCTTATGATTAGTTTTTTAGTTGTCTTATTATTTTAATTGGTGGATATTTTATCTACGGTAAAGTTGTAGAAAAGGTTTATGGACCTGATGACAGAGAAACACCTGCTGTTCGTTTAAGTGATGGTGTTGACTATGTTACAATGCCTACATGGAAATTATTTACCATACAGCTTTTAAACATAGCTGGTCTTGGACTATCTACGGTGCTTTGTCAGGAGCACAATGGGGACCATCCGTATTCCTATGGATTACATTGGGAACTATTTTAGGTGGTGGCGTACATGATTTTTCAGTTGGCTTTTTAAGTATGCGACATGATGGTGCGTCAGTTTCTGAATTAACAGGAATGTACTTAGGTAGTTTGGTTAAACAGATTATGCGTGTGTTTAGTGTAGTTCTTCTTGTTATGGTTGGTGCTGTTTTCGCAGTCGGTCCAGCAAGTTTGATTGCGATGTTAATTGGTAAACAGGGAGTTGCTTCAGGACTTCTTGTAAACACAAACTTTTGGTTAATTATAATTTTAGTTTATTACTTTATTGCAACTTCATCCCTATTGATAAGATTATCGGTAAAATATATCCATTGTTTGGTATATGTTTAATTGTTATGGCAATTGGTGTTGGTGTAGGTATATTTACTCATGGATATACAATTCCTGAAATTACATTAACTAACTTACACCCAGCTGGTACACCTGTTTGGCCGGTTATGTTTATTACAGTTGCCTGCGGTGCTATTTCTGGTTTCCACGCTACACAGTCTCCATTGGTTGCTAGATGCTGTAAGTCTGAAAAGCAGTCACATTTAGTATTCTATGGTGCTATGGTTAGTGAAGGTATTATAGCTTTAGTTTGGGCTGCTGCTGGTTGTGCAGTTTATGAAAAAACTGGTGGTTTAATGACAGGTTTAACACAGTTGTTAACTGACTCTGGTCAGGCTGCTACAGTTTATGATGTATGTTTAAAGACAATGGGTGGCGTTGGTATCATATTAGCTATGATTGGTGTTATTGCTTGTCCAATTACATCTGGCGATACCGCTTTCCGTTCAGCAAGATTAGTTATTGCAGACTGGTTCAAGATTAATCAGAAATCTTACAAGAAGCGTTTGGTTATTTGTGTGCCGTTATTACTTGTTGGTGCTATAATTTGTCAGCTTAACTACAATATTGTTTGGAGATATTTCAGCTGGTCAAATCAGACTTTGGCAATGATTGCGTTATGGGCAGCGTCAATGTACTTGTATAAGAATAAAAAATTCTACTGGATTACAGTATTCCCAGCAACATTTATGTCAGCTGTATCAGCAACATATTTTGTTTATGCTCCAGAATGCTTAAATCTTGGTACAGCAATAGCTTATCCTATTGGTATAATAGTAGCATTAGTATTCTTAGGAATTTTCCTTTATACAGCTATTATTAAAAAAGGTAATGTTAAAGTAAAGGAAGAATAAACGGAAAAAAGATTGAGTCCTCTTAGTGGGGATTCAATCTTTTTTGTCTATAAATTTTTGTGGTATTCTGTTATAAGTTTGTTTGCAATATTTCTTGAATTGAAGTATGTTCTCCCAATCTTTTTACAGGCATAATACCTAAAAGTGAGTTGGTAAGGAATATTTCTGTAAATTCGCTAATATTTTCAGGTCTAATAATGCGTTCTTCTACATTTGCTATTTTCATTATGTATTGTCGCATTATTCCGTTTAAAAGTCCACTAGATACAGGAGGGGTTAAAATTTTGTCCTTTGAAACGAAAAATATATTAGTTGTTGCTCCCTCGCAATTTCTCCTTTTGTATTTAAAAATATAGGCTCGTCAAAACCATTTTCTTTTGCTTTTCGTTTTTCCCATATGCAATCGCTATAGTTTAATGTTTTCATATATGTAAAAGGGGAAGTTTTCGTTTCTTCTTATATTGCTATACTCAAGTTCAAACCCTTTTTCGTACTGTTCTGTAGTATATGTGTTTTTTCTTGATGTAATAGTAATATTTTCTTTTGATACTGTTAATTTTAGTACACCATTTTCCATTGGATTTTCTGAAATATATTTTTCTATTTCTTTTTTTCGCTTATCAATCCATTGGTCAATAGGTTCTTGTACTATGTTTAAGTAGAAAACGGCATTTTTTAATCTGTCTAAATGTTCCTCAATAAAAACAGCCTTATTTTTGTAGACCAAAATTGTTTCAAATGCTCCCAGTCCAAACCAGTAGCCTTCGTCTGCTGTTATTTTTAAATTATTGTTCATCTGTTTTTCCTCCTGTAATAGCATCTATAAGTGCTATTGCTTTTTGTTCAGTTTCCTCATATTCAAATTCCGGATTTGATTCATATGTAATGCCACCACCTACACCTAAATTATAAATGCCATTTTTGTGAACCAATGTGCGAATTACAATGTTTAAATCACAATCTCCATTTAGTGCTAAATATCCCATAGAGCCTGTATACAAACCTCTTTGACTATGTTCTAACTTGTCTATAATTTCCATAGCACGAATTTTAGGTGCACCAGTATTGAGCCACCAGGAAAAGTAGATTTAAGCAGGTCAATAACAGTTTTATCCTCTTTTAATTCTCCACGAACAGTTGATACCAGATGAAAGACAGTTGCATATTCTTCAACATTAAATAATTCACTTACCTTTACACTTCCTGCCTTACATACTCTGTTTAAGTCGTTTCTCTCTAGGTCAACTATCATTAATAACTCGCTTTTATCTTTTTCGGAATTTTCCAATTCCTTTTTCAATAGTATATCTTCTTTAGGGGTTGCACCTCGTTTTCTAGTGCCTTTTATTGGGCGTGTTTCTACTATACCATTTCGCACTTCCAAAAATCTTTCTGGAGATGCACTTACAATTTGAAAATTGCCGTCATTAAAATAACCACCGAAAGGAGAGGGATTATGTTTTCTTAAATAACAAAAAATATCATAAGGCTTTCTGTTACTTTCTATTTTAATTTGCCTTGTCATATTTGCAATATAAATATCTCCAGTTTTAATAAAATTTCTCATAGATTCTACAGCATTTAAATATCCATTTTTGCTAAAGTCAGAAGTAATATTGTAAATTGTATTTTCATCAGAGCTTATGTTATTTTTATTTAATATATTTTCTATTTTGTTTTCATAATTTTCTATGGAATTAAATTTTTCTTGAGTAGAAATGTAAATTTCTCTTTTTTCTAAATCTTCAATTATGTACAGGTCATAAAATGTAAATAAAGCATCAGGTATATTCACTTCTTTATTATGTTTTGAAGATATACTTTCAAATTTTCTACCATAGTCATAGGTTAAATAGCCTATAGCACCACTAATAATAGGAAGTTCAGTATTATTTTCCTGTTTATTTTCTTTAATATAGCTGTCTAAAAAATCTAATAAATTTCCTTTTGTTTCCTTATCATTTATTTATTTTTAAAATATTGTTACTTTCTTTTACTTCCAAATAGGGATATAACCCTATTACAGAGTATTTGCCATATTTATTCTTTAAAGAAGAATCCAGAAAAACGGACTTTGTATTGTGAAAGTGGGAATATAATATTTCGGCGGGAAAATATTTTTTCAGCTTTTTATATTTTAAAGACAATTTTTATACCTCCATTGTTGACATATTGCAATAAAGTTATTTAGTATTTCGTGCCCATTTTCTGTTAAAACAGCCTCTGGATGAAATTGTATTCCATAAATCGGGTACTTATAGTGGGAAATTGCCATAATTGCACCGTCACTTGAAATGGCATCAATATTTAACTCATCGGGTAGGGAGGCTTTATCTACTACCAAGGAATGGTATCTTGTTACATTGTAGTGCTTTGGAAGATTATTAAAAAGTCCTTTTTCCATTATTTATTATTTCAGTTACTTTCCATGTACTGGCGTAGAACCACAACAAACCTTAGCACCAAAGGAATGGGCAATAATTTGATGACCTAAGCATACACCTAAAATAGGAACTTATTGCAAAAATATTTTATAACTTCCTCTGAAATACCACCATCTTTTGGATTACCCGGACCGGGAGATATTATTATTCCACTTAAATCTTCTATATTTTTAAGTTCATTAATTGTCACTTTGTCATTTCTTATTACCTTTATATCCTGTCCCAATTCTTGAAAATAGGCAGACAGGTTGTAGACAAACGAGTCGTAGTTATCAATCATTATATTCATCATATAACCTCCAACATAAAATAAAAAAACCGAAATAAACCCATAGTAATATGAGTCTATTTCGGCAGTCTTCTGTAATTCAGGCACACCCTATATACAAATTTTGTAAAACGATTATATCATAGTATGAAGTTAATGGCAAATATAAATTTTATAATTTTGGAAACAATAAAAATTATTGACAAAGGAATGGTATTTGATAAAATGTAAATATAGAAATTAAGGTTTTTAGGAGAAATGTTTATGGAAAGATATGACATAGCAATAATAGGTACAGGACCAGCTGGATTGTCAGCTGCAATAACTGCAAAAATTAGAAATAAGAAAATATTATTAATAGGAAATCCTAATTTTAGTGATAAAGTGCAAAAAGCACACCAAATACAGAATTATTTAGGCTTACCAGCTATTTCAGGAAAAGATTTGGCAAAAGCATTTGAAAACCACATTAACTCTATGGATATTACTATTACAGATGGAAAAGTAAATGCTGTATATCCAATGGGAAGTTATTTTGGATTACAGGTTTCACAGGATATTTATGAGGCTGAAACAGTAATAGTTGCTACAGGTATAGTTACTGGAAAGGCTTTTAAAGGAGAAAATGAGCTTTTAGGCAGAGGTGTAAGCTATTGTGCTACTTGTGACGCACCGTTGTACAGAAACAAAACAGTTGCTGTAGTAGGTACAGTCCAAAAGAGGAATTAGAGGCTGAATTTTTAGCAGAGGTATGCGAAAAGGTTTTATATATTCCCATGTATAAAGAAGAAACAAAATTATCTGACAAAGTTACTATAATAGATGAAAAGCCAACTGCTGTAATAGGAGAAAACAAAGTTAAGTCTTTACAGACTGAAAAAAATAATTATGAAGTAGACGGTATTTTTATATTGCGTGACAGCATACCGCCGTCACAGCTTGTGTCTGGTTTGGAAATAAAGGATAATCATATTGTAGTTAATTCACAAATGGAAACAAATATAAAAGGCTGTTTTGCTTGTGGAGATATTGTAGGCAGACCATATCAATATATAAAGGCAGCAGGACAGGGCAACATAGCTGGACTTTCAGCTGTTGCATATTTAGATGCAAAAAGAAAAGCTATGGGAGAAAATTAATCCCATAGCCTTTTGACTATTTTTCTATCTTTACTGGAGATATAGTTTTAATTTTAAATATAAAATAATAGTATTTTACAATTAAGAGAACTACTATAGTTGCCCTGCCAATAGAGTTGTGCATCATTAAAAATGCCATACAAAGCATAAATGAAACTGGAAGTACAATACAAAGTTTTGTTTTTAATGTCATACTTCTGTTTTTCTCAAAACTTTCAAGGTGGTTTTTATAAAGTTTTGTAGATTTAAACCAGTTATGAAATCTATCACTACCTTTGGCGAAAAAGAATGAGGCTAAAAGTAGAAATGGTACTGTAGGTAAAAGGGGAAGTACCACCCAACTGCACCTACAGCCATTGACAATAATCCAAGTGCTATGTATAAATATTTCAAAAAATCAACTCCTTATTGTGTCTATAATATGTTTTATTGCTGTTATTGGGTGATAAAGCAACATTCTAGGACCGGAAAATCTCATTACTTTTCTTATTTGTTCAGCATATCCCTTTTATAACAATGAGTTTCACAACTACTGCAAAAAGTTTTTGTCTGTCTATTAGGGCAATAATCTATTCTTTTGAAAGTGTAGTCTTTTAATGTTTCACATTGTTGGCATAATGTTTTTTTAGTATTGTGGTTTTTGTTGCAATATAGCTTAATCATAAGTTCTGAAATCTGTTTTTCTTTTTCTATTTTATTCATTAACTGTTTCTCCCACTTTCCATAGAATAAATATGGTCGGCAATAGCAAGTGTAGATTTTCTATGGGAAATTAAAATTATAGTTTTGTCCTTTGCATTATGTAGTGCTTTTAATATTATGGCTTCATTTAAGCTGTCTAGGTTGCTTGTGGGTTCATCTAAAAGCATAACTGGAGCGTTTGACAAAAAGGCTCTGGCAATGCCTATTCGCTGTTTTTCTCCTCCGGAAAGTCTATCGCCTAACTCTCCAATAGGTGTGTCATAACCCTTTGGAAGTTCAGAAATAAATTGGTGTATAGATGCCTGTTTTGCAGCTTTAATAATTTCGTCTTTAGTAGTACCAATTTTGCCTATAGCAATGTTATTTCCTATGGTATCATTAAATAAATATGTTTTCTTGAGTACAATAGCTTTCGTTTTTTCTCAATGTACATGTATTAATAATTTTCTATAGGCGTACTTGATAATAATAATTCTCCACTATCTCTATCCCAAAATCTCATAATTAACTTTAAAAGTGTGGATTTGCCACAACCACTTTTGCCTAAAATACCTGTAATTTTATTTTTTCTATTTTAATTGAAATATTATCCAATATTTTAATACTATCATATGAAAAAGACAAGTTTTTACATTCTATTTCATCAAAGTTTTTATCAATGCCGTTTTCTATTTCAGCTACCACAGGTTCTTCTTCTAAAAGGGAAATAACTCTGTCGCCACTAGCCAATGTTTGTGCTAAATTGTTAGATAAATTACTAAGGGCAATTACTGGACCATAGGAGCTTACAAGAGCTGTAATTGAAATTACCATTCTGAAAAATCTATCTTATTGTTAAAATACAGTATTGATGCTGTAATAATCATTATAATATTAAAAACAAATACTGTACCCTCTGTGAAATTTCTTGATGAAATTTCTCCTATTTTCAGTTTTTTGTGTAACGCCTTACTTTCAGAAGTTTTTTTAGCTATTTCACTTTTTCTTTCTTCAGTAAATGAAAACTGTAATAACTCCTGTAATCCTCTTAAACTGTCAAGAAAAAGACTGTTTAATTCTCCGGCTTTATTTCTATAGGCTAAACCAGAGTTTTTAATTTTTTTACTGTTTACTACTGGAATGATTACACCTACAAAAAAGTAAGCTAATATTGCAATTATACCTAATATAGGAGAAAAACTACCAATAAATAATACCATAATTATAGATACTGTTAATGCTATAAGTATAGGAGAAATAGTGTGAGCATAAAAAACCTCTAAAAGTTCTACATCACTTGTTATAAGCGAAATAAGGTTTCCCTTGTCCTCTCCCTCTAATTTAGCCGGACACAGTTTGCGAAGAACTGTAAAAACTTTATCTCTTATTACAGCAAGTATTCTAAAGGCAATATAGTGATTGCAAGCCTGTTCGCCATATCTTAAAATACCTCTAAAAACTGCCAATAATATAAGAACTGTAAAAATTGTTTTTATTGAAAAAGTAAAATTAATACCTAAAACCGTTAGAATACCAATAACTCCAAAAACGGGAATAAATATGGCACATAAAAATCCCAAAACACCCATTACAACAGCAAAAATTATATAATGAATTAAAGGTTTTATCAATGTTATAAGTTTTGACATTATTTTGTAGCCACTTCGTCTATTCATTACTTACACCTCCTTTATTAAAATTTTCTAGGTTTTGCTGTTTATTGAAAAGTTCAGCATAATAGCCAGATTGTTCTATAAGTTTAGTGTGTGTGCCATTTTCTACAACAGTACCATTATTAATAACGAAAATATTATTGGAATTAATGGCATTTGCAAGTCTATGGGAAATCATAATAACTGTTTTTTTCTTTTGCAAGTTCATATATTACAGTCATAATGTCTTCTTCACTTTCTAAATCTATGTTTGATGTGGACTCGTCAAAAATATATATTGGTGTATTGTGAAGTAAAGCTCTTGCTATGGCAAGGCGTTGTCTTTGTCCTCCAGAAAGGTTGTTACCTTGTTCAGTTACTTTTGTTTTTAAACCATTTTCACTATTAACAAAATCAAGTAGATTTACTTTTTGAAGAACATTTAACATTTCATTTTTTGTGGCATTACTTTTGCCCATTTTTAAATTATATTCAATAGTTCCTTTAAAATATAGCCGTTGTGTGGTATGTATGTAACTATATCCATAAGGGCATTTTCTGAAATTTTGGAAAGTTCCATATTACCCAGTTTTATATATCCACTATAGTTTTTTAATTTGCCTGTAAGTATTGATGCTATAGTTGATTTGCCACAGCCACTTTTACCAACAAGGGTGAAAAGTCCTTTGTTTGGTAATATAATATTAATGTTATTCAATATTGTTCTGTTTCCGTCATAAGAAAATGAAACATTTTTGAAACTAATATTGTAATTTTCTATGGTTGTATTTTTATTTTCATTTTCAATATGTTCAATATCCAATATTCTGAGTATTTTATCAGCAGCAGAAGCTCCGTTCATAGCAATATGGAAAAATGAACCAAGTTGCCTAAGAGGTATGAAAAATTCGGCTGACAAAAGTATAATAATAAGCATATTTAATAGTGCTATATTGCCGTTTTTAAATTCTAAAATGCCTATAATTATGCCAATAGCTGAACCGCCAAAGGCAACTAAATCCATTACAGAAATAGAATTAAGCTGCATTATTAAAACTTCATTGTCGCTTTTCTGAAAAGTTCGGCGTTTTTATTCATCTCAATATGTTTTTGCTCATCACAACTGTATATTTTAAGGGTAGTAAGTCCTTGTATGTTTTCAAGAAATGTGTCGCCTAAATTTGTATAACTATTCCAGTATTTTGACAAAAGTTTTTTTGCAAACTTTTGTATTAACACAATAGACAAGGGAATAATTGGAACACAAACAATAAAAACAATAGCCACTTTAATACTAAAAATGCTAAAAAGTATGAAAAGTGTAACTACGGAAATTATTGAATAAAAAAGTTGTGGTATGTATTGTGAAAAATAAACTTCCAATTGGTCGATACCCTCTACACTTACCTGAACAGCCTCAGCTGTTGAAACATAGTTTTTGTATGAAACACCTATTTTACAAAGTTTGTCAAATATTTTTTCCCTTAATATTTTTTTTGCTTGTTGTGATGTGTGAGAGGTTATATTTATATTAATTTTTGTAAACAAGGCTCGCAATAAAATAGAAATTATTGTTACGCCTAAAGTTTCAATTAAAATTTGGGAGTTAAATGTTTTATTGTAGAAACAATAATTAATGAAACGGCATATTGAAATAGTAAATGCAATGTTGCAAAGCAGGGACAGCCATTGGAAAAATACTGCCTGTGCCGTATAAGTAAATACCTTAGGAATAAGTTCCAAAAGGCGTTTGTTAAGCATAAAAAAGCCCTCCTAAATGATTTTGGAAATTCTGTAACAAAATAAACAAATCATATAGGCGGGCAACCAATTTAATTTGAAATATTAATTTTGGATTATTATATAATCTCAAAATGATTTTGTCAACAGTTTTTTATTGGAAATTTATCAAGGCTTATTGAAATAAAAACTATTGACAAAAGAAAAATTGTAATTATTTTAAAATATGATGTTTTGTATTATAATTTGGAGGCGAAAATATGGAATTAAGTAAGGCACAGTTGAATTATATACTGGCTATAAAACAGCTTGCTGGTGGCAAGGTTACACAAAAATATATATGCGAATATTTGGGTGTGAAAAGTCTACAGCCAGCATAGCCTTGAAAAATTTAGAGGAAAATGGCTATATAAACAAGTCAGAAAATAATTATATCTTACAGAAAAATCATGGGAAATTTTAAATCAAACTGACAGGGAAAAGTTTGAATTTATGTCACTATTTAATGGCTTTTTTGGTATAGAAAAGGAGCTTTGTGAAAATGAATACAAGAAGATATGTGGTAGTTTTAGCAAAGAATTTATAGACAAACTTACACAGCTTAGAGAAAGAAAATATAATTTTGAAATAAATAAAAATAGTAAAAGCGAAAAGACAATGAATATAGAATTTGGCAAGTATGAAATACCTTTTCAGGTTGTGCAAGGTAGTGGAGAAAGCCGTTCTATGGGAGATAAGGGCTTTTATCATCCTGCAATTTTGGTTGTGGAAAAAGATTGTCAATATATAGTATTAAAATCTAAAGAGATATATTATAAATCAAAAACAAGTCAAATTTTAAAGGGCAAGTTACAGGAGCTTTATTACTTAGATACAAATATGGCGTGGGTATTGTCTAAGCAAAAAGAAGAAAGTAACTGGATAATACCTTTGAAAGAAATATTGTACCAAAAAGATGATTTTGAAAAGGCGTCAGTTGGTATAATTAAAATAAAAGTAGCAGCTACAACAATGAAAATGCCGGAATCAATAGCAGAAATTACATTTAATTTTAAGTTATTAAAGAAAATCGAAGAGTAGCTATTGAAATAAAAATATCAATAAGACTGTTGACAAAGGCTGAAAAAGACAATATAATGTCGAAAGGTTAGCATCAGCTAACAATGGCTTTAAGTGTTTTGAAAAAGGTGGGCAGCCAAGCCCCTATACAAGTTTATATTGTTTTTAATGATTAAGGAATGGCTATTATAGCTGTTCCTTAAATTTGTAAATGGGGAAATTTGATTTAGGTTAGATAAAGCTAACTGTACAAATCATAGTGAAAAATACTTTTAAAGCTTTAATTTTTATAAATGAGTTATCGAATAACTAACTTAATTTTAAAAAGACTATTTTAGTCTACAGCACATAAAAGGTAAGTTGGATATAATTTACTTTTAATGTTTAAAGAAATGAACTATAATATTTTTGTATGTTTTTGACTATTTTTAGGAGGAAATAAAAATATGAAATACAAGAGATACCTTTCAGTTTTTCTGGCTAGTGCAATGGCGGTATCAAATGCTCCATTAAACACTTTGGCAGATGTGGACACAGATGTTGAAAATGTAACAGAGGTGGAATCTGAAAATACAGATTTTTCTGAGGAAGAATTTGTTTCTGAAGAACAGACAGAGGAAACCACAACAGATGAAACAACAGAAGAAGTTACAAGTGGAATTGATGAAGGATACATAGAAGAAACAACAGAAAGCAATATTGATGAAGACAATACAGAAAATACAACAGAAAGCGTATTTGAAGAAGTTGTAGAAAATCTTACAGAAAATAATATTTATTTCAGATTATGTTTCTTATTCAGAAGAATACATTTAGATGACGGAAAATATACAGCTGATATATCTTTCCTCAATGAAAATATTGACACAGAGTCAATGGCTGGCAGATACTTAACGGTACACAAGTGCCAGTAACAGTAGAAAATGGCAAGGTTAAGTTGAGAATAGAATATACAACAGACTTGATTGATAGCCTTGGTCAAAAAATAGGCGATGACATTACAGACCTAGAGGTTATGACAGAGGGCGACAAGAAATATGTTGAGCTTACTTTAAATAGTGTTGATGAAGTTGGTTACTTGCAAATGGTAGTAAATGCAGGTAGCTTTGGCAAAATGACACATATTGTAAGAGTAGTAGTTAAAACTGATACAGTTACAAAGGTTGAAGAAGAACAGGTTGTTAAATATAGTGTGCCTGTAAAAATGGTACAGGCATCAAATCCAACCGTTGAATCAATGGGTAACGGTGCTTTAAATGGAAATGCTGTTGTAACAGTAATGAATGGAAAATCAACCGTTGAATTAAATTTAAAGGCTACAAATTTTGCCGGATTATATGGTCATCTTACTAAGTTATGGAGCTATCCAGCATCAGAAAAAATGGACTATAGTTGGTGGGGCGATAGTGCTAATGAAATAGA
>ENA-OQHP01000558-OQHP01000558.1-human-gut-metagenome-genome-assembly--contig:-NODE-558-length-11991-cov-2.360418_pt1 | contig 11991 bp, 15 predicted proteins | sample MGYA00242563_ERZ504717 | MGnify/ENA primary metagenome ERZ504717 (study PRJEB26092, sample SAMD00036212) | human gut metagenome | host: Homo sapiens | study: EMG produced TPA metagenomics assembly of...
AAGAAGGTTGAAATTGAGTTCGGCCTGCTGGCCATTGCACATAATCTTGCAAAAATAGCCTCTTAGGAGGCTTATACCAATAAAAAACAGTTTGAATGGAAAAAGTAAGTTTGTAAGCTTCTTTTTTGAGAAAAATCCAAATGACTTCAATTTGAAATAAAACAAAAGAGGCCATCTCAACTCTATTTTGAGACAGCCTCTTTTATTTTGTCTTTTTCAGGGAATACTGAATTACACGTTTGCACGTTTTTCCTGAATTCTGGCTTTCTTACCGGTAAGTGCACGCAAGTAGTACAATTTAGCGCGACGAACTTACCAACTTTGTTGACAGTGATGCTGTCGATAGCCGGAGATTCCAATGGGAAGATACGTTCAACACCCACTGTTCCTGACATTTTACGTACAGTGAAACGTTTCTTTTCACCGTGACCTGAAATTTTGATAACAACACCGCGATACAACTGTACACGTTCCTTGCTACCTTCAACGATACGGTATGCTACTGTGATTGTGTCACCAGCTTTGAATGAAGGATGCTGTTTGCCAGTAGCAAATGCTTCTTCTGCAATTTTAATTAAATCCATGTTTTGTAATAAATTAAATTGTTTGATCGTTACAACGCAACATATCAAGTAACTCTTCTTTGACAGCGATTGCGCGAAAGCGGGGCAAAGTTAGTGTTTTTCTGCGAGCTAGCCAAATGTTTCCTACCTATTTTATTAAAAAATGAGAAGTCTTTTGGATAGCTTTTATCATTCTTTTGAGTATGTTCCTTTTTTCCGTATTTTTGACTGCAAATAAACCTTGTTTTATGAATTATCTCAATGTTAGACTTGTAAAAAGTGCAGTTGCCGGTGTGTTGGCCGGGTGGCTGCTGGCCAGCTGTAGCTCAGGTTATTCGCTGGCAGGTGTGGAAGGCGGAAGGGTGGCCATTACTGATGTGTACGACCGTAAATCGGATGCCGAAGCGTTGAATATCTTGAAACCTTATCAGCAGAAGTAGATAGTATTATGTCGCCGATTATCGGACATTCGGCAAAGAACCTGACTGCATACCGTCCGGAGTCTCCGCTGTCTAATCTGATGGCCGATGTACTTCGTCAGGCAGCAGTGCGGGCGATTGGTAAGCCGGCTGATGTAGCTGTCATGAATATGGGGGGTATCCGGAATGCAATGCCTGAAGGTGAAATTACCTTTGGAACGGTGTATGAGATTGCTCCGTTTGAGAATGCCTTGTGTGTGCTGACAATGGACGGGGCCACATTGAAGGAGTTGTTCGGACAAATAGCTTCTGTACATGGCGAGGGAATTAGTGGCGCCGCTTTAAAAATAGATGGAGAGGGAAACCTCTTGGAAGCAAAGGTGAATGGCCGGCAGATTGATGCAAAGAAAACCTATACGGTAGCTACCATAGATTATCTGGCCGAGGGAAATGATAAGATGGAAGCGTTCCGTCGGGCTTCTTCCAAATATTCCCGAAAGATGCGTTGTTGCGTATTTGTTGCTTGACTATGTAAGCAGTGTGAGCAGAAAGGACAATTTGTGACTTCGCAGGTAGAAGGAAGAATAAAAGTAAGTGCGTCCAATTGAAAATAGAAAAGAGATGAAAAAGATATATTGTTTATGTCTGGCGTGCCTGCTGGTGAGTGTGGTGGCCGCGCAGTCGGTAAAAGAATTGTATATATTTCATACGAACGACATGCATAGTCGTATCGAACCCTTTGCTTCTTATTTCCCTGATACGGTACTGGCCGGAAAGGCGGGTGTGTTGCGTCGGGCGGCTTTTGTGAAAGAACAGCGCCGTGAGCACAAAGATATGTTGCTGTTCGATTCCGGGGATTTTTCTCAGGGAAGTCCTTATTATAATTTGTTTAAGGGAGAGGTGGAAATCAAGATGATGAACGAGATGGGGTATGATGCAGGTACGATTGGAAATCATGAGTTCGATTTTGGCCTGGACAATATGGCCCGTTTGTTCAAGATGGCCAACTTCCCGATTGTATGTGCCAATTATGACGTGACAGGTACCGTGCTGGAAGGTTTGGTGAAGGAGTATACCGTCATTGAACGCGATGGAATACGTATTGGTGTGTTTGGACTGGGACCGGAACTTGACGGTTTGGTAGCGCATGCCAATTACGGGAATGTAAAATTTGAAGACCCTGTGTCTGAAGGCCAGCGTGTAGCCGACTTGCTGAAGAACCAGGAACATTGTGACTTGGTGATTTGCCTGTCGCATTTAGGATGGAAAGGTGAACCTTATTCGGATATAGAACTGATAGAGAATACCCGTAACATTGACATTGTATTAGGCGGACATTCTCATTCCTTCTTTGAAGTTCCAGAGTTTTATAAGAATCTTGACGGAATAGAGGTGCCTGTGCAGCAGATGGGAAAAAGTGCGGCATTTGTCGGGCGTATGGTTGTCAAGATGCAGAAAAATTAAACAGATAGGATAGAATGAAAAGACGGATTTTGTGGTGTATATTGTGTGTTTGTCTGGCCTCGACTAGTCTCTTTGCACAAGAACCTGCGCTCTTGAGCCGGGTACACGACACGGAAGCCTGCCGGAAATGGGTAGACGGGCAGATGGAGAAAATGACGCTGAAACAGAAAGTGGGTCAGTTGTTCATTTATACTCTCCAGCCGGTGACAAACCAATACAGCAAGAATGTTTTGCGAAAGATGGTCGATGATTATGGAGTAGGAGGGCTGTTGTTTACCGGTGGAGAACTTCGGAAGCAGGTGCAGATGACCAACTATGCCCAGGCTCATGCGTCGGTGCCTTTGATGGTGACTTTTGATGGTGAGTGGGGATTGGGAATGCGCTTGAAAGATACCCCTTCTTTTCCCTACAATCGTGTGTTAGGATGTATACAGAATGATTCATTGCTTTATGAATATGGTAAAGAAGTGGCTCGCCAGTGTCGTCTGATAGGTGTGCAGATTAATTTTGCACCGGTAGCCGATGTGGATAACAATCCCAATAATCCGGTAATCAATTTCCGCTCTTTTGGCAGTGACCCGAAGAGGGTGGCCGAAAAGTGGCAGCTTATGTAAAAGGATTGGAGGACAATGGCGTAATGGCGGTGTGTAAGCATTTTCCCGGGCATGGAGATACAGAAATTGATTCACACAATGCGTTGCCTGAATTGAACTTTGATCGCGCTCGTCTGGATAGTATCGAGTTGTATCCTTTTAAGAAAGCCGTTGAGGCGGGAATTGGCGGTGTGATGGTAGGTCATTTGCATGCTCCGAGTTTAGGTGACGGACCTGCTTCCATTTCGCAGGAGGTAATTATGCATACACTGATTGATGAATTGCGCTTTCATGGACTGGTGGTGACGGATGCCCTGGAGATGAAAGGCATTGCCGGGCATGATGATGTGTGTGCCCGTGCCTTGATAGCAGGAAACGATGTGGTTTTATCTCCTCGTAATTTGAAAAAGAAATTGACGGTGTGATGTCGGCGCTGAAAAAAGGTCGTCTGTCGGAAACTGATATTGACCGGAAATGCCGGAAAGTACTGTCATTTAAATATGCGCTGGGACTTTCTTCCTGGAAAAAAGTGGAAGAAGAAGGACTTGCAGAAAAACTGGTAACGCCGGAGCTTCTGTCGCTTCAGCAGGAATTGTCAAAAGCGGCAGTGACGGTACTGAAGGATTCTTCGTCATTGGTTCCGCTTGATTTATCTGTATCAGGTACGGTGCTGTTGAGTGTCTCTCCTTCCTTGTCGGAAGCTTATCCGTTTTATCATCAGTTGAAGCAGACTTTTCCGGTTGGCTGGCTGCATGCGAATGTAGATTCATTGGATGCCGTGGAGGCACGTTTGCGCCCGACACAGCGAGTATTGGTGGCCTTACATACCGATAAGGTGGAACCGTATGCAGCTTTGCTGGAAAAGCTGGCCAAAGACAAGCCTTTGGCTTTGATTTGCTTTGGCGATATGAAGATGCTGGAAAAGATTCCGGAAGTGGTTCGTCATGCTTCTACTGTAATACTGGCACATTCTGATGAGAAGTTTGTGCAGCGTCATGTGGCCGATTTGTTCTTAGACAATGCGTATGCTGACGGACGTTTGTCTATTCCGTTGTCGGGACTGTTTAAGGCTGGGGATGGACTGACTGTCGACCCCGAAACTCCTCGTCAATATAGTCCGGAGGGTGTGGGGATGAACGCTTCGATATTGTCGCAGATAGACAGTATTGCAGAAGAAGGTATCCGGCTGAAGGCTTATCCAGGATGTCATGTAATGATCTTGCGGGAAGGTCTTCCGGTCTACAACAAGTGTTTCGGTAGTTATACCTATGAGGGTAAGGAACAGGTCAAGGAAAATAGCTTGTATGACCTGGCCTCTTTGACGAAAGTCACGGCTACGCTGCTGGCAGTGATGAAGCTTTATGATGAGGGAAAATTCGGACTGACCGACCGGGTAGCAGATTATGTGCCTATACTGAAAAAAACGGATAAGGCGCGTATTACGGTCCAGGATTTACTTTTCCATGAATCCGGGTTACCTGCCTACTGGCCTTTCTATGAGGAAGCTGTGGATATGAAGTCCTGCAAAGGAGGCTGTTCCGTAAGAAGCCCGATAAAAATCACACGTTGAAACTGGCCGAGAATGTGTATGCCTGCAATGATTTCCGTTATAATCCGGAGTGGGTATCGCATGTTCCTTCTGCTGAATATCCGCTTCAGGTAGCAGACAGTTTGTTCTTGAGAAGTGATTTCAGTAAGATATAGTGGAGCAGATTGTAAAACTTCCTTTGAAGGGGAAGTCCTATCGTTACAGTTGCCTGAACTTTATGCTGCTGAAAGAAATGGTGGAAAAGATAGCGGGTATGCCAATGGATATGTATTTGGATAGCGTATTCTATGCCCCGATGGGACTGCGTCATACAGCCTTTTTGCCCTTACGTAAATTCCCGAAGGAGCAGATTGTACCTTCTGTAGAGACTGATTTCCTCCGTGGGGGCAATTGCAGGGATTTGTGCAGGATGAGGCGGCCGCTTTCATGGGTGGCGTATCCGGAAATGCCGGTTTGTTTTCTACTACGCAGGATGTGGCAAGAATAGCACAGATGTGGCTGGACAAAGGAATCTGCGGTGACCGGAGATACCTTAGCCGGGCAACTTGTGAGCTTTTCACTACATTGAAGTCGCGTGACAGTCGGCGGGGCTTAGGTTTTGATAAACCCGATACGGAACATACGGACAACAGTCCTTGTAGTCCAGAAGCGCCAGCTTCGGTGTTTGGACATACAGGTTTCACGGGAACTTGCGTGTGGATAGACCCGGATAACGAGTTGATTTTTGTGTTTTTGAGCAACCGAACCTATCCTTCTGTCTATGAACAGAATAACCTGGTTCGTTATAACATACGTACGCGAATGCAGCAGGTGATGTATCAGTCCATTTTGCATTGATACTATTTAGACATGATATAAATTGGGTAGAAAATGCAAAGTGGATGTGACAACTGATTGGAAAAAGATTAACTTTGCACTATCAATTTAGGACTAATAATAACTTAACTTTTTTACTACAATGGCTTACGTAATTAGTGACGATTGTATCGCTTGCGGTACTTGTATCGATGAATGCCCGGTTGGAGCAATCTCAGAAGGTGATAAATATTCAATCAATCCGGACGCTTGCACAGAATGTGGAACTTGTGCTGACGTTTGTCCTTCTGAAGCAATTCACTTGGGATAATCGAATCGTCTGTATGACACACAATAAGGGAATTCTTTTTGGAGAATTCCCTTATTTTTTTGTTCTTGAGGCTTGGAAAAACATACTTGTGTTTGAACTGAAATGCAAGTACGTTTTGATTAAAACGCAAAGGCGTTTGACATGAAATGTACTTGCGTTTAATTGAAAACGTCCTTGCGTTTTGTGGAAAATGCTAAAGTGATTGGAAGGACATAAAAAAGCAGCCTCAGAGTTATCCGAGACTGCTTTGTCTGTATGTAATTTGTAGCTTATTATTTCAAGCGAGCCAATGTTTCCTTGATACGACGCATAGCTTCTACGATGTTTTCGTCAGAAGTAGCATAGCTCATACGGATGCATTCAGGCGCACCGAAAGAAGTTCCGCCTACGCAAGCCACGTGACCTACTTCCAACAAGTACATAGCCAGATCGTCTGCATTATTGATTATGCGGTCGCCGTCTTTCTTGCCGAAGAAAGAATCACATTTCGGGAAGAGGTAGAAAGCTCCCTGCGGGAAGTTTACTTCGAATCCCGGAATTTCTTTTGCCAGTTTCACAATCAGGTCGCGGCGGCGTTCGAATGCCTTACGCATTTCTTCTACCGGAGCTTGAGTACCAGTGTAAGCTGCTTCAGCAGCTTTCTGTGATACAGAGCATGGACCTGAAGTATATTGTCCCTGCAGTTTGTTTACACCTTTTACAATCCATTCCGGTCCGGCTATGAAACCGATTCTCCATCCGGTCATGGCGTATGCTTTAGACACACCGTTTACAATCACTACGCGGTCTTTGATTTCTGCAAACTGAGCAATGCTCTGGTGCTTGCCAATGTAGTTGATGTGTTCGTAAATTTCATCAGCGATAACGATTACGCGTTCGTGTTTAGCCAATACTTCAGCCAGTCCCTGTAATTCTTCTTTGGTGTATACTGAACCAGTCGGGTTAGACGGAGAGCAAAGAATTAGGGCACGAGTGTTCGGAGTGATGGCTGCTTCCAGCTGAGCAGGAGTAATCTTGAAATCCTGTTCAATACCGGCACGTACAATGACAGGAGTACCTTCTGCCAGTTTCACCATTTCCGGATAGCTCACCCAGTAAGGAGCCGGAACGATTACTTCGTCACCTTTGTTAATTAAAGCCATGATGGTGTTGCAGACAGACTGCTTGGCACCGTTTGCACAGCTGATTTGAGCGGCTGTATATTCCAGACCGTTTTCATTTTTCAATTTTGCCACGATGGCATTGCGCAAAGCCGGGTATCCGGCAACTGGAGAATAACGAGAGTAGTTTTCGTCAATAGCTTTTTTAGCGGCTTCCTTAATGTGATCCGGTGTATTGAAATCCGGTTCTCCCACGCTCAGATTGATTACGTCAACCCCCTGAGCTTTAAGTTCACTACTTTTCTGTGACATAGCCAATGTAGCTGAAGGCGACAGGCTATTCAAACGATCTGAAGTTGGTTCATGTTATTGTGTTATTAAAATTGGAAATTTTTGCAAAAGAAGCTAATTTCTTCCACATATAAAAGAAATTAGCTTCTAAAAAGGTTTATTTTCTGTCTCCAAGTATTCGGAGAAGGTAAATGAACAGGTTGATAAAGTCAAGATACAGTGTCAAGGCTCCCATCAGGGCAATCTTCTGTGTGGTTTCGTTGACTTCAATGTCATCGTGCGACAGGAGTTGCTTGATTTTTTGTGAGTCGTAGGCCGTCAGCCCCACAAAGAGCAGTACGCCGATATAGGAAATAATCATGTCCATCATCGAGTTGTGCAGGAACATGTTGACCAGCGAAGCGATAATCAGTCCGATGACTCCCATCAGGCAGAGACTGCCGATACGGGTAAGGTCTTTCTTGGTGATGTACCCGTAGAGGGCGGTTACTCCGAATGTACCGGCTGTCACGAAGAAAGTGGTAGCGATGGAACTTAACGTATAAATCAGGAACAATACGGACATGGTAACACCGTTCAATACCGAATAGGCGATGAACAGAAGGGTAGCGTGGTGAAACTGATTTGTGTATACGGGCAGAAAGATACATCACAAGTCCTACTTCAGCAATCAGTAATCCCCAGAACATGATGGAGTTCTGCATGATGGTTTCAATCAGGGTGTACGACTTGGCTATGTACATGGCTACAAAGCCCGTGATGACAAGTGCCAGTGTCATCCACAGATATACGCTGCGGAACAAAGCAGTCTGGGCTGCCTTGCTGGCATAGCTTTTTACTAAATTATTTGTTTCCATAATTCTTCTTAATTATTTATTTATTGAAATGTAGGGTATGTCCCATTCTTTCTTTTTTGGTGTGCAGGTAACGCTCGTTGTATGGGTTGGGAGTGACTTCGATAGGTACGTTTTCTACAATCTCCAGTCCGTAAGCTTCCAGTCCCACGCGTTTCACTGGGTTGTTGGTCAGCAGGCGCATTTTGTGGATACCGATTTCACGCAGAATCTGAGCACCTACTCCGTAGTCGCGTTCGTCGGCCTGATGGCCCAGGCAGATGTTGCGTCTACCGTATCCATTCCTTCTTCCTGCAACTTGTAGGCTTTCATTTTTTCCATGAGTCCGATGCCACGTCCTTCCTGGTTCAGGTAAATAATGGCTCCCTTTCCTTCTTTTTCAATCTGTTCCATGGCTTTGTGCAACTGGTCGCCGCAATCACAGCGCATAGAGCCGAAGATGTCGCCGGTAGCACATGAAGAATGTACACGTACCAGTACTGGTTCGTCTTCCGAGAATGTACCTTTAATTAAAGCTACATGTTCCAGACCGTTGCTTTTCTGACGGAACGGAATCAGACGGAAATGACCGTGTTCGGTAGGCATGTCTACTTCCACTCCTTTTTCTACCAGTGATTCCTGTTTTAGACGGTAAGCAATAAGGTCGGCAATGGAAATCAGTTTGAAACCGTATTCGTCGGCCATCTTCTTCAGTTCCGGCAGACGGGCCATGGTGCCGTCTTCGTTCATAACCTCCATCAGGGCTGCTGCAGGATATAAACCGGCCAGGCGTGCCATGTCTACGCAGGCTTCTGTATGTCCGGCGCGGCGTAATACACCTTTTTCTTGTGCATACAAGGGGTTGACATGTCCCGGACGACCAAATGTTTCCGGTTTGGAAGTCGGGTCAGCCAAGGCACGGATTGTAGCAGCACGGTCGCAGCCGATACACCTGTAGTACATCCCTCCAGTTTATCGATGGTAACGGTAAACGGAGTTCCTAATACAGACGTATTGTTGGATACCTGATGTGGTAAATCCAGTTCCTCGCAACGTGATATAGTGATAGGGGCGCAAAGTACACCTCTTGCATGTTTCAGCATGAAATTTACTTTTTCCGGGGTAATCAGTTCTGCAGCCACTACCAGGTCGCCTTCATTCTCGCGGTCTTCGTCGTCTACGATGATGACGAATTCTCCTTTGCGGAAATCTTCGATTGCCTCTTCAATTGTATTCAGTTTGATTTTCTCCATAATGATATTGATAGTTTTAGAATGTTGTTTTGATTCTTTCTTGTATGTCGCGGTTATTCTTGACAATGGTTTTCAAATCTTTGTCCAGGCGCACGCGATAGCGCCAGATGTTCAGCCAGATAAGCAGTCCGGCCGGAACAATGATTCCAATCAGTAGATTCAGCCAGCGGTTGTCTGATACGCTCTTGTGAGCTTTTACAGATAAGAACGGATAATTGTTCAATAAATTCAGCAATACTCCGTCCTTCGTATTGGACATTTCTTCTACGAGTCCTTCCATTTGCAGACTGATTTCCTTGATGGCATCATCATGCTTGTTGTTGGTAAACACCTGATAATAATTCGGTGGTCCTAATAACTTATGATTTTCTCCGTAAGTTTCACATTCCAGACAAAGTTTGTCCAAATCCTGACAGATGCGAGTATAGTCTGGTGTGTGGATAATAACTTCTTTCTTGAAACGTGGCGTGATACTCTTATTCCGAACAGCTTGCGGAAGAAGTTTACATACACGTCGATGTTAAAAACCACAGAGTCTTTGTTTGATTTGTAAGTAAGGAAACCGCCTAACGGAGCCAGTATGATGGTACTCATCCATGTACCTAACACGATGTTCATCTCTCCACTTTTGGCCACACGCGTAGCTCCGGAGTCGATAATGTAGTAAAGCACGAAAATCAACACGGAAATGACGACTGGCATACCCAGTCCTCCTTTACGGATGATGGCTCCCAAGGGGGCTCCGATAAAGAAGAAAATGATACAAGCCAGTGAAAGAGTTATCTTTTTATGCCAGTCCGACTGATGACGACGGATGTTGCTGTCAGCATCTCGGGTCATATAACTCTTCATGTTCCAGTCCGACATGAGCGAAGAAAGTCGCATTTCTGTTGTATTCAGCGTTTTCAGCTTTTGGGCAGAAGTCATACCGTTCAGAATACTGTCTGTATTGATAACGGCAAGATGTTCTTTCTCCATTTTTGTAGAGTCTGTTTTGGAAAGAACAGGCTTCCGGTAAGTCGTTTTCATGGCATCCGAATACATGGCGCGTCCCACACTGTCGGCATACATGTTGAGTGAGTCGATAGCCAGGGAATTTCGTTCATGTTCTTGATGTCCGAACGCTGGTTCAGGAAGTTACCGTCCACCATTTCAAAGTTCGTATCAAAAGCAATCAGGGTATGCTTTTCCTTGAACGTTTCTCGGCGGTAGGGAACGTTGCGGGAAATGACGGACTGTGATTTCAGATTCTCAAATTGCTCTCCGTTGTACAAGTGCAGATACAAATGTTTTTTGTCTGCTGTCAGTTCCAGCTTACCTTCTTCTGCCAGATGATATGGGCGTTTTCAAATCCGTCAGAGAAGTTGTAATTAGAATGTCTTTCAGAATGCCTGTATCACGGTCTTTTTTCTTTACGTAGATGTTGTATCCCTCAATATCACTGTAAAACACCCCTTCCGGAATATCCACTTCCGGCGATTTTTGCTTCATGGATACCAGCAGTGTCCAAAGCTCTTTCTGTGCCTTGGGGCCGATGACATTCTGAAAGAAGAATGACATGACACCTAAAAACATGCAAAACAATACAACCGGACGAATAATGCGAAACAAAGGAATTCCTGCTGCCTTCATGGACAGAAGTTCGTAGCGTTCTCCAAAGTTACCGAAAGTCATCAGAGCGGCCAGCAGAATGGCCAGCGGAAGAGACAACGGAATCAATGTCAGTGCCGATAAAAAGAAAAACTGGGCAAGAACATTGATTTCCAAACCTTTTCCGACCAATTCATCGACATATCTCCATAGAAACTGCATCATGAAAATGAAAAGGCAGATAAAGAATGTCCCGGAAAAGAGCAGCAGAAAACTCTTTAAAACGAATATATCAAGTTTTTTATGCGTAGCATTCCTGTCTTATATTATCAGTATGCAAAAGTAGCACAAAAAACGGACAGCAAAATAAAGTTTTGTATATTTTATAGATTTATACTCCGAAAACTCTCTTTAAGGTTTCGATTTGTGAATCCCAAAGGTTGCGTACATCCTCTTCTTCTCCCGGTTCTGCAAAATCTGTAACTTCCAGTGTGTGGTCAGTTGTCAATTCATTGTAATGGATTTTCAGTTCAAAATAGCTTTTGGCTTCTTCATCGTCCAGCCAGTGGAAGCGGATAAAAAATTCAGGTCGGCTGTTTACCACAATAGCTTGACGTGTTTCTGTTTTTCCCCAGCGAAAAGTGTAGGTTTTTCCTTCTTTGGTTACGCGGTCGGCAAACCAGCGTTCCAAACCAGCCGTACTGCTGATGGCATTCCATATAATGACGCTTGAAGACGGATTGAGCGGATATTCGATTTGTGTTTTTCTTTTCATGATGTTTCTTGTGTTTTTATTTGTATTTTTTAGCAACGGCGGCAAATTAAAGTATTTTTTTTGTTTACTCCATAATGATTGAAGAGTTTTTTCAGCTTTTTTCTTCGCTTTTTAAGAACTTGTGAGGCGGAAAGACTGTTGGCAAAAACTATTTGATATTATTTTTTCAAATAAATAATATGCTTGTATTTCAGGTAGTTATTGTTATGCTGGAGAAGGAATTGTCGGGAATTTCTTAGAAAAAAGAGTAAAAAAGAGAGGATAAATTTGCGTAATTCAAAAACTTGCTCTATCTTTGCACCCGCAATCACGAAATGATGGGCGGGATAGCTCAGCTGGTTAGAGCGCATGATTCATAATCATGAGGTCCCCGGTTCAATCCCGTCCCGCTACAAAGAATGATTTAGCCGTTGGGTGGCTTCCACGCCTGGGCGG
>ENA-OQHP01000559-OQHP01000559.1-human-gut-metagenome-genome-assembly--contig:-NODE-559-length-11977-cov-2.134852_pt1 | contig 11977 bp, 14 predicted proteins | sample MGYA00242563_ERZ504717 | MGnify/ENA primary metagenome ERZ504717 (study PRJEB26092, sample SAMD00036212) | human gut metagenome | host: Homo sapiens | study: EMG produced TPA metagenomics assembly of...
CTCTCGCGATAGTGTAGAGTAGGTATGTACATCGATCGATCTCAGACGTACTAGCTGTACATCGATGATGCTCAGACGTACGTAGCTGTACATCGATCGATGCTCAGACGTACGTAGTGTACATCGATCGATGCTCAGACGTACGTAGCTGTACATCGATCGATGCTCAGACGTACGTAGCTGTACATTGCCAAATCATAGTTCCCACTAATGACATAGCCTAAATCCTTTTCTTTTTCAATTTCAAAACTACCTGTCTTGAGATTAGAGTACATACTGCTAAACTTATCATACATTTTATAAGTCTTATCCTTGCGGCTGAATGTAATGTAGCAATAACTGCCTTCTTGCAAGGGGGCGCCGTTCCATTCCACTAACTTCCAGGTCCCGTCCAGATTAGCGGCTGTAACGTCCAATGTGGCCAGTACTTCCTCGTCATCGTCACAGCCTGCGAAACAGAAAATCGTCAAGAAAAGCGTCATTATTCTGAATAAGGTTTTCATATTTCTTGTTTTCATTTTTTAGTTTTTAATAATTACTTCTATCGTTTTTCCGAAGGTTTGCCTATCACACCATCTATAATGAGAGAAAGATGTTTCTCCTCAGTATGGAAGCTGGGCAATTTTGCCTTATCAAGTGTAATCACAAGATCACCTTCCTGTCCGGGAGCAAGTACCGCAGGCTCGGTATGGAATTTTAGGCATGAAGGCAGCAATAAAGCATTCAGTTTGAGCGGATGATCTCCACTGTTGGCACATGCTATGCGCTCAATGGTTGTCTTTCCTGCTCTGCTGAATGACACCTGCTTGCGTGTAAGCCGCAGATGTCCCATATTTTGAGGCAGGTGCTTCCATTCATCAGACGAACTGACATAGCCGCATAGTGACAATCGTGCCACAGGTGAAAAATCGGACAGACTGGTATATACCAATGCTTCTGCATCAATTGTGCCTGGTCTGTTCTTGGGATGAAAAGTCAGACTAATAATACTTTCCTCATTGGGCGCCAATGGCTTTTTGCTGAATCCGGCAGCAGTACAACCACACGTAGTAGTAACTTTGTTCAACGTAATGGTTTGCTGACTTACATTCTGAAAACGGAAGTATACGGTTTTGGGCTGACTTTTTTCATTTAGAGTACCTACCGACAGGCGGCATGTATCAAAATGAAGAAACTCCCCGGCTTGCTCCAACAAAACTGGATGTACCTTGGCTTCTATCTCCTCACGGGACATTAACCGCCATTCCTGCGCTTTTATTACAGGAATGAACCGGTTAACCCGCTCACAAAGAGTGTCAGTATCATCAACTGTCGTTTCTTCATGTCTATTTAATCTCTCAATTATAACCAGCCATTCTCACCAGCATTTTTACGAACAGTAATGGTTATTGTCTGTGATTTACTGCCAGCCTGGATAGTCACAGTCGTACTACCGTCTGCAACGCCATTTACAGTCAATATTGTCTTGTCTACACTTATAGTTGCGATATTTTCATCGGCAACGGTACAACTGTAGTTCAGGCTTTCTCCATCTATAAAATAACGGGCCAGATCAATAGATGTACTTTTCCCCGTTGCCAGATATACATTTGGCACAATCATGTCTGAACCGTGATTACCAATAGCCTTGAGCAATGCACCGGCATCTACCAGCCTACCCATTTTTCCTTTACGCTCTACCAGATTCATCAAAGTTGGAGGAGCACCAAAGTTGTGTGATTGTAATAATACAGTTTTTCCCCTTTTTCATCGTAGAGTTATAGAACTGGTCATTGGCAGTTTCTTTCATCAGTTCAATGAACTCCGCTGCTTGAAATGGCGACGCTCTTTCACTGCATACGACAGACCCAGGCTGCTACACCCGATACGTGGGGACAAGCCATGGAAGTACCTTCCATATAGGCATAGTACGGTTGTCCGTTCTTGATACCTGTAGAGAGTATCAGACCTTGCGTTTTCCCTTCCCAGGCAAACTGGTCGTCGGATACTCCTGGCGTGCCGTAGTAATCGCCGTCACCGCCTGGTGCACAAAGAGTAATCTCTTCACCATAGTTGGTATAGCTAGACGGAGTATAGTCGGCAGCAATGGCGCTGACAGAGATACATTTCGAATAGCCTGCAGGGAATGAAGAAGAAGGCGCATATTCGTTACCTGAAGCAAAGATAGCCAAACCACCGTCTATCACTCCGTTGGGTGAACCGGCATTGTGGATGAAGTAATCCAGTGCTTCCTTTTCCAACGGATACTGGTTTACCCAGTCCTGCTCGTCTTTCGGTCCGGGAGTATAGCCAACGCCTCGTTAGCATCCGGTGAGTTGTAACCCCAGCTACACTGCAGAATCACAGCACCGTTGTCAGCAGCATACTTGATGGCTTTTGCTTCGGCTGCAAGGTACATCCATACGTACCGTCGAACAGTTGGCAGGTCATAATCTTAACTCCTGAATTTTCTGTTCCGTCACCACCAGCAATACCTCCTACGCCTTCGTTGTTGTTATTTACTGCTGCAATGGTTCCTGCTACGTGAGTACCGTGACCGGTATCTTCTGCAGATGTCCAACTGATTATTCCGGTATTCTTCACAAAGTTATAGCCGTAGCGGTCGCCTTTATAGCCATTTCCGTCCTTGTCTTCAGTAGAACCGACTTCTTCGGCTTCATTGGTCCACATATTGCCAATCAAATCCGGGTGGTTCCACATTACACCTTCATCGAGTACTGCTACAATGATGGATGGATCTCCTTTACAAAGTTTCCACTTCGCCGCAATTTACGTCTGCACCGGCAATGGCTCCGGCACGTCCTTCTTTTACAAAATCATAATCACCTGTGTTCTGGTAATGCCATTGGTGTTTCAGTCCCGGGTCATTGAAAGTTAGTCCTTCGCTGGTTCGGGTCACATGTTGCAAATCGTTAGCCGAAAGATACAGAGGTTTTTTCTTCGGATCGTAGGCACGTTGAATGGTAGGGTTACTTTGAATCTTGGAGATTTCACCCAGCTTTCTGAGTTTCCGGGCAGCTTCTTTCAAGTCGGTGTCTTTGTCAAAGCGAACAATATACCACAAGTGCATACCTGCTTCACGGGTACGTTTTTCAGTTTTGGGATCTACCGGGAACACTCTTTCAAAGTGATAGGCACCCAGAATGTTGAGCACCTCATCGGTCGAAGGAATACCCGACCGGGTGGATACCCCACCAGCACGCGTCAACGTCTGGTCCAGAATATCACTCATTTCAGGGACGAACTTGATAAGCAGTTCGCCGTCAGCAGCTCCCATGGGAATTTCAAGTTCAGGACCTGAGAGGTGGCATTATCTGCCACCCACTCATTGTCCTGACAAGAAATGACCGATAGAGCGCATGCTAATGCATAAATATATACTTCTTCATAGGTTATTTCTTTTATTCTTCGGGGTCTGTATTTCTTCATCGCCTTCCACCTCGTACTTGTTTCGGTAGAGTGGGAATGCTTCGAAGTAATATTCAAAGTTAGTAGGTACGTTACTGAATTTTACCGGTGCACCTTGAGAGTCGTAGCCCATCTCCTGCTGGTTGAAAATCAGTACTTCAGGAAACCATTCCATCAGTTTCGGGTGATAGAGCAACCATTTTGGCAGTTCTCCGGTGAAATAGTTCAGGTTAAGGGAAAGCCTCTTCATGTTCGGCAGAATCTTTGGAATTTCCGGATGTTCACGCAGATAGTTTAGCGTATCGCCATATTGCTTCAGGTCTTCTTCTTGCCATCCGGGTCGTCCTTCGTAAGTAGGCAGTGTGCCTTCCAGATAGTTATAAGACAATACCAACTCTTCCAAATTCTCCCACAAGAACAACTGATCTATTTCAGTGGGGTTTTCGTTCATGTTGATGTGGAAGCCCAATTCGGTGTCCTTGTCATATTGCGAATCTTTCAGACTGTTAACTGTCCAACGACGGTTACCGTTGAATTTCAAGCTTTTCAGTTTTGTGAAATCATTTTTGTTTAGCACTTCGGGCACACGGGTAAAGTTGTTGGCACTCAAGTCGAGTACCTCCAGTGAGCTGCCCAGTCTTGAGAAGTCTTTGGGCAGGGCTACCAATCCGTAGCCGCCAATTTGAAGGTTCTTCAGGTATTTCAGCTCACAGATGTCGCTACCCAACTCAATGTTCAGCAGCATAGTGTTTTCGTTACCATATACTTGAAATGTTTCCAGGTATTTCAGGTACTTCACTTCCTGCGGGAGTGATTCCTTCGTTCCCACGGTACCGAAATTCACAGCACGTACCCGTCCCACGCTTCCGGTGCGGGCAAGCCTTCGGCATTGCGTTCCCACAGCTTCACGTTTTCCCAGTATATCATATTCTCACTGGAGTTAATGCTGATACCTGATGCCATACGTTCGCAAATGGTCAGGATGGCCAGCGAGTCGCCTGCGCGGTCATCGGTAATTTCGGGCGATGCCTCTTGGGTAATCAGGATGGGAGTGACAGTCACGTCATCAGGGTTTCCTCCGTCTTCCAGAATGGGCTGGAAGTTGACTCTGGCCTGACGTTCTATCCATTCCGGGTTCATGCTCCATTCAAAGCGTACCTTGTAGCTTTGAGGGCGTGCACTTTCTATGTTGAATGACGGCTCGTTCTTCTTGTCTACGTAAATCCAGTCTTCCAGTTTTGCGCCTTCTTCATTTTCCGTCAACCATTCATAGGTTATCTTGAAAGAGACGTTTGCCGTGATGATGGCTTCAAAGTAACGTTTCTCCAGCACATCGGAAGCCTTTATCTTCACATCAGCTTCCTTTACATGAATCATTTTTCCGTATCCCAACTGGGTGACAGTAACGGTTTGCGGACTTTGTCCCTTGGGCATGAAACAGATTTCTGCTTCACGCGCATCATTTTGTAAAGCCTGGTCTATAGTTATTACACATTCTGTATTTCCGAATCCGTTGGCCGGTGAAATGCTTAGCCACGGCTCAGATGATTTAGCCACCCACTCTCCTTCCGAACTAATGGTGACTATCTCCTTTCCTCCTTCTGCATTGGCGGCTATTTCGGTCTTGCTTAGGCTGAATCCGCTGACAGCAACATTTTCGTCGTCGTCGCAAGCGGTGAACCCTCCCAGACAGAGCACCAATCCTAATGCTATTTTAAGTAACTGTTTCATTTTCTTTTTTATTTCATTTATTCTAATAAAATATCACACCCCTGGATGTTTTGTGTCTTATCGTAGATAAGCTGGTATTGTCCGGCTTGTATATAGGGACACACGGTAGTCAGGTCGATTGAAATGTTCGGGTTGTCCTTGATTTCAAAGATGCGGATATAGGGTGATATGGTATCTTCAATCTTGCGCAAGTCGTTTGAGCCGATGAAGAATGCCGACAGGCTGGGACACTTGTAAAGCCTTCCGGCCATTGGCTAAGACAGCGTAATCCGCTTTCGTCACGCTGGTGGCGGATACCGAATACCGTCAGGCTGCTGCAGTTCAACGGAGCTACCGGGAATTGGGAGAACTGGTTGTAGCTGAATTCTATACCATAGACATAGGGCATGTTCTCAGGAAGGAAATCCTCGAAAGGTATCTCTTTCAGTTTGTTGAACTGGAAGTCCAGACTGGTCAGCAGGTATGAGTTCTTTCCCACCAGGTCTCCTTTCTTGATGGTGGTCATACCGTTGCCACTCATAATCAGTACGGTTAGCGGAGAACCTTTCTCAATCAATGTACCGGGGAACTCGGTCAGGTGATTGTACGAAAGGTCCAGGTTGCTGGTATTGATACCGCGGTGGCTATCTCCGTCCTCAAGACCCGTAATCTGGTTGTGCGAGAAGTTCACCGAACCGATGGTATATTTGGAAGCGGCGTTGAAGATATTGGGTACCTCTTTCAACTGGTTGTACGAGCAGGTGAAAGATTCCATGTCATAGTATCCGCAGTAATATCCGTCCACATCTTCTATCTTGTCAATCTGGTTGTAGTCCAGATAGACCTTGGACAGGTTGATTTCCTTACCGAAAGCATGTACGGTACTTATCTCATTGCTTGTCACGTCGAGCATACCCAGTTTCACCATCTTTTTCAGCTGGTCATGTTCGGGGGTAGCTGTCAGTTTGTTGTAGCCCAGGTACAATACCTGAATCTTGTCACCGCTCTTACCGTCGATGAAGTCATTCCAGTTTTCCAACAGCACATCGCCCGGAATTTTTTGGTTGCAGGCCACATTCAGCATTTGGAGTTCAGGCAGTTCCGCAATATATTCATCGGAAGGGTAGTCAGCTCCTTGCAGTTGTAAATCTCCATGTCGGTAAGCATGGTGAAGTTGTTCCAGCTCCATTCTTCCTCCTCTTCTTCAAATGCTTCGCGGTAAGCCGATAGACTGGCATCATCCACCAGTTCGTGCAGAAGTTATCCGCCACAATCGGAGAATTGGCGATGAAGAAGTTCTCCAGCTTAGTACAGCGCATCAGAGCCTTGGAGATACCGGTAATCTTGTTGGTCAGATTTCCAAACTGCACGTCTTTCTTGTCGATGCGGTTGCTTTTCACGATAGGCTTGAAGTTGGGATTGGCGTTGATACCGTCAATCAGAATGTCGGACAAACCTTCGCGTACGTCACGATACAAAAACTTCTGCTCGTAGTCCATGCGGATTTTCAGGCGTTGCTCTTGCGTCATGTTGTAAGTTACGTCCTTGAACAGGTGTCCGCCCACCAGTTCGTCGTGTGCACCCAAGTTCAGGATACGCAACTCGGTCAGCTGGCCGATGGCATCGGGCACTATGCCGTTAGCGCCGAAGCCCGAAATTACGATCGATGCTACCCGGCCGTTGTCCAGCAACTGTACTCCCGCTGGTAACCCCACATATCGATTTCCTTGTCAAAATTCCAGTTACAGCCCATAGGTGCAGCTTCACCGTAGTATTTCCAGTTAGGACCGTCCAAAGCCTCCCAAATTTCTTTCAGAGCCATGTAGTCCTTCAAATATTCAGCCGTTGCAGCCAACTGGATAGGTACTGTGGCTTCTGATTCTTCGTTATCTTTCACAAAGAAGGTTTCTGAAGTAGGTACGGTAGCTATTTCCAGCAATTTGCTGGTTTCACATTTCTTGTCAGAGTAAGTAGAATAGGAACTAATCTGATAGCTACCTGCTTTCAACCATACGGTTGTGTCGCAGAGCGCATAACTGTCTTTCAGATTTTCCACATACTTCACCTGCACTTTTTCAATGGTAGTCACTTCTTGCGTAAGAGGTTCTTTACCGTAATATTGATACCCTTGATATTAGCGAACGGGTAATCTTCATAGCCACTGTTGGCGCGAGATGCAGCTTCGGTTTCCGGCAGGCCGTGTTTGACCAGCTTGAAGTTGACTAACCCGCGGCTACTGCATCGACAAACAACTCTTGTTCTTTAAGTCCGCCAGCCACTACACTGAATTGATAGTTACTGGGTGTACCGGCATAAATCTGCTTGTTCAGTTTGTCATACAGATAGTAGCCAATCAGTTTGTAGCTACCTGCCAGCAGTTCCAGCTTGTCACTGCGCAGACCAAATTCAGCATTATCAGCATTATAGCTGTTGAGCATCAAGGTTTGTTCAATGGTGTTTCCGTTGTAGAGCATCACCACCTTGATTTTCTTAGCATCGTCCAGCTATCCAGCATGTCGGTGCCTCTCGTTTCTGCTCCCTTGGTAGCAGCCGATGCACTCTTATAGATTTTGAACTGCACATAGCCGAAGGCAGTCTGCTGCAATTCATCATCGTCATCGGAGCAACCGGTGAATACCGTTGTCATCAGTAAGAGCCCAATGACAAAGGGAATGAAGTGGAATAATTTATTTAGTTTCATTCGATTTATTCAATAGTGTAATTGTTTTATTTTTTAATTACAAGTACAATCTTGTTCAGATAGTTTTGTATGAAGCGAACGTGAATATCTTGTTCCAACGGTTCGATATCGTCAAAGCATATGTTTACTGTGTCACCGTCTTTTTTTACCAAATCAGCTACATCAGTGTCTCCCATACTGGCTTTGAAATCCCATTCACCATTCAAGATCGGCTTAATGTACAATGAGTTGCTGATATTAGAAGGAACTGAGTAGATCTTATCTGTACCATAATCAGATATGATACCTTCCTCTTCTACCTTGGTCAGTTCAATTTCTATCATTTGTCCATCCACATTCATATAAGTAACTGTCATTGGAGTTACGTCCGAAGAACTTGATGTGTTCTTTTGGACAAAGTTCATCAACAGATTGTTTTCTGTATAGGCATATTTCAGTTCTTGAGTACCCGTTTCCGGATTCATTTCAAATAGACCATTATCTCCGAATGCATCTTCTGCAATCTTTTCATACAGAGCTTTTGGGAATACGAATACATAGCCCGTACGTTCTTCGCTGTTTTCATCTACTGTGATACGAACTTTTCCGTTATCATACTTCTTCATATGCATCCAGTCTACCTTATCTTCTGGATAAGTGCTGACTTTATACATAGTCATGCCATATTCCTGATATTTTTCTACAAAAATAGGCTCGAAATCATCATTCAGAGCAGTAATGGTGTATTCTACAAAGTTTCGGTATTCGCTGGTCGATTCTTCTGTACCCGATACACCAGTGCTGGTTTGCGTAAAGGTATGACCATCCAATGAAACATTCCAGTTCCATTGGCTAGGACCTGTGTAACTCATGGCTTCCGGATTCATACCTTTGTAATTTACCGGATAAGTAAAAATGCTCTTTCCTTCTTCATCCTGGAAGTTGATGTTGCCTGTCTGTTCATACTTGCTGAATTCAGGATGGCCATCCACTACTTTGATACCGAATTCCACTTCTTTGTTGGCTGCACCTACAAGTGCTCCTCCTTCAATATCCAGCCATTCCGGACGGTTGGTTGCTGCAAAGGGGAAGTTGGCTACAGCTTTATAAGTGATATAATTGCTATAACCGGCTTCGATAGCTTCGTCTTTATCTACTTCTACCCAGGCATCGCCTTCACCTTTTTATAGAGTTTCAACGTGCGTCCGGTTGCATTACGGGTTACTTCGGCCAACACGGCTTCCTGTCCGTTCATACTGATGGTAATGGAAGCAACGGTTGTATTATCATAGTCCTGACCTTCGTCAGAGATACCAATGGTTACGGTTTGTTTACCAGCCTTGCCCGAGATGGAGTATTCCTTCACACCCTCTGCAGCTTTGGCAGCCGGAGTTTCTTCCGTAATAAAATAACACCATGTGCTGGAGGAAGTCAGCGTCCAATCGGCTACAGCATCAAATGTCAAGCTTTTAGTCTCACTGGCTGCACCGCCAATTGTTTGCTTTTCGGGGAAGGTTACAGTTGCTACGTTGTCATCCTCGTCGTCGCAAGCTGTTACGGCAAAAGCCATCAGCAGACTGATGAAGAACCATCCCAACGTAAATTTGTTCTTTTTCATCTTATTCTATGTTTTTTTGTTTCTAGTAAATTATTTCTTTTCAAAATCAGTTTTCACCGTTTCAGATACCTGCATGCTGCCTTCCAGATACAGCCTCTTGGCTTCATCGTTGCTTATCCATTCAATGGCGTTAGCAAAAGTTCCTACTACATTGTTGCCAGCCATGCCCGGTACATACAGTGTGAAGTACTGGAAGATGAACTGTTCGCAGGTACTGTAGTAAGATACACCGCTGCTAGGCTGATAAAGGTGAAGATAACCATCGCCGTAGTTGGTACCGAAAGCTTCGGCTGTAGAGGCAAAGGTCTGTTCATCCATTTCAATCAGCGGATTCAGGATGTCGTTTGTCGTGAAACGGATTTTCACATCGTAGCCATCGTAGAAGAAGTCCTTCATGGATAATGGTATTTTCTTCTTCGGAGTCGATGATTGCCTTGATCAGACGGTTATCTACGTTGGGCATAAATTCCTGCATATACGTAGAAGTCAGCACGGCATATCCGTTGAAAAGATTGATGTCGAACGGACAGCATTTCTGTAGGATAACCTTGGCTTCATAGTTCTTTTCATACAAATCCCATTGGTCAGCTTGCTGCGTGAGCAAACGCAGGGTGAGACCCAGCGAGTCGGTAGCTGCAATGGCATCGTAATTACCGCGGATGCGTACGTTGGCAGCCCGTTCACCGGCCTTGATGGTAATGGTGTTTGATTCAATAGTGTAGTGTTTTCCCTCAATGGCGTTGCTCTTTTGGTCTATAACCTCTACGGCTACCGTGCGGTCATAGCTACAGGCTTCTGTAGCGGCTACAGGAATATCGAAGACTTCTTCGTTGTTCTGTACAGCCAGTACAGTGAGCGTATCCGAGAACAGGATATAGTTTGGACCGTCATAGCTGGGACGCTCTGCATCGCCGCAACTGGTGATGGCGCACATCAGCAGTGCCAGCATGCTCATCAGTCCGTAGTTTATCTTTCTCATTGTTATACTTATGCTTTATAAATGATGAATCTATTCTTATTTATTGCTCTCGTTAGGCTGAATCTGGCTACCCGGTGATTCCAGTTCGTGTTTCGGAATGGGCCATACAAAACGTACATCATCCGCTTCAATCTTCAGCGAACTACCGTTGGTCAGTGATTGTTCCTGCGGTTTGCGTTCGAAGCCTTTGTGCCAGCGTTTCAGGTCGTGCAGGCGGAAGCCTTCCATATACAATTCGCGCACACGTTCTTCTTCGATAATTTCCAGCCAGTTTTGTTCGCTGACCGAGATACTTCCGTTACCGCCTTGAAAGCGGGCACGACGTAAATCGCTGAGGTCTTTGCTGGCACCGCTGTAATTCTTCTGATTGGCGCGGGCTTCTGCACGAATCAGGTATTGCTCTGACAGACGGAATACTTTCGGCATACATATATGCAACATATTCTGAGCTATGAAAGATTCATTTCCGAAATATTTGGCTACCAATGGCCACTGCAGTCCGTGCGGATAACCGGTAGGCTGTGTCACGAAGTTGGCTGCAAAACGCAGGTCTTGTTCTGAATAGAGGTTCAGTACCAAGTTGCCGGTACATAGTCGGGCTTAAAGCTTTGGAAATCGTAGTTGAAGAAGATCTGACCTAAAGCGCCGCCGTAGCTGCTGATTGTCATACCCACTTTCCAGATAATCTCGGTACTTTCGTCATTCGACCACATATACTGATAAGCGTTCTGTGAGCTGGTTATCATATCGTTCACATTGGACAGTTTGTAGTATTTGCTGTCAATCACCTTGGAAGCGTATTTCTCAGCGTCTTTCCAGTTCTGCATGTAGAGAGCCACACGTGCACGAAGTGCATAGATGGTGTATTCACAGAAGTAAGGTGTGCTGTAAAGAACTCCATCGAAATCATCTTCCAGCTTCAAGTACTCGGCTGCTCTTTCCAAATCATCCAGAACAAACTGATAAGAGCTTCCAGTGATGAACGGATGGTAGGTTCGTCACCGTCGTAGTGCGACTTCAGTACCACACCCAGTTCGTTGGCTGCTGTAGCCGGGTCGTAAGCCTTGCAGAAGAGTTTAATCAATTCTGAATAAGCCAGTGCGCGGGCAAAGTATGCTTCTCCGCAGTATTGGTCCAGACGGTCCAAGTCATCGTCGTTAGTAGTATTCTGACGTACTCGGTCTACGTTGTCCAGCATAAGTTACAGCGGGTAATAACGTTGTAGAGTCCGGCATATACCGATTCATATTCGGGTTCCGTAGCCAGGATATTCCAGCGCCATGTATTACCAAACTGGTTGGAGTAGCCGTTCACGGCATAAGCCAAATCCGCCTGGATATCCGGCAGTAGGGTCAGATAGCCACTGTATAACGCTCCGTTCAGCCAGGAAGCGTAGATACCAATTATGGCCTGGTCTACTTCATCCACAGTGGTGATGGCCTTGTCGGCAGGCACCATATCATCCGGATACTTGTCCAGACAAGCAGTGGTGCTGAATACCAGAGTGGCATGAGCAGATATATTTTATATTTTCATTTTTCGTTGATTTCGTTAATTAAAATATTAAGAAAGAGAGATTCCA
>ENA-OQHP01000560-OQHP01000560.1-human-gut-metagenome-genome-assembly--contig:-NODE-560-length-11973-cov-4.095391_pt1 | contig 11973 bp, 8 predicted proteins | sample MGYA00242563_ERZ504717 | MGnify/ENA primary metagenome ERZ504717 (study PRJEB26092, sample SAMD00036212) | human gut metagenome | host: Homo sapiens | study: EMG produced TPA metagenomics assembly of...
GAATTTCCGCGGAAGGCCAGACGCGCCCCGTAGCTCGCACGAGAACGATGAAGCGAGGGCCGCGTACGCAAAAGCAAGACCGCCGTACGCATTCGAGTCGCTGCCGGACCGCAAAACACAACGGCCTCGGCTTCCACTTATCCAAAATCCTGCTGCATAATGTGTTACATACATACTTGTATCTCCCTTGTGTACTCTGCTGGGCAATACATCGCACTTGGCACCATGTACTATGCGCACGACACAATTTCCATTGGAAGCGTCAACTGTTTTAACAGTCCGTTCGGTTTTGTTTACGGGGTCATAAATATGCGCTGTATAATCTATTGGATATGAACTGTCGTTCTCCGTGCATTTTGCCTTGTAGAACGCTTCATAGCTCGGCACATTAAAAGCGATATAGTCCATCCATTCTGAATCACAACCCACATAATGCTTCAATCCAAGTATGGAGTTGAGCGTATTGCCGGTATTATTGCTGTCAGCCATGCCAATGGAATCCAGTTTATTCAGAATGCTGTCATGTCCGCCATTGCCCACAACCGACTGTTCGTTGGTTGTTCCGCTCAAAGCCCACCATAGATTGCTAATCTCTTTATGCTGTTCGTAATCCTGCAACTGATAGCCAACTCCACGTAAGCGGCAGATGTTTTGGAAATCCTTTGCCGTGTAATTCAAACCGCCGATAGGCATCTCAATAGGATTACCCTCACTGTCGTATTTCCATTCGTTAGATGTAACGGACGTCCCGTTGCCTTTCTTCGAACGTATATCACCGGAAAGGCTGCGTGGCATCTTCAAACCGTCAACGGTAATAGGATATACACCGACCAGACTGTCGTTGTCGCCAACCGTGTGTTCGGTCCATTCAGGTTCTATGGCTTCAATACTGCTGCTGTCTACAACAAGGCACTCTATGTCGCCAATGTCACGGAAAGAAGTGAAATAAAACCATTTTGCACCGTTAGGTATGTCACAGAACACATAATCACCGATGTTGAAGTCAAAATAGGTATGGCTTACAGACATGATGAACGTACTGAGCACACGGTTGTTTTCGTCAGTGAACACGCCTCCAAGCCGGGCATGGTTCAGACCGGGCCATCTTACCTGCTTCATTCCTCTCACATCCATCTTGTAGCTGTTCGTATTGGATGCGGTGGTTATGACATCCTCGCCTATGACTTCACCGACAACGGCATCAATCGCATACACTCCGGTATTTTCCATATATAGCAATTCCGACAACAGGGATTTTCTGCTATGCAATGCAGTTGAGAGCGGTTCGGTCTCTGTTATAGAAGGGAAAAATACTTTACTTGGTTCTTGTAGTCGTTCACTCCCTTGTACCAATGGTGCGGAGCATGCCAGAATATATCAAAGCCCTCTCCGGCGGTGTCCGTTATGTCAAAGCTGCTGCCGTTTTCAGGTAGTTGAAATCCGTATCGCTTAACTGCACGCCTTCCATCTGGTTTTTCTTCGTGTTGAATGAGCATTTATAGGCATGGCATCCTTTCTTGATGGCAAGGGTATGCCCGCTTGGAATATATGTGTTGCCATAATCCGCCCCCGTCTTATTTTCGGGATTGCTATACTTCTCACACGAATCATTGTCTACCGTATCGCTGATTTTCACAATAGAGAACTGCGAATTATGAAGTTCAAGTTGGGGAAAATACCGGACAAGCTCTTCGATTTCGTTCTGCTCTATCAGTTCGACCAATATCCATCGTCCGGTTATTCCGCTACACTGTCCTTTTTCATCGTACGCATTACCATTCGCATCCAATCCTATAGCCCCACCGTTTTTTATGGAACGAAGCATTTCAACACTCGCCGTAGCATTTACGTTGGGAATACGGACGGTTTTCAATTCACTTGCATTGACCACCTGTTCCAACAGAGTCATCGTATCAATATACGGACATTCATTCACGAATATTTTTGTAACCTTACTGACACCACCAAGAGAAAGCCCGCCGGGATAAGTCAGATTAGGCAGATTGTTCAATACAAGTTCAGTGATAGTACCGGGAAGGGCAAGCGTACTTATCGGAGAAGTTTCAGCAAACGTTATTGCAGACAAAGAAGTATTATCGGCATGCACACTCTCCATTCGTGGACACTTTGAGCAATTGACGGTTATAATTTCCGTGTTTCGAATATCCAATGTAGTGAGAAACGGCATGTCTCCTAAATCCAAATTGGTAAGAAATCCGGTGTTTCCGGGCGACATTTTCCATTCCTTATGATTTTCACTACCGAGATACAGTTCCTGTAGCAACGACATTTTGAAAGGGTATTCCCGAATTGAGGGTCAATACTTACTTCACTTAAATCTATCATGCTCATGCGGTCTGCCTGATATATGTACAGCATGATGTTTTCCCCATGCTGGAAATCTGTGAATGTACCGCTTTCCCCTGCCTTCAGAAAGATTCCCTGTGTAATGTTTCCACTATCGTTACCGATACCGAAATACCCACTCTTGGCCGCTTTAAATCTGATGACTGCACCTTCTTTTGCACCGATACGTCCACCAATATAACCGCTTTCCGCCTTGAAATCCCCACAGCGGTAGTATCCGTCACGGATGCGCCAGCGTTGTTCTATAAAAGCGGGAAGAGATGTCAGCCCCAGCCCTTGCAATGCATAGAAATAGAGGTCGTTATATCCTGTATATTTGATATACTTCCGTTCTCCGTCATAACTTGAAACAACTTTAGGCCATTTTTTCATTATCTGTTTTACAAAATAATAGTCAGCCCCCTTGGGAGAAAACGGTCCGGCACCGATTCCAAGTGTATCGGGAAGCGAACGCATCGTATCTGCTATTGCAGGCAATGTAATTGTATTGGCATTTTGGTCTACATCCATAGTCTGCTGACCACGTATATCATTCCAAAGCACGCTTCCTCTTCCGGCGTATGCACTGTTTGTCAGGTCACCGGGGTCAACTTCCGGGTCAATGGTTTGCCCGCCGTCATTATCCTTACCGTTACAGGTATCACAGTCATAAACTTTATTAAGATACATTCTTCGTGCTTCCATACCGTTTGCTCCGCTATAAACACCGTCCTTGACGCTGCAGCCGTCTTCAAGGAAGAACATCGGTTGCATGTTTTTCGCCTGTTGGTCGACAGCGGCAAGATAATCGGTGAAAAGATAATAGGAAACCAATGAGTACGGATTGATGTATTTCCACATCTCTGTCTTCCAAATTTCCTGCCATTTCCCTGCGAGTTCTTCCTTGGCATAATCGCAACTATCACAGAATTTCAGGACTTGATAAAGGTCATAAGGAACTTTCCGTCCCATAGCCAAGTCTATCTGTAGCTGGTCATCGTCTATCATGCATTCAAAGTACCTTGTCCACATCGGATAAGTATCCTGTCCGAGTTTGAGTTTCGTTACCCACGAGGACTCTGCGGTAGTAGGTTCCATCATATCTTCAACGCTGCCAACCCCTTGCCACCAGTTCATTCCATCATATGTGAGCAATTCGTAACCGCTTACCGGATTAAGGACCTTGCCTGTAATCTTCCACTTGCCGTTTTCCTGCTTCATCTCTCCGGCTTGTCGCGTCCACTCTCCCCGTTCGTATGACATAAACCGGTAGTCCTGTCCGCAATATAGGGAAAGAAGATAAAGCTTTTCTTTATCGGTGGTAATATCATTCTTAAAACGTGTTTCTATCTGGTCGAGGCTTTCGCCATTTTGTCCGAAATATTCCACAAAATCTCCATAGTTCACGCAGCCTTTATTGTAACCGGGAGTATCTTTAAACCCAAGCGCAACCTGTTCTCCCTTATCCTCTTTCCAGTTTCCTTTTGCATGAAACCATGCGTCTGTCAAGCTTTCCTGTGTAGCACGGAATGCGGCAATGGGATGATTGGCTGTCGAGTGATTCATTTCCAATCCCTTTAATGATATGTCACTCTTTGCCCAAGTTCCATCGAATGAACGCTGAGCGGGAGTCAGGTAATTACTTCCGAGTGCACGAAATGTGGCATTCATCAAACCGCACACACCGCAGTCGTTGGCATTGGAGCTGTCGGAATAATCCACTTTCACCGTTATTATTTTTACCGGAATAGAATCTTCGCCTACACGGACATAACCTATTTTCATCAGTTTATATGATATTTGAGCATCTTCACTGTCATAATCCGGATAAATAGGAGTTACCTCCCAACCATCATTCTTTTGAAGATAGAAACGGTCGTTCTTGATAGGCCGTTTTGCCGAAGTGGTTCCCTGCCTGCGCCATTGCACATTGATAGCCTTAAAACTTCTCCACGGCATAGTCGGATGATAATAGAACAACGTACATTTGAACTTCTTGCTTGTATCAATATCACCGTCAAACGTGTCAAAGGTTTGCTGGTCTGACACGACCACATAATAAGGTATGCCTTTTGCGGAAAGGGCTTCTATTGTCGGACGATTCTGTGTATCAAGCACATTCTCCGCTTCATACTCCTGTATCATTGCTGAAGTATCAGTCAACTTGCACAAATAGTTTCTAAAAGCTTGCGCCCATTCATAATGACTGTTGTAGGCAAGTACATAATACAAATACAGGTCTCCTTCCGTTCCGTCAAATGTTATGGTTTTTGAATTAAGGATAGCACCGCTATTACTGATATATCCTATACAGCCGACCTCTTCACCATTCAAATACAGTTTGATACAGGAATAATTGCTTCCCCCACGTGATACATAAATGGTAGATGGTTCTACAACTACGGCCATGGTAATTTTTTCACCTTGTCGGAATGAGCGTTCCACCAAAGCCGGTTGTCCGGTCTTGCAGTATATCGCAGCTTTATTTCCACAGACATAGAAACCGGCTCCGCTATCAGGGTCATAGCATTCTATCAGCTTTGAATCAGCTTCCTTGATATTTTTGGTGGCAAAGGCAAATTGGATGGCACATCCGCTCGTAGTTTCCACTGATGCGTTTCCAAAAGGATGGTAATCCAATACTTCAGCTGTTACATTTTCTGCAATACGCAAAGAACGCTCCTTAAGAAAGTCTACAAATCCGTTGCTTGACCAGTTTGCACCTCGTACATCCATTGTCACTCCGTTATGTGTGATAGTATGATCGCTCTCACTGTTGCTACGTGTAGAAAAATCATATCCGAACAAAGCACCGTCCTTGATCGCTATATCAATGGCACTCCCTTTTATCGTAACCTTGATTTCATTGGTGGATACACCGCCACTTTCGGCATGTACGGTAATACTTTGGCTTCCGTCCGTACTATATCCGCTTATCTGCTTGTTCACTGTAACCGTTTCGGCAATCATAGCTTCCACAGCTGTAACTTTCTCCTCGCTGTAGAAAACATCTACATGCGTTTCAGTCTTGCCGGGAGTATACGCAGCCACCTCTACGGTAAGGTTGTCATATAAACGTAACGTGCCGTTGTTCTTGTCATTGAACCTGATGGCGACGATGGGAGTATTACTGTTTTCGTCCACACACATGATAGCGGAATAGATGGTGTTTCCCTTTACTCCGGATTTCTTCTCCGTACCGTATATTCGTACAGGATATGCGCCATGCGAAAGTCTTTCTCCGCCACCGAATACATTTGTTGGATTGACAGAGATGCCTTTGGTATAACTGTCGCTTACCGTTGCTTCACCAAGTTTCTTCCATTCTCCATTATAGAACATCTCCACTACTGCAAGAATGGATGAAGTGTTATTAGGGAATTTATAGAATTGTCCGATATTTTTTGCCGGACCACCTGCAACAAGGATAGTATCACTTGTGTAATTCAAAGCCATGGGTTGTTCTACGGTAATATCCACAGCCATAATGGTAATGGCTTTTTTCTTGGTATTTCCATCCGAATCTGTAGCTTGCACAAAGAAGCTTTTGCTGGCGGCACTGCTGAAATAACTTGTGAAGTCAAGTTCAAACTTGTAATCGGTCGCACTTGCAGAGCCTACAGTGTTCATATCCTCACTGGATAATGTCAGTCCGGTGCTTGCATCAATAATAGTGATGTTACGAATGACACCAAGCACCTCGTTACCATCAGGATAGCTGACACTACGCAAAGCTACATTGATTTTTATCTCTGAGCCGAATGCCATAATAGGAGCGGCTTCCTCGAAGTAGATAGACAATGTACTATCCTCACTGGAGCCGCCACCACCTCCATTTTTGGGTATTTTAAGCACAATATCCTCTATCTGTCCGCCATTCAGATTGGTGGCTTTGTAGTAAATGTAGTCTTCATCACTTTCTTCATCAAATCCGCCGATAGCTTTCTCCTGCATTATGTATGCCCCGCCTGTGGAAAGGGCATCTTTTCCTCCCTCTGCCGGTTTGTCGGATGTTTCCACCTTGCTTCCGCCACTGCCGAATGCTACCCACGGTTTCAGATCATCAGGCTGATGTCACTCTTATCGCGTGTGACTGATAGGCAAGCCATACAGGTGCGCCATTTTTATCACTTTCCGCAGTCTTGAATGTAAGGACGATACCGCTTTTCAAATAAGAGAACCCGCTTTCTTTCTCAAGGTCAACAACAGCTTTTATGGCTGTTCCCAAAGTATATTCTCCATCTCCGCAAAGGTCGTTCACGTTGATGGTGTTGCCTACGTTTCCACCACCGGAAGTCCCGAAATCCGTCCAGTTGCTTTCTTTACTCCAATCAGAGGTATTTGTCCATTGTTTTGAAACCCATCCGGCTTCTGTAAGGAATATCAAGACAACACCCGGAATCTGCAAAGCAGAAGCATATTCAGAAGTCGCACACCTGTCAAGTGCTACGGAAAATGTTATCTCCCTATCTGAAAGGTCAAACAGATGATTGACATTCACAACGCTACGCGATACGACTTGTTTATTGAGTGAAAGTATTGCCTTCTTGTTTTCTTCGACCTGCTTCATATCTTCCTGTAACTTCGCACCTTCATCACCGGGGAATGCAGTAGAGCTTGTATGTCCGAGAGCAAGGTCGGAGCCAATTGAAGTCAGTTGCTTACCGCTCCAACGATAACTTTTCCATCTTCTTCACATAGAAAGACTTTGCCGGAAGAGGGTATTCGCCCGTTTGTACTTGCCGTACCGAAAACATCTGCATCCAACCAGTTGTTATAATAAGTAGCAGTCTCGGATTCTCCGATTGTCGGAACGTATGCAAGCACAAAGCAACCATGTTCCTTATCATATACAACTTACAACCCTCATCGTTGGAATTTTTGTCTATGGATTCATTTTTTACAGTAATGCCTACGGAAATGCCATAAAAATCTACCACGTCATCAATGTATCCGGGCAAATGTCGGCTCGGTACTTTCCCTTGTTCGTCAAGAGGGGCGATTCCTCCGTTTTCACCTTTTGATTCTTTGAAAGAGTTCAGTTGGCTTCCAACTTCATTCGCCTTGTTGTTTGCCTTGTTTGCAGTATCCTTGGTCGTGTTTACTTGGTCTTGCAACGAGTTGACACTATCACCAAGCGTGGTGAGGTTGGTGTCTTGCGCTTTGTTGCGGGCTTCTATATCCGTAATGTCGTCCTGCAGTTTGGTAATATCCTCTTGCAGTTTTTCTACGGCTTCGTTATACTGACCGCTGTCTATGGTCGGGTTGCCTCCACTCTGTCCGGTCGGAACCCATTCTCCGCCATCGCCCACATATATGGGAGCTGGTAAGGAAACACCCACAAGTGCCCACCATCCGTCATGTGGTAAAGGATAAGCCGCTTTCAGTTTTTCGATGGTCGTGAACAGTCCTTTGCTCACTCCCTTGATATTTTTTGCCTCAAGCCAGCCGTCCACCATTACGTTTCCTTTCAAGTGGGTCTTTCCCTGAACGGTCGCGTCACCACCTATCGCTGTATTGCGACCAACGGAGACATCACCGTCTATATGCTTTGATTCGTAACTCATATTAATACAGATTTAGCCAATTCGTTCAATGCGGCACTTTTTTCCGTATCGCCGAATGTCGTTAATACTAATGCAGCTATGGTATATATCACAGCATCATAACATTTCTCACAGATTTCTACCGCGCCATATTTGTCTATTTTCGGGTAAGGCAGATATACAGCACGGCTCACTTTCGCTTCTGTCGTTTTGCATGAATAAAATTCCATCACTCTTCCTTCCGGTCGTATGGATATGGCGCATACAGGCCGTTGACACGTTCCTCTTATGCCTTTAAATCGGGAAGACTGTTTTTCATATTCAGGGTCATCGGTGTTTATGGGATTAAATACCGCACGCTCCCAATCGTTCATTTGGAAAACGACAAAACGCATGAAATCTTCCGGCAGTAATATCCATCCGCTTTCATGCTCTTTCCAATATATGGCATCACCGAAGTTGTGTCCGCCGTCAAGCAAATAGGACGGTGCAGAGCTGTGCACACGCTTTACTGCTTCCAAAATCTTTGATGCAATGATGTCGTCAAGTGCAAGAGTGTCCACATCGCCTATAATCTTCAACGTATCGCTGTTCATGTTTTGGTCCAGGGCGGTGCGTACATCCTCCTGTATTTTGTTCTTCTGATATACAGCCATAAGCCTTATCTTTATTCCAGACCTTCAAACTCAATTCCGTTTGCTGCTGCCTGCTCCATGATTGCCTTGGTCGAGCGCATGGAAGTGCGGCTGATACCGAAAGTGTCTGCAAGGTAATCTTTTGCACTTGCAATGTCGCTTACTTTGACTTTGCGAGATGTCGTATTGTTATCCCCTGCGTCTTCTTGCGGCATTTCGTCCTGTCTGCCGGTTTCGTTGGCAGGCGTGTCTTCACCATTGTGCGTACTTTCGGAATGAAGTTTTTCAGATGAACCGTTTTTAGACGCTTTTCCGGCTGTTTCTACTGTCTCGGATTGCCCGTGCACAGAATGAAGTTTGAACAGTTTGCCAAACTTGTAATGGTTCTCTACAGACTTCTGTATGTCCTCATTGTCGGTAGTGAATACACTGCTTCCGTTTGACAATGGAACGAATGCGATATGCAGGTTCTTCTTGCTCGGAAGTACCACATTAATACTGATATTGGTATTCGCCTTGTAGGTTTTCGTAATCATATTCTTAAAAGTAAAAAGGGGACGGGACACCTTATCCCATCCCCGGTAATTAATAATTCTTTATGAACTCTTTATTATGCCGCATTTAAATCTTGGGCGGGTGCTTTAGCCAGTCTCATACGTGCATGTGCCTTTGCATAGCGCAGATACAGGCAGCTCACCTCTTGGATAACTACCGCATCGGTACGGCGGATACCGGCCTTTTGCAAGTCGAGTACGTTACGTGCCCAAGACACATGTGTTTTTTTGGAAAGATATTCCGGATCCATTGCAAAGCCGCAATCACTCATTCCGTTTACATCGAACAGTTCATGATGTATGGTCAATACTTCTCCGAAATCAGTATCCCAAGATTGAATTTCAAGTTCCATACCTCCACGGTATCTTTCAAGCGGAATTTTTCGCTCTTTATCTTGGAGAATGCAGAGAGCATATCACTTCCACAAAATAAAATCTTACGCTTGTTACCGATGCCGGTACCAACAAAAAGGTCTTTGGTAATATCCACAAGGTTTTCATCGGTAATTATGGCGCATTTCTTGTCAGTATCCCATTCGCCCACCTCGATGTCCTTTCCGGCCATCCACCAGATACCACCTGTAAACCAAGTGTTCATGCCGTCCTTTGCAATGTGCTTGATAACCTGCTTCACACCGAACAGATAAGTATTTTCCATTGCGAGGCGCATATCATATACACCGTCTTCTTCAATGTCTGAGAAATTCCAGTTCACTTCTTTGGCGGCAATCTTGTCAAAAGTTGATTGCTCTACCTGAATCATGAAGTTCTGACAATACTGGGTTTCAGGCATAGGGATATTATTGAATCGTCCTGTCTGAACATCCAATTCCCCACATGCTTTTCCCATGCGTACAAGCGTTGTTCCTTGTGGAATTTCCGGAACAAGAATCGGCTGTTTGCTTGAATCATCCATTTTGCCATTTACGGCATACACTGTAGGAAGATTTGTTGAGCTGTCCTTTCCGCACACACAAAGCACGAGGTCCGGAACGTTGCTGTCATCTTCCGTATATTTCGTTCCGTCCGGTTTGGTGATGGCACTGACACCGACTACCCTAATGGTATCATCCAACGTGAACATATTCAAATCATCTACCGGCAACGACACGCTCGCACCGCTGAGCATAGCTTCCAGCTTTTTGTTGGTACTGCATTTGATTTCACGTGTACCCACGCTGTAATACTTCACTTCAAATGATTGGTGGAGCTTGATTTTGCATAACGGCTGATTTGGTCAATTGGAGTAGCATCGGACGGATTTTCACGATGCGTTTGTCCACATCACTCAAATAGAAATTTGGGTCACCGGTTTCACGCCCTCCTGTTTCAGTGGAAATACCGTCTGTTCCACCCGTACCGTCCGCACCGGCTGTTGTTTTACCCGCATCAGGCAGGTTCGATGCTTCTGCCATCATGACACCGCTTGATGCACCCGTCACAAACGCCAATATCATCAGCGTAATGCGACAAAAGAAACTCATTGTTTTCTTCATTGCTCGAAATTTTAAAAGTTAAAAATGTAATTGGTTTATATTTATCTGTTTATCGCCTTGCGTTTTTCACCGCCACGCTCCCAAATGTTCTGTGTACCATCATAACGCCCGATTGCACCGAGGTCAGGCATCTGCCGTGAACCGCCACTGCCGCCACCGTTTTTACCGGCAAGGTCGGCTGTACCGTCATTTTTGCCTGCTTTGCGTAGTTTTTCTTCAATCTTGCTGTTGCGCCCCTTTACTTCACCCTCGTGTCCGGCAGCTTCCACATCGCTGTCGTGCCTGATTGCTTTTATGGCCATTTCTATACTTTCACGTGTAAACTTACCCATGATTCCGTCACGTACAATGCCTACAAGGAAATCCATTGCGCTGTCGATGTCCTCATCCGGCAGTCCTTCTTCCTGTTGCATGGTTTCAAGGGTGGTCAGGGTTTCGTCGAGGTTCTTCTGATACTCTCCCTCGTACTCTTTCTCTTGGGCGATTCGTTCCGCAAATTCCTTGTTGGCGGCTGCAAGTGCCTCCTGCTTTTCGGGGTCTTCAAGTGCGGCCTTGAAATCATCCCCGAATTTGCGCACCATACCGATGATAGGGTCTTCGCCTTTTCTCCAGTCAGTAAGGAAAGCGGCACTTTGCGGGTTGCTTGCAAACAGGTCGGACAGTGCTTTTTCACGTTCCTTGTAACCGGACAATTCCTTGTCGTAACCATCGTAATCGTCATTGATTTGACCGAATAACGCTTCATCATCGGCAAATTCTCTGTCCGGATACTTTGCTTTCAATCGCTCTGTGTATCGCTCGCGATTGCTCTTAACTTCCGTATTATTAGGCATAATTCAAAAATTTAATTTATAGTCAGATTCTACAAGACAAAAATAGGCAGGGAAAGCAGGATGTCATGTTTATCTTTTTACGCTCCTATTGGTAACTTTGGTACTATAACGGGAAGAAAAATGAAGCATAAAGGAGCAGTTATGGAATACTCTATGGAGCGTATGAACGACTTGATGAGAGCATACGATGAATACATTTCATCGTGTGATTATATCCGTATGCCTGAAGTGTATAAAGTAATTGTAAACATGCCGTCCCGGAGGTTTTGGGTCAGCGATATTCGTGCAGCATTGGTCGTTTCCGCCATGATGAGGGGTGAGAACGATTTAAGCGGTATGTGGCCGTTGAAGAAAGAAATGTATGAGGAGATTCATACAAGGGTTGTCGCTCTCAAATCAGAATACCCGGAACTTACCATTTCTGAACTGTGTGCTAAAGTGATTGCTCAACCCGCACCGAAATTCTACCTCACGCCGGGTAGTGCCAAGATGATGATATGCAAGGCTAAAAAACGATGGATGCAAGAAAAGTTGAGAAGATTACGGCTCTCCTGATTTCTGCC
>ENA-OQHP01000561-OQHP01000561.1-human-gut-metagenome-genome-assembly--contig:-NODE-561-length-11958-cov-2.447553_pt1 | contig 11958 bp, 15 predicted proteins | sample MGYA00242563_ERZ504717 | MGnify/ENA primary metagenome ERZ504717 (study PRJEB26092, sample SAMD00036212) | human gut metagenome | host: Homo sapiens | study: EMG produced TPA metagenomics assembly of...
AAATAGAATAGATGGCATCGGCCATAGCGTTGATATCCCAATAATCTGTCTTGATTACTTTATCCAAAATTCACCGCAACCCGATTGCTTTGAGATGATAGAAGGAGTTCCGCACTGCATAGCCTCTAAAGGAGCAATACCAAAAGGTTCTGACACGGAAGGCATTACGAATACATCACTGTTTTTATATGCTTCATAAACCTGACGCCCACGCTGGAACCCCGGGAAATGAAAACGGTCTGCAATACCTCGTTCCGCAGCCAGATTGATCATGCGTCCAGCATGTCTCCCGATCCTGCCATTACAAAACGGATGTTACGGGTACGCTTCAAGACCAATGCGGCGGCTTCCACAAAATACTCGGGTCCTTTCTGCATCGTGATACGCCCCAGGAAAGTCACCACTTTTTCTTTCGAGTGATCAGGACGAGGAATGTCCAGCAAATCTTGCGAAAGCGGATAAACGGCATTGTGCATGGCAAAACATTTGCGCGGGTCTTGATGATATTGGTGAATAACAGTCTGACGGGTCAGCTCGGACACACACATAATACAGTCGGCATGATCCATGCCATTCTTTTCCATAGCATATACTGTAGGATTCACTTTACCGCGCGAACGGTCAAAATCAGTAGCATGCACATGGATGCACAAAGGTTTGCCACTTACCAGCTTGGCATGCACACCAGCCGGATAAGTCAGCCAGTCGTGCGCATGGATAATATCAAATTCTTGCTGGCGCGCAACCACACCGGCAATAATAGAAAAGTTATTGATCTCATCATGAAGGTTTCCCGGATAGCCGCCGGCAAACTCCATACACCCCAGATCATTGACGTGCATATATGAGAAATCAGAATAGATATGATCACGGAAAGCATAATACTGTTCCGGAGTCGAAGTCGAAAGACGTGACTTTAAGTAATCATAATCCACATCACGCCACACAATGGGCACTTGGTTCATGCCTATAATGTTCAGAAACTTTTCTTCGTCGCCACAAGGTTTGGGCAAACAGAAGGTTGTTTCCATATCACCTTGCAGACTCAGACCTTTTGTTATACCGTAAGATGCTACAGCAAGACCACCATATATTTTGGGAGGAAATTCCCATCCAAACATTAATACTTTCATACAGGTCCCTCCTTTCAATAATTGTATTTACTCAATAAATATAATACTCGTAATATCTCTGCCACATTCATAGCGAATGATACAGCTCCACGACCTTTGAAAGGCGGGTTACCATCAAACAGTTCAGGTATAGAGCCAATACAATGAGAAGTCATTTCGTCTTCGTAGCCTATCAGCTGACGCTCCACAAATCCTATGCCACTCATCTTATAAATACGAAGGTAAGCTTCAAAATAGAAGCCAGCCAGCCAAGGCCATGCGTACCTTGATGATAAGCATAATCACGCTGCATCTGAGGACTACATAGTTCGGGTTGTAACCGCCACTCTTCGGGCTGAGCGAACGGAGCCCTTTCGGGGTAAGCAGTTCTTTGGTCACAATGTCCAACACCCCTTTCTTCTGACGGGCATCAAGCGGAGAATAGTCGAATGCTACAGTAAATATCATGTTCGGACGCACGCTCCAGTCCATCATATTGCCATCCACATAATCCAGTAAATAACCATACTCATTCAAGAAAGTATCCACGAAAGCCTTTCCCGTCTTTTCTGCCAATACATTTAACGTTTCAGCCAAATTATTGTTTCCACCTTCGCCCAACAGTTCATTTGTAAAACGTAAGGCATTATACCACAAAGCATTAATTTCTACGATATAGCCTGTACGAGGAATCACAGGACGTCCGTTTGCGGTAGAATTCATCCATGTGATAGCCTTTTCCGTTCCGTTGGCATATAGCAGACCGTTTGAATGCAAGAAAAGGTTCGGATGATTCTCCCGGCGAAGGTATTCCATAATGTCCTGCAACAATGTACCATATTTCTCACGGCATTGGTCACGCGACACCATCTTGGCATATTGCTGGATACACCACACCGCCCAAAGCAAGACATCAGGATGCTCCATTTCGTACACTTTAACATCATCAGGCTCATCATTAATAAAGTCATGAATTGCCTTGCGGGCCGTTTCCATCACCATTTCAAACTTAGCCACTTCATCAATCGCCAATGTCAGTCCCGGCAGGGAAATAAACATATCGCGCGCACGGCATTTAAACCACGGATATCCTGCCAGAATATAAAACTCATCTCCCTGTTTATTTAAGAACTGATGGGCAGCATTTATCAGACAGTGCTGGAAATTATCACGCGGAGTACGTTCTTCCACCTCCTCTTCAAAGGTTCTCTTTAATGTACGGGTACCGGCCTCGGAAACACCTCCTGAAAAGACAATGCTTTCACCTTTCTTTATGTCCACTTCAAAATAACCCGGAACATACAAATCTTCATTAAAATCATATCCTCTCTCCTGCTCTTTGGGATACTCAATTCCCCGATACCAATCCGGCTGATAGTGGAATTCGTTCTTCTTGTTCAATTGCATATATAATTCGGGATAGCCCGGATACATGCATGTCTTGATCCCATTGTCCACCTCCTGATAGTCACGGCTGGCTTGTGCGTTCTCATGAGTATACTGACGGACGCTGCGGAAAGCCAGAAACGGACGCAAACGCAACGTAGTGGCCGAATGTGCCTCCAGCAAAGTATAACGGATTAAAATTCTATTTTCATGATGAACGAAAAGCTTTTCCTTCTTCAGAATCACACCACCTACCCGGTATATAGTGGTAGGAACTTTCTCACACTCGAATTCCCGAATATACTTGTGTCCCCTGGGGCTGTAATTGTCACCCTGATACTTATGAAGCCCCAGGTTAAATTCAGCGCCGTGTTGTATCACTGTTTCATCCAACGACGATAACAATACATGGTTTCATCATCCAGCTCAGGCACCGGAATGACAAGCAATCCATGATATTTTCTCGTATTGCAATCAACAATGGTTGTACAATGGTAAGCCCCTGAACGGTTTGTGCGGAGAATTTCTTTCGGTAATGATTCCCCGAGGTTCGTCATAAGAGTCTTGTCAAATCGTAAGTAACTCATAGTTGTTATTTTAAGGTTATAAATCAAATTTCCATATCAATTTGTGTCACATATTATTTTTGTATGCAACGCTCAAAATTAGTAATTAAATGGATAAAGCAAAATTAAATAGCAAAATATTTTTCATTTTTCGCTCAAATATCCGTAGTATTGCACAGAAATCAGCATAATTATGACAAAATGAAACTTGAAATTCAAAAAATTCTATTGGCTTTTGCTCTTCCGTTATTACTTCTTTTCATTCTGTACACCCTGCGTACAATGGAAAGTGTCATGAATTGGGATTTTATCACCTGGGGCATATATCCCAAAGAAACCAAAGGAATAATGGGGATTCTCACTTCTCCGTTGATACACGCCGATTGGGAACATTTATTTGCGAACACTTTCCCTCTTCTTTTTTTATTATGGTGTCTGCTCTACTTTTATCGTGATTTGGGCATTGGTATACTTTTTTTCATCTGGATAGTCAGTGGAATACTTACATTTATAATAGGCAAGCCGGGATGGCATATAGGTGCCAGCAGTATAATTTATTCACTCGCCTTCTTTCTGTTCTTCAGTGGCATTCTCCGCAAACACGTTCCTTTAGTAGCCCTGTCATTGCTTGTCACCTTTCTATATGGCAGCCTGGTATGGAACATGTTCCCACAGTTCGCTTCCTCCACCACTTCTTGGGAGGGACACTTGGGGGGCGCAGCGGCCGGAATAGCCGCAGCTATATTGTTCAGACACAAAGGCCCTCAACAACCGGAACTTTCATTGACGAGGAAGAAGAAGATAACAGGAGTTATCCGGAAGACGAAGAAGTCATTACAAATCCGGACCAAGAAAAGAAAGAATGACTAAACCAATCTTTCCGCCTCATGAAGTCCAAAGGACCGGAAGGGATGAAAAAAGCAATAACCCGCTAACGGAATTAAACGAATGCTCATATCCTCCCTATTGTATAAGCCTTTTCTATCTTCAGATTAAACCTTTTTATACGGATATATTCTATCTCCATAGCCTTTGGAGTTATCTCCCAAGGCTATGGAGTTAACTCCAAAGCTTATGGAGATAACTCCAAAGGCTTGCGGAGATAAAACAGGCAGGAAGAAAACCCTTAACCACACGGCAGGAAAGGGTTAGGGATACAAACAAGATCTTTTAAGGATGAATCTGATTACAAGGCTTGCACTCTTTACAGAGAAAAATCCCCTAACACCCTTCTTTTAAAAAGGTAAAAAAGCATGTGGCAAGAAGATATGCATCTGGCCATATGTGGAAAGACTAAAACAGACTATTATTTTGCCATCTTAAATTTTAATGCATCATTTTACAACTGAAAAACAGGGTAATAAACCTTTCCGGACAGCATCATTCAAGCTTTAATACCTACTCATTACCAATTTTCATAAAATAATACCCATTTTTAGGTATTGCCCACCTTTAACCTCCCATAACTTGCACCGATTAAAATTATAAAAATTAAAAGCAAAATAGAAAAGAAAAGGTTTTATTGTTCTCATTATGCTTTGTTGGCCTTGTTCTTGGCAAACAGTTTATGCAGAAAAAGCAACAAGTATAGATAAGGATAACACAGAGAAAACTACGGAGGAAGAACCTAAAAAAAATCCCGGCTAACATTGGGAGGTTACGGAGAAGCAGTGTACACACGTAACTTTTATAGTGACAATATGTACCGCTATTCTAAAGCAGACAGTTACAAAGACTCTGACGGACACGGACGCGTAGACTTACCTCATGTAGTAATCATGATTGGCTACGATTTCGGAAAAGGATGGAGCATGGGTAGTGAAATAGAGTTTGAACACGGAGGAACAGAATCGGCTATAGAAGTAGAAGACGAAGAAGCCGGAGAATTTGAAAAAGAAATAGAACGTGGGGGTGAAGTGGCTTTGGAGCAGTTCTGGATTCAGAAATCTTTTTGCTCGGGCTTCAATATCCGCGCAGGGCACATCATCGTGCCGATAGGACAAATAAACAACGCCCATCTTCCCACTCAGTTCTTTACAGTATATCGTCCTGAAGGTGAAAACACAATAATGCCTTGCACATGGCATGAAACCGGTCTTAGTGTATGGGGGCGTATAGGTGACTGGCGTTATGAGGCAATGGTTATTCCCGCATTGAATGCTAATATGTTCAATCATAGCGGATGGATTCATGATGGTTCTGCATCAGCCTATGAATTAAAGTAGCCAACATCTGGCAGGAGCGGCACGTATCGACAATTACTCTGTCAAAGGATTGCGTATGGGAATAAGCGGCTATATAGGTAACAGTTTCCAAAACGACATTATTAAAGATGAAAAATCCACCAAATATAAAGATGTGAAAGGAACAGTGGTCATAGGTGCATTCGACTTTGATTATAATGATCATAACTGGGTAGTACGCGGCAATTTTGATTATGGCCATCTGGGAGACGCTGATCTGATCTCCACTCACAACAAAAGCCAAGACAATAGCACACAGTCCCCTTATCCTCACACAGCCGTGGGCAAGACAGCCATTGCCGCCGGAATCGAGGCAGGATATGATATTTTCTCAAGTAAGAAAATGAGAGACAATGGTAAAAACTATATGTATTTGGACGATATGAATACTATGACTCATATCATAAGGCTGCTAAAGGTTTCAGCAAATATGAATGGACTAAAAAACAACGCATGGCCGTCGGTTTGAACTACTATCCTATGAAAGACATCGTAGTAAAAGCCGAATACTCAAAACGCTTCTTGAAAAGCCAGTATAATAACGAACCCTCTTTTTCATTGGGCATAGCTTATGCAGGATTTTTCATTAAATAAACCCGATTATTCATTTTTTAAAATTAAATAGGTATGAAAAGTTTGTTAAAAATCCCCTTACTTGTTGCTGTAGCAACAATGATGACTTGCAGTTTCAGCGCATGCAGTGATAACGATGATCCGACTCCGGATACCGGTACGTCTGAAACAGATGCAAAATTCGAAGCAATCGCAAAACAGTATCTTGATCACACGGTATATGTTACTTACAAGAACCTGGCTGATGAAACCGAACAGCTAGTAAAAGATTTACAAGCATTAAAAAGCAGCAAGACTGATGCAAATGTAAAAGCTACCTGCGAAACCTTCCTTGAAGCACGTGCATGGTGGGAAAAGAGTGAAGCTTTCCTGTATGGGGCAGCTACCGATTTCGGTATCGACCCGCATATTGACTCATGGCCTTTGGACTTGGACGGATTACAGACCGCACTGAAAAATACGGAACAGGTAGAAGCAATGGGTGGTGAAGACGGAGATATTTATGCCGGCGAGAAATTGGGTAATTCTTTATTAGGATTTCATGGTATTGAATACATCCTTTTCGAAGATGGTAGCCCCAAATCAGTTTCTAAAATCAGTGACTTACATCTGACTTACGCCGTAGCTGTAGCTGGTGATTTGCGTAACCGTTGCTGGCAGCTGGAACTTTCATGGAGAGGCGAAAGTGCTGTCAATGCCGACCGTGTCGCTAAAGTCGCAAATGAGTTAGAACTGCCTTACACTGTAAACAGTGGTGAATATTCTTATGGTGAGAATATGCTGAATGCAGGAAAAGCAGGTAGTACATACGCCAGCTGGACATTGGCCATGCAAGCTATCATTGACGGCTGCAAGACTATCGCAGATGAAGTAGGAACTTCTAAAATAGGAAAACCTTATAGCGGAGAAGACCCTGCTTATATAGAATCACCATACAGTCACAAGTCCATTCTAGACTTTTATGACAACATCATCAGTATTCAGAATGCTTACATGGGCGGTATAGAAAATGAACGTGACGAAACCAACTCACTACACAACTATATTGCTGGAGTAGATAAAGAACTGGATACAAAAGTTGTAAATGCCATAAACAATGCTCTGACCAAAATCAATGCCATGGCAGCTCCATTTGTAAACAATATTAAAGATCCAAGTGCAGGTGAAGCAATTAAAGCTTGTCAGGATCTTGATGCCATATTGTCTGATGTTAAAACAGCTTTAAGAAACAATTAAAAAGAACTGTTTACCCCAATGACCACAAAGGATCTGCAAGAGGGTGTCCGGAAAAGGTCTATTGTACTATCTTTTGCTGTAGATGGTGATTTTACATTCGCTCCAAGCACCGGCTTTGTGCTGCCGGATGTCCCCTCTACAACAGACATGATAGTGAAAAAGACCGGGGGAGGACAACCTTATGTAGATTCTTTGGTATATAAATTTGAAAAGTAACTAACTTTAAACATTCTTATATGAATAAGTTATTTAAAATACACTGGCTTGCTGCTCTATGCGGCCTTACAATGCTCTCGCTAACAGCCTGTAATGACGATGACAATCCGGAAAACAAATCTCCGGAAGTCAATCCTGATATCAACGTAAATGTAGAGACCTATGCAGGCGGAGAATTGGTACAACCTTCAACAATTCCGCTTCTGCTTATGAAGATCCTACTCCTGCAACGGAAAATGCAGGTATGACCGACAAATTCAAATATGGGGAATATTTCTTTGAACGTTCTTATACGCAGAATTCCAAACCTTTCAATGGTTTGGGACCGCTTTATATCCGCAATTCATGTATGAACTGCCACCCCGGATACGGTCATGGCAAACGGGTAGACCGTTATCGTGCTGATGACTGGGGAAATGGATATCTACTTGTTGTGACCGATGGAAAGGATAACTACCTAAGTTCTTTAACGGGAATGCCTCAAACCAAAGCTGTAGCCCCTTTCAAAGCACCAATAGATGAAGATAAGATAAAAATAGACTGGCTGCCTTACACAGACGAATGGGGAAATAAATTTCCTGACGGAGAAACATACAGTCTGATCTATCCGGAAGTGACTATTCCTCAAGATGCATACTACGTACCTTTGGAGGCTACTTATAATCAAGTTGTCACCCCTGTCAACTACTCTGATGTAGTAGTTTTGCTGGAATCTACCATTGGTATCTACGGAACCGGATTACTAGATGCCATTCCCGATGATTCGTTGAAAGCAGAATATGCACGTCAGGAAAAAGCAGGTGTAAAATTGAATCCAGCCATCTTCGCAAACGGAGAGTGGACTTCACTCTATAAGGGACTTACAGGTAAACAATATCCCAAACGTTATACTTACGCTTTGACCAGATCTTCCATACAGGATGGTCCCGGTGCCAATGCAATCTGGAACATCACCAATGTTACCCGTAGTGACCGCCGTTATCACTACATGACTGACACGTATGCCAAAACAGCCTCCAAAGACCCGGATGTACAAAAAGATTTTTATAACTATTTCCCTGAATGGAAACAGACCGGTAATGTAGAACAAGATATATACAACTATCTGATGAATAAGGAACTTCCGGTGGAAATGACAGACGAAGATTATGTAAACTTCATGATATGGCACAGAGGACTGGCAGTTCCTGCCGCACGGAATCTGGATGACGAAACAGTTCAGAGAGGTCACAAATTATTCCGTGAAATAGGCTGTGCTACCTGCCATCGTCCGTCATGGACTACAGGAGACGATAATTATCCCGATCCGAACGGATACTTCAAAGATGGTGACAGCCGTCTGCCACGCCATCCACACCAAACTATCTGGCCATATTCAGATATGGTTCAGCACCGCCTGGAAATGAAGAACAATATCCGCACGGGATGGTGCCGTACCACTCCTCTTTGGGGACGCGGACTTTCCTTAATCTGTGCCGGACACAGCGACCGTTTGCATGACTGTCGTGCACGTAATGTCATTGAAGCCATTATGTGGCATGGAGCTTCAAATAGTGACGCACGCTGGAGCATTGACAAGTTCCGCGAACTCAGTAAAGAAGATCGTGACGCCATCGTCAAATTTATTGATGCCATTTAAGCAATGAAACAGATTGTCTCCCTCCTGAATCCTATCACCAATAATATGACAGGACATTCAGGGGGATGAGACAAATTCAAGATTCACCTTCTGGTTATCTTTCAGAAAATTATAACTACATGAAATTATTAAAACGAACTGCCTTCAGTCTGCTAGGCATATTACTTCTGATTCTTACTATAGCTACTATATTGGAAAAAATATATGGTACGGACTTTGTAAACGAGTATATCTACAGTTCCGTACCTTTTGTCATTTTATGGGGAGTAACCGCAATTACTTCCTTATTATACATCATAAAAAGCAAACTGCATCGTCAGCCTGTTATTTTTTTGCTTCATCTTTCTCTTCTCTTTATATTGGCAGGGGCATTCACCACATGGATATATGGAGAACAAGGCACTATGCGTGTCCGCCAAGGAGAACAACAGACCTCTTTCACCGATTCCAAAGGAATTTCCCACCAGCTACCTTTCAGCATCACACTAAACCAATTTGAAATTATTTATTACAAAGGAACCTTGGCTCCAATGGACTTTATCAGTCATATTTCAGTAGCAGACAAAGACTGCCACCGCCAGATACAGGGGAAGGTTTCCATGAATCATATATTTTCATACCAGCACTATCGCTTTTATCAATCAGGCTACAGTGAAGATAATGAAGGAAGCGTATTTAGTGTATCTCATGATCCTTATGGTATAGGAATCACTTATGCAGGATATACTTTATTGCTACTTTCCACCGTTTTCTTTTTTCTTCAGCCCGCAAAGTCGGTTCCGCCAACTGCTGAAAAGCCCTTTGCTACACAGAAGCTTGACAGTCATCTTGCTTTTATTCGCATTCAGTCTCAACAGTAATTTTCTCAAAGCAAACAGTCCATCCCCCAAGGTGCTTCCGCGCGAAGTAGCCGAACATTTTGGAGATTTATATATTTTATACAACAACCGTATCTGTCCTTTACAAACCTTTGCCCGTGATTTTACAATCAAACTTTACGGTAGTTCCTCATATAAAGGACTGACACCAGAAGAAGTACTTACCGGATGGCTGTTTTATTATGACAGTTGGAAAAATGAGCCAATTATACGAATCAAGAGTAATGAAGCCCGTAAATTACTGGAAATAGAAGGGAATTACGCCAGGCTGAAAGACTATATCAGTACCATTAATGAATACAAGCTGGAAAAAATGATGAACCATATCCGTTCAGGAGAACAGGTGACTGACAAACGAGGCATAGAAGAAGCTGATGAGAAATTCAATATCATCAATTTAGTATGTACCGGTGCCATGATGAAAATATTCCCTTGTCGCAATATAGCCGGAAAGACATTGGAATGGTATTCGCAAAGCGACCAATTACCTCAAGATATGGATAATGACAAATGGGTATTCATTCGTAAATCTATGAGTTATGTAAACGAAATGATTGTGATGAAAAAGTACAATGATGCCTGCCTGTTATTAGAAAAAATCAAGAAATACCAGCAGAAAGAGTGTGACGGACTGCTTCCTGCAGATAATAAATTCAAGGCTGAGAAATATATAATCAATTTGATTATAGCAAATCTGTCGCCATGGCATGTATTTGCATCGGCCTGATATGTTTTATCTATTATTGCCATTGCATGGCATCGCAAAAGAGAACAAGCCGGAAGGCAATCATAATATTGAATATTTTGCTATGGATTGTTTTTACCTATTTGTCGGCTGCTATCTGCCTGCGTGGTTATGTGAGCATCATCTGCCATTGTCCAACGGCTTCGAAACCATGCAGTTCATGGCATGGTGTACGCTATTGCTCACTTTTCTGCTACAACGTAAATTCGCAATGTTGCTCCCTTTCGGTTTCCTGCTTTGCGGACTTACGCTGATGGTATCCATGCTGGGAGAATCAAACCCACAAATCACACAACTGATGCCGGTTCTGCAATCTCCATTATTGAGTATCCACGTAGTAGTTATCATGATCGCTTATTCGCTGCTGGCATTTATCATGCTGAATGGTGTAACAGCGGTCATACTCCACCAATCACAGAAAGAATGCAAAGAACAAATAGAACGATTGCAGATAATAAGCCAAATAATTCTTTATCCGGCAATTTTCTTACTCGCTATCGGTATTTTCATTGGTGCTGTATGGGCAAACGTATCATGGGGACGCTATTGGGGATGGGATCCTAAAGAAGTATGGGCCTTAATCACCATGCTGGTATATGCCTTGGCACTGCATCCGAGATCACTGCCATGGTTTCATCGCACCATGTTTTTCATGTTTTCTGTATAACTGCTTTTATAACAGTACTGATTACTTACTTCGGAGTGAATTTTCTGTTAGGAGGAATGCATAGCTACGCAAACGGATAGCCCTCATCCATCAATGAAAAGCTATCCTTTCCGAAACAAATAGAAACCAACTTGGACAAAGAACCTGAAACACTATAAAAAAAGGAAATTACCCCATAAAAGAAGCACTCCCCGCGAATCACTTCGCAGGGAGACTACTAACTAATAACTAACTTGTGGTTTACGTAATTTTTATATGACTTATTTACAATGCAAAGATAAGGTTTGCCATCTGTCTGTGCAATCCATGATATAGGTATTCTGGACAGTCAGACATCCCTATTTATAACTATAATAAACGAAAGTAGAAAAGGTATCTATCAAAATCATTATTTGTAGGTATTGTCTGAGATTATTAAATGTTGCAATTTTGCCAAAAAGAATTTATCTTATTATACCGTAACCATTGATGTGGAGTTCTCTCTATTATTATTTCTCTGTAATGTTAGTCACAAAAGAGAGACTATAAAACCTTGTTCCAGGGAAGCATACCTTCGGAGGGACATTCATTAAATATTACAAAATCAGCCAACTAATTCATACACAAAGTATTGCGAATTAGTTGCTTTTTGTATCTTTAGGTATTCCCCCGAAAATAAGATTTGACGGCCAAACGGGGGAAATATCCAAACTAATAA
>ENA-OQHP01000562-OQHP01000562.1-human-gut-metagenome-genome-assembly--contig:-NODE-562-length-11949-cov-1.474793_pt1 | contig 11949 bp, 12 predicted proteins | sample MGYA00242563_ERZ504717 | MGnify/ENA primary metagenome ERZ504717 (study PRJEB26092, sample SAMD00036212) | human gut metagenome | host: Homo sapiens | study: EMG produced TPA metagenomics assembly of...
GTCAGGAACAGTTCTGCGACGAGTGTCTGAAAGGCTTTCCGGAAACTTTCCGATAGGGGATAAGCAGTGTCATCCAGATCCCATTCGGCCTGATATTCCGGAATACGGAAGTTTCCTTTGCAGAAATCTTCGCAGGTGGTGTTCAGATAACCGTTATGCAGCCGGATGTATTCCATCAGTTTATAGAAGTAATGTTGGCCCCCAGTATGTTCGGGTTTCCTGTCAGCAGAAGCTGCTTGCGGGCCCGTGTGATGGCTACGTTCAGTTTGCGGTCAATCAGGAACTCTCCTTCGCGGAACGTATTTGCGGTCAGGAAATTCAGCTGGGAGAAGTTGTGGATGGTGAAGGAGTAATGATCACGTCACGCTGGCTCCCTGATAGCGTTCCACCGTATCGATCGAGATCTCCAGCAGTTCGGGAATATGCAGCCGGCTGATTTCTTTCCGGATCATGGCAATCTGGTTGCGGTAGGGCACGATGACACCAACCGTCCGGTTCGGGTCGAAACGGGATTCCGTCAGGCGGTAAATATGGCCTAACAGAGTGGCTACAATCCGGGCTTCGTTCGGGTTGGTCTTGTCCGAGCAGGTCAGGTGGTCTGGAGCTTTTGCGGGAATGAACACCATTCTGCGTTCCAGCAGCAACCGGTCGATGGCGTCCTGCGGAGTCAGTCCGGCTTCGTAAGGCGTTTCTTCTAACTGATGAGGAAGAGGCACGCTCTCCAATTGCTCCCGGTAGTAGAACGTCTGGTTCGGAAATTCGGCAATGGCCGGATGCATGCGTCCTTGCTTGTGAAGGATGCTGCGGCAGGTATCCGGACTCGATTTGTAAAGGCGTTCGAACAGCGAGTTGCGGCAATCTTCTAGCCCGATGTTCCGCAGCAGGAGGTCGGTCACGGCAGCTTCTTCCGCACTTGCTGAGCAATGGCAGGTAACTGCTTGTAGTCGCCCACCAATACGAACTTGTCGATGGCGTTATGCTGCTGATGACGGGCAGACAGGATACCTATCAGGTCGGGCTCCAGAATCTGTGAAGCTTCGTCGATGATGGCCAGCTGGAAATGCTTCAGCGTGAACAGGTTGAGGCGGTTGTTGATGGCGGTCGTGGTACCCACAAAGATACGTGTGCGTGCCATCTTCTGCTGGATGTCGGTCAGCTTGGGACAGTCATCCAGACTGTATTTAAGCAGGTAAGCACGAAACGCTTGTCGCACGACAGTTCGTTGCCGATACGGATGAACGGGGTACGGTCGGCAATGCCGGAATCCGTGAGCATGGCACAGATTTCATCCACCGCCCGGTTGGTGTACGACAACAGCAGAATGGAGGTGTCCGGTTCGCTCAGGGCTTCTTCCACCATGAAACGCAGGGCACACGAGGTCTTCCCGGTACCCGGAGGCCCCACCAGCAGAAGTAGTCTTTGGCCTGTTTCTCTTTCAGGATGAGTTCGTTGAAACGGCCGTAATCGCCGTTCAGTTTGACATCCTCCAGTTGTGCAGGCGGGCGTACACCGAGCAGCAGTTCTTTCCGGTCGGCTTGTGCAGACAGAAAAGCATACAGCCCGCGGAATCCGTTGTTGGCAGAAGTATCCGAAAAATCGTGTTCCACGGCAAATACCTCTTCTTTACCGCCAATAATATCTTTATTTTGCTGTCCGTTGCGCAGCACTAAGGTCATACGGTCCGGCTGCAACTCCAGAATGTTTCCCTTCATGAGAATTTGCTTTCTCATATCCGGTTCTTCCTTATACGCATAGAGAATCACCATGTCACCTGTACGGAAGTTGGGCAGGAAGTCCTCGTCCTGTGTCGGAATGTGCAGTTCAATGAGGTCGTATCCTTTGCCGGGGCCGCTGCTTTGTTTCTCTTGGATGGTCAGTCCGGTCAGGATATTGCCCGCCTCCAGTTTCTCGTGCAGCGGAATATGCCAGTTGCCGGCAATCCGTGAGACGCATCGTTGCTTCCTCCGGTCTTGCTGAGAATCTGTTCCTTTGATACGAACGTAAAAAACGGTTGAAGTAAGCCCGCTCCAGCGGTGTACAGCGTTTCAGCGTATTGATAGCCGTCTGCAGTTGCGGTTCCTGGTAGTCGTTCCACAGCTTTCCGCCAATCTGCAGTTCGTTCAGCAAATCGGTGCTCAGTGAGTCTACAATTTCTCCGATGGCTCCATCGCCCAGCTGCATCTCGTTGTGTACGATGTAATTGCGGAGTTTGATGCTCTCCCGGAACAAGTTTTCGGCAAAGTGTTCTATCAGCAATCCGTCAGCATACTTGGAATAGAGCAGGAAGGTCTGCATATTGGCGGTTTCCTGTCCGAAATTGTACATCAGTACACCTTGGTAAAGCATCATCTGAATGAAGTGGTCTTCCTTATGGCGGCGATGGTATTCGTCGCGCTTGCCGGCCTTCTGTTCGATGAGTACCTGGAAGTCTTTCTGCATCATGTCCACACGTCCCTGCAATCCCAGTTTCTCACAAATGAAAGAGGCTTCGAGCAGGGTATTTCTTCTTGTTGAAGTTCCGTATGTTATGAGGCAGCACGTCGTGAACAAACGAGCGGATGTTCATCATCTGTGCCTGTGCCTGTGCGTGAAAATCGGCTGGAAGAGGGCAGGTACAGAAGTCGAGGGCCGAAGCGGCAAAGAATTTCTTGATGGTGCGGGGGTAGCTCACCGGCTCCTGCGGCTGCTCGTTGATATAGTCGTCGAGAAACTGGCTGGCCAGGTTACCCATCAGGATGGGGGCCGTATTGGCTTTCGGCTTGATTTTGTTCATGAAATAATTAAGCGGGTGGTGCCCGTACTCCCGAAAGCAGGCGGCTAGCGAACTGATGTCAATCAGGTAATCGGGGTGAATCACAATAAGGTTGGGAATGTAGTGATTCTCCTCGTCCACACGCACATCGAGCAGGTTCAGCGGCAGATTTTCTGAAAGCAGGTCTTTCAGATAGAGCAGGTCGCCGTCATACCCACCTTGGCATAGTTGATGATGATGAACGGGTCGGTTTCGCTGTCGGTCGCTGCAAAATCTGCGTGTCGTTCCAGCTGGTCACCGAAGCCCGTACGTACGGGATGTGCGACAGGCGTGTACCCTGATACGGACGGTTGGAGTGGGGGGATTTCCGGAAGGATGGAAGCCGGAATGTCTTCTTCAAAACCCAGTGAGACAAAGCGCACCAGTGCCCGCAGGTCCGTAAAGGTATTCCTGCATGTCGGCCTGAAAACGGTCGCCCATGGCTGCGTTACAGTTGCGACGCATGGTCTGGATGGCATAGCGGTCGGAGGGAGTCATTTTCTTCTCCTTGCAGATGTAATCCAGACGGGAAAACAGGTTGGCGAACGAGAGCGTGACACCAGTGGTCAGTTCATAACAAGCCTGCTCCAGCACTTTGTGGAGCAGGATATATTTAGCTTGTAAATTGTCGGGGGCAGCCGTCGGCTGATGATGAATCCGTTCGATACGGTTGAACAAATCGAAGGATTGAAGTTCGATACGAGACATGTGCAAAAAAGTGTCGGCAGAATGTTAGGGCAGCTTGGTCAGGTGATAAATCCGATACGCCTTGGTGAGTCCGCTGAACTCTCCTTTGTATTGTGCGGTTACCTCTTCTTTGATAAAACAGTTGGTGGTGGCAGCTCCTTCTTCGTTTGTAGAAGAAGTGTTGTCAGTAGTCTGGGTAGAAGAGGTTTCGTTTTCGAACAGCATGAAAGTGTATGTTCTCTTGGTGCTTCCTGCCATTTCTGCCTGAATCTGCTGGTAAGGTTCACCGGTATCTTCCGTGTACTTTAATGTACGTTCAAAAAGTCCGATTTGATAGCTTCCGGTATAGTTAGGGAAAATTTTCAAATCGCCGTATGACAAAGAAGCGTCAGAGTAGGTGAATAGCAAGCGTCCGCCTGACTGAACCGGAGCGTCTTCGGCAATTCGTGCAAGCAGTTCCGCTTCTTCTCCTTTGGTTAGATTATCACCTTCCACTTCTGCACTGATGCTTTCTATCCGGTAGTTGCTTTGCGGGTTATTGACAACAATCGTCAGTGTGTAACTGTTGCCTGAGCGGTCGGCAATAAGGGTAGAGGTTTCTCCGATGCTGACCGGAATGAATGTCAGTGTGTCACCGTCGTAGCGGTAGTCTACGATTTCCTTATTTTCATTTTTGATGGTATAATTTCCTTCTCCTCCACGGATTAAAAATTTCTCTCCTTTACTGAACGGACTGATTTCCAATTGGCCGTCAGTGATTTGTTGATGGTCGGTAGCACTTACCAGGTAAATGGGGCCGTGGTCATCCTTGCATGCCATAAAGGAAAGGATGAGTACAATCAGAAGTATTCCATGAAAAAATGTGTTCGTTTCATAAGTCGTATATTTGAATTGTTGCTTCAATATAGACTTTTGAATTTATGAGGGGATGGGTAAAAACAAAGCCAATCAGTACAGTTCTTTTCATTTAAGACTGACAGTGAATGTTTGAGTACTTCCCTTGCAGTACTTCAGTACTTTCACGCAGTACTGTAGTACTTCGCCGTCAGTACTTCAGTACTGCCAAGGAAGTACTGGGATTGGATAAATCCCTTTCAATCAGTTCTTTTCTTTCAGAGTATAATCACCGGCTTTTTCATCAATCAGTTGTTGCAGTTCTGAAAGTGCAGGTACTTTCCCTTGGAAGGTAATGATGGCTTCCGGCGGAGTGAGTGTAACCTGAGCGGAGGCTCCTTCCCACATGTTCAGTACTTTCTCTACACGGGTGCGGCAGTGATCACACATCATTCCCTCTATCAGGTAGGTTTTCCGGTTTTCGGAAGCAGAGGGAGCTGTGGTTTCCGGCTGTGGGGTAGCTGTTTCCGTTGTGGGTACGGTGGTTTCTTCAGTGGGTTGTACTTCCTCCTGTACGGTCACTGTGGTGTGTGCGAATTTCTTCCGTTTCAGTCGCAGACTGTTGCTTACCACGCTGACACTGCTCATGGCCATGGCGGCACCGGCTATCATCGGATTCAACAGGAAGCCGTTGATAGGGTACAGAATACCGGCGGCTACCGGAATACCTATCAGGTTGTAAATGAAGGCCCAGAAAAGGTTCTCGCGGATGGTGCGTACGGTGGCCTGCGAAAGGCGGATGGCATCAGTAATCTTGTTCAGGTCGGACGAAATGAGCGTCATTTTAGCCACGTCCATGGCAATGTCGCTTCCTTTTCCCATGGCAATGCTGAGGTTGGCTTGAGCTAGTGCCGCACTGTCATTGATACCGTCGCCCACCATCGCCACGATTTTGCCTTCCTTTTGCAAGTCCTTGATGAACTGGGCTTTCTGCTGCGGAAGCACTTCGGCCTGAAAGTGGGTGATGCCGCATTGTGCTGCAATTCTTTGGGCCGTTTCCGGATTGTCACCGGTCAGCATATAAGTTGAGATTCCTATCTCCTGCAATTGTCTGACGGCTTCTCTGGAGGTCGGCTTGATGCGGTCGGCAATGGCTATCAGTCCCAATGCTTGTTGTGAATCGGCCAGCCAGATGACGGTCTTGGCTTCCTGGCTTAGTCGGGCAGCTTCTTCCGTCAGGGCAGGGGACACGGTAAGATGGTGCGTCTCCAGCAGTCGGCGGTTGCGGCATAATAGTAGGTACCGTTGATTTTGCCTCGTACTCCTAATCCTGTCAGACTTTCAAATTCTTCCATGGGAAGTATCTGGCGTGTCTGATGCTGCACGATGGCTTGTGCCAGAGGGTGCTCGGAAGCGCTTTCCAGGGTAAAGAGCACATCGCCTAACGGAGATTGAAGAAGCGGGTCGGAGATGTCGGTTACCGTGGGGCGTCCTTCGGTCAGTGTGCCGGTCTTATCGAGTACGATGGCGTTCACCTTGCGGGCTGTTTCCAGACTTTCTGCATCTTTAATCAGGATACCGTTTTCGGCCCCCTTTCCGATGCCGACCATGATGGCCGTCGGTGTGGCCAGTCCTAATGCACAGGGGCAGGCAATGATGGTGACGGTAACTGCGGCCAGCAAGCCGTGGGTAAATCCGTTGCTTCTGTCCAGCCATATCCAGACTAAAAACGAGAGGACGGCAATGCTCAGGATGGTAGGCACGAAGATAGCCGCGATGCGGTCTACTAACTGCTGTACGGGTGCCTTGCTGCCTTGTGCATCTTGCACCATGCGGATGATATGGGCCAGAACGGTTTCACTTCCCACTTTGTCGGCGATGAAACTGAAGCTTCCTTTCTGGTTGATGGTGCCGGCATATACTTTGGCACCGGGAGTTTTTTCGGTAGGAAGCGGTTCGCCGGTGAGCATGCTCTCGTCTACATAGGAACTGCCTTCATATACGGTTCCGTCCACGGCAATGCGGCTGCCCGGTTTGACAACCAGTCGTTGCCCCTGCTGTACTTGTTCCACGGGAATTTCTTTCAGCTGTCCTTCCGGAGTGAGTATGGTGACGGTGGCCGGCTGTAGTCCCATCAGTTTGATGGCTTCCGACGTATTTCCTTGGCCTTCTCTTCCAGTAACCGTCCGAGCAGGATAAAGGAGATGATGACGCTGGCTGCCTCAAAGTACACGTGAGGGTGAATGCCTCTGCTCAGCCAGAACTCCGGCCAAAACAGGTTGAACAGGCTGAATGTATAGGCAATGCCAGTACTCACGGCTACCAGCGTGTCCATGTTGGAGGTGCGGTGCTTCAACTGTTTCCAGGCATTGCGGTAAAAATCTCTTCCCAGCCAGAATACTAGGGGAGTGGAAAGAATCCACATCACGTAATTGGCGTAAGTCCAGTCCATGAAGCACATGCCGATAATGGCTACGGGCACGGAAAGCATCAGCGAAAAGATAGTACGCTGTTTTAGTTGACGGTATTTCCTGCTATGTGCATCTTCTGCTATTTTCTCTTTTTGGGCATTCGTTTCAATGACCAGGTCGTATCCGGCATTCTGAATGGCATCTTTTAATGTTTCGGGTGTACATTCTTGCGGGTTGTATTCTACGGTGGCCGTAGCGGCTGCATAGTTCACCTGAGCATGGTAAACACCCGGCTGACGGTTCAGTGTCTTTTCCACCCGTGTGGCACAGGCGGCGCAACTCATGTCCAGCACCGGAAAGGTTTGTGTAGTTTTAGTAGTATTCATATTCTCTTTATTTAGAATGGGACAAAATTACAACATTATTGGTTGAATAGGAAACTTCTGTTTCATATTTATCTCTCAGGGGGATATTTCTTGTAAGGAATTCGTTATTTTTGCGCAAATAAAATACAACTGTTATTATGTCGCATTTAGCTCCTCTTATCAGTGATTTGGCCTTGATATTGATTAGTGCCGGAATCATGACGTTGCTATTTAAGAAATTGAAGCAGCCTTTGGTGTTAGGCTATATTGTCGCAGGTTTTGTCTGCAGTCCTCATTTCACGTTTACTCCTTCGGTGGTAGATGCAGATAATATCCAGACGTGGTCGGAGATTGGTGTCATCTTCCTTTTGTTTGCGCTGGGACTGGAATTCAGCTTCAAGAAACTGATGAAAGTGGGAGGTTCGGCGGTCATATCGGCCTGTACGATTATCTTCTGCATGATACTGGTCGGTGTGTTTGTGGGCTGGATGTTTGGTTGGAAACAGATGGACTGCATTTATTTGGGAGGAATGCTGGCCATGTCTTCCACCACCATTATCTATAAGGCATTTGATGATTTGGGACTTCGGCAACAGCGTTTTGCCGGGTTGGTGCTGAGTATTTTGATTTTGGAAGATATTCTGGCCATTGTGCTGATGGTGATGCTTTCTACCATGGCCGTAAGCAAGAATTTTGAAGGAAGTGAGATGATTTACAGCATCGGGAAACTGGTGTTCTTCCTGATTCTCTGGTTTGTGGTAGGTATTTATCTGATTCCGCTCTTCTTAAAGAGGGCACGCAAACTGATGAGTGACGAGACGTTGCTCATTGTGTCCTTGGCCTTGTGCTTCGGGATGGTGGTGCTGGCGGCCCGTGTAGGCTTCATCTCCAGCCTTTGGCGCATTTATTATGGGTCCATTTCTGGCGGAAACGGTGGAATCGGAACACATTGACAAGCTCGTGGCTCCGGTGAAAGATTTGTTTGGAGCCATCTTCTTCGTGTCAGTCGGAATGATGGTCGACCCGAACATGATTGTGGAATACATTTGGCCGATTCTGGCGATTGTGGTAGCCATATTATTGGGGCAGACTATCTTTGGTACGGGAGGTGTGTTGCTGTCAGGTCAGTCGTTGAAAATCGCCATGCAGTGTGGATTCAGTTTGACACAGATTGGTGAATTTGCCTTTATCATTGCGGCATTGGGAGTAAGTCTGAATGTGACGAGCTCTTTCCTATATCCGATTGTGGTGGCTGTATCCGTGATAACGACCTTCCTTACTCCTTATATGATTCGTTTGTCCGGTCCTGCTTATGGCTGGGTGGACCGGCATCTTCCGGTATTCTGGAAGCATTTGCTGGAGCGTTATTCGGTAGGAGTGCAGCCTGTAAATCATCAGAACAACTGGAAAAAACTGTTGGGAGCGATTGTGCGTATCACATTGATTTATCTGGTGCTTTCCATTGCGATGGTGGTACTGTCATTCAACCTGTTCCTTCCTCTTTTGATTTCCGCACTGGGAGGTTTTGGGGAAAGTGTTGGGAGCGGTAGTGACCATCTTGTTGATTTCTCCTTTCCTCCGTGCCATGATTATGAAGAAAAATCATTCCATTGAGTTCAAGGCACTCTGGGCGGACAGCCGTTTCAATCATGCACCGCTGATTTCAATCGTATTGCTTCGCATTGTGCTGGCTGTATTGTTTGTGGTCTACATCATCAAGTATCTGTTCCAGGCCTCTGCCGCGCTTATGGTGGGTATTGCTATTCTGGTCGTTCTGCTGATGATTTTCTCCCGTTTCTTGAAAAAGCAGTCAATCGGGATGGAAAGGGTGTTTGTGCAGAATCTCCGTTCCAAGGAAATCAAGAAAGCGTATTTGGGAGAGAGTCAGCCGGAATATGCCGGACGACTGCTGGACCGTGATTTGCACTTGTCGGATTTTGTGGTTCCTGCTGATTCGTTGTGGGGAGGAAAGACCTTGATGGAACTTGATTTTGGAAAGAAATACGGAGTGCATGTGGCTTCTATCATACGAGGTGCGCACCGTATTAATATCCCGGGTGGAGGAAACCGGATTTTCCGAATGACAAGTTACAGGTTATCGGTACCGACGAACAGTTGTCTGTTTTCTCCGGACAGCTGGAAAAGGTGGCCGAAGGTTACAAGGATGAGGACTTTGAGAACCGCGAGATGTACTTGAAGCAGTTTGTCATTGCACGTAACTCACCGTTTTGCGGACGTACGATTCGTGAAGTGGCATCCGCAATAAATACCATTGTCTGGTGGTCGGAATTGAGTCTGCCGACGACAGCAACCTGCGGCAGCCGGAAGTCTCTTTTGAATTGCAGAAAGGCGATGTGGTATGGGTCGTAGGAGAGGAAAAGAATTTGAATGCGTTGTTTGAAGCCTCTGAGGTAACAGCCAAGGCAGAATAAAAAAGCTGGACTTGCACAAGTGAATAGGCAAGTCCAGCTTTTATTTTTAATGCGGACAATATTTATTCTTCATCCTCCTCCTCGTCATCAAGTCGAAGTCAAAGTCATCCAGGTATTCTGGCATGAAGAACTCGTCCAAGTCTCTTCGTTCTTTCTTTGTGGGACGTCCTGTACCACGGGCACGGTCTACGAATCCGCTGATTTTACTCATCTCCAGCAATTCATACTGGTCGGGTGTAGTCACGTTTTCCATGATTTCCGGTACCAGTTTGGCTCCCACTCTTTTTTCAATGGCCTGCAACACCTTGAAGGAATAGGTTACAGGAGGCTTTCTGACCTGTACCACGTCCCCTGGTTTTACCATTCGGGCAGGTTTCACCTGAGAACCGTTGATCGATGATTCTTCCTTTTTTGCAGGCTTCGGCAGCAATGGTTCTTGTCTTGAAGATACGTGCAGCCACATCCATTTGTCAATTCGTGCTTCCGGCATGTTTTTTATTTGTTATTATATTGATTCATGGTGATGTTCAGTCCGGCCAGACAGAAACTCTTGATGATTTCCTGTGCTACCTCCAGACGTTCCGGCATCTGCTTCATGGATTCTTCGTCGAAATGTCCGAGAACAAAATCAATTGTCCTCCTTTCGGGAAGTCGTTTCCGATGCCAAAGCGCAGGCGGGCATAGTTCTGAGTGCCTAACGTAGCAGCAATGTGCTTTAATCCGTTGTGGCCTGCATCACTGCCTTTTCCTTTCAGTCGCAGGGTTCCAAAAGGCAGGGCCAGGTCATCTACTACAATCAATACGTTTTCTAGAGGGATTTTTTCTTGTTGCATCCAATAGCGTACTGCATTCCCACTCAGGTTCATGTAAGTGGATGGTTTGAGCAGAATCAATTGTCTGCCTTTTAGCGAGAGCTGGGCGGTAGCTCCATAACGTCCGTCGCTAAAAACAATATTGGACGCCTTAGCCAAGGCGTCCAATACCATAAATCCTATATTATGACGGGTTTCGCGGTATTCTTCACCGATATTCCCCAGTCCAACAATCAAGTATTTCATTGAAGGATTTTTGAGTTTTTAGGTTACTGAAATTATTTACCAGCAGCAGCCTGAGCGACCACGAGCAGCACGAGTCAATTTAACTGCACAAACCACAGCTTCTTTTGCGTTCAGCAGTTCCAGACCTTCGTATTTCAGTTCACCCACTTTAATAGTTTTACCCAATCCCAGCGGAGTCACGTCTACAACCAGACGTTCAGGAATTACATTGTACAAGGCTTTCACTTTCAACTTACGGATCTGCAGAGCCAATTTACCACCGGCTTTCACACCTTCTGCCAAACCTTCCAGCTGAACAGGAACTTCCATAACGATCGGGTTAGCTTCGTCGATCTGCAGGAAGTCAACGTGCAGGATAGCGTCAGTTACAGGGTGGAACTGGATATCTTTCATGATAGCGTTTACAACTTTGCCATCAATGTTCAGGTCTACTACATAGATGTGCGGTGTGTATACCAAGTTACGCAGACCGTCAGTTGTTACAGTGAAGTGAGTAGCAACCGGGTTGCCGTTTTCGTCTTTCTGGATACCGTACAATACGCAAGGTACGCCGTTGTTTTTACGCAAGCTGTGAGTAGCTTTCTTTCCAGTTTCAGTTCTCAAAGAACCTTTGATTTCGATTGATTTCATTTTTCAAATCTTTTTGTGTTACTCTAAATTAAGTTTATTATCTCTTGCTTAATTCGCCATCACACGATGTGGTATATCACACGATGAGCTTAAAAAAGCGCTGCAAAGGTAGTGATTTCCTTTGAAATAACCAAAATAATTCCTTCTTTGTTGGGAAGGTAGCTGAAGTTTGATCTTTTGGCAGAGAGTTTTTCCTATATATAATAAGGTGTATGATAGCCAATAAAGAGTGAGGTTATGCGAAAGCCACAGGAGGCGGGGACACACATGAAAAGTTATATTACCTTCGTGGCTTTCGTATTCTGAATGCATGAATTAGAAATCGATATCGATTTTATTCAGTCTGCGCTGAGATGGCTGTTTTCCGATAAGGGCTCTTCTTGCATTTCGTGAGCATTTGGATGTCTTTCCCCTAAGATTGGTCCTTGTTCATGTTCAATGTATTGGATCGCCTGGTGCAGTCCGTTCATAAATTTCTCGAAATCTTCTTTATAGAGGAATATCTTATGTTTTTCAAAACTCACTGAAGAATCATTTCCTTCCCCAGAAACCACCTTTTTACTTTCCGTAATGGCAAGAAACATTTCCTCTTTTCGATTCTTCTTCACATCCAGATAGTAGATGCGTTTACCGGCTTTAACGGTTTTTGAGAAGACTATTTCCTTGTCGCCTTCTTTCATGATGTTCTTGTTCTGATCTTCCATAGATTTATTCATTACTTAAAAAGACGCTCAAATTTCT
>ENA-OQHP01000563-OQHP01000563.1-human-gut-metagenome-genome-assembly--contig:-NODE-563-length-11947-cov-2.060068_pt1 | contig 11947 bp, 13 predicted proteins | sample MGYA00242563_ERZ504717 | MGnify/ENA primary metagenome ERZ504717 (study PRJEB26092, sample SAMD00036212) | human gut metagenome | host: Homo sapiens | study: EMG produced TPA metagenomics assembly of...
CTGCCGTATGATGTAAGTTATTCTTACAAGCGTTTCAACTATCGTGCGAACTTTGATATTAACGTCACCAAGTCGACACTTTTGTCGTTCACGTGGCAGGTAATGTAGATAATAACAGCAAGCCTCATACCAGCCAGGGAACATCCGGTATGATTAAGAACATGTACTATGCCACTCCGTTCTCCAGTCCGGGTATTGTAGACGGAAAGTTTATTACCACAGCTACCGATTACAGTGACGAAAGACTTCCTTTTACCGGAGGTAATGGTATGGCATACTATGGTGCCGGTTTTGATAGGGTCAGCAATAACAAACTGACGGCCGACCTGATGCTCGACCAGAAACTGGATTTCATTACGAAGGGACTTTCTGTCAAGTTGAAAGGTTCTTACAACAGTGGTTTCGTAGTGACAAAGACCGGTACGGGTGGTGCCGTAGCCACTTATACTCCCGTGTTGCAGGAAGACGGAAGTCTGGCTTACCGTAAGGCAGGCGAGAATACGGATGTAAGTTATTCTTACAGCACCGGCAAGTCGCGTGACTGGTACATGGAGGCCAGCTTGAACTATGCCCGTTCTTTCGGCGACCATAATGTGACGGCCTTGCTGTTGTACAACCAGTCCAAGCAGTATTACTTTGGCAGCAGTAGCTCTCAATACCCGTGACATTCCCCCGTGGGTATGTAGGTCTGGTAGGACGTGTGACCTACGACTGGAAAAACCGTTACATGGCCGAGTTCAACATCGGTTACAACGGTTCCGAGAACTTTGCGCCGGAACGCCGCTTCGGTACCTTCCCGGCAGGTTCTGTGGGATGGATTATGAGTGAGGAAAAATGGTTCCAGCCGCTGAAGCCGTGGATGACATTCCTGAAACTGCGTGCCAGTCTGGGTCTGGTAGGTAACGACAAGCCGAGCGACCTGAACCTCCGTTTCCTTTACCTGGCCGACCCGTATGAAGTGAATAACGGCAGTCTGCCTAACCGTAACGGCGGATACGGATACAGCTTTGGTATTGAAAACAGTACAGTCAGTCTGGGAGCAAGAGAAACCGCCAAGAACAATGCCGATGTGGGTTGGGAAACAGCCTTGAAACAAAACTATGGTGTCGACATGAATTTCTTTGACGACCGTCTCCGTACTTCGGTGGACTATTACCGTGAGCACCGTAAAGACATTCTGCTGATTGACGGAACGGCTCCGGGGCTGCTGGGCTTCACCGTGCCTTACGCCAACCTGGGAGAAGTGGAGAGCTGGGGATGGGAACTGTCCTTGAACTGGAACGACAAGATTGGCGATAACTTCCGTTATTGGGCTACTTTTAACCTCTCTTATAACCAGAATGAGATTCTGGAAGACAAGCAGGCGCCTCAAAGCTATGATTATCAGTACACCAAAGGACATCGTATCGGCGCACGTTCGCAGTATGTGTTCTTCCGTTACTACGATGAGCAGACTCCCGAACTGTATGAGCAGACGTTCAACCGTCCGTATCCGGAACAGATTCAGACCTTGCGCAACGGAGATGCCGTCTATGTGGACTTGAACGGTGACCGTAAGATTGATACCAATGATATGAGTTATGACTATGGTTATACGGACGACCCGGAATACATGGCCGGTCTGACCTTGGGTTTCAGTTGGAAGAACTGGGAAGTGAGCACGCAGTGGACGGGCGCATGGAACGTGAGCCGTATGATTTCCGATGTGTTCCGCCAGCCTTTCTTCTCATCGGCCGACGCTTCTCAGGGAGGTTTGCTGGCTTACCATCTGGACAACACATGGACGGAAGACAACCCGTCGCAAAGTTCCAAGTATCCTCGTGCCACATTTGTGAACCGTGACAATAACTACGCTACTTCCACATTGTATGAACAGGACTCCAAGTACTTGCGTTTGAAGACCTTGCAGGTGGCTTATAATTTTAATCTTCCGGTGATGAAGAAACTGGGATTGAACACGTTCCAGTTGGCTTTTAGCGGCTATAACTTGTGGACACTGACCCCGTATTTGTGGGGCGATCCGGAAACCAGGGCCTCCAATGCGCCTTCTTATCCATTGTCTAAGACATATACATTGAGTTTGAAACTTGGATTCTAAACAATTAAAGATAGAAAATATGAAATTAGGATATAACTTTGTTCGGCGCATGTGTGGCGGCTAATCTGATTGCCACGTCATGTGTGGACGATATGAAATTCGGAAATTCATTCCTGGATAAGGCTCCGGGTGGTACCGCCACAGTGGATACGGTATTCAGCAGCGCGGTCTATACCCAGCAGTTTCTGAATTCAATTTATGGTCGTCAGTATTATGGATTGCCTTATAAGGATGATACTTCCTTGCCGGTGTCCAGCAGCCCGTATTGCGGTAAGGTAGAGGCTTTGACAGACTGCTGGCAGTTGCACTGGCGTGACGCGCAGCTTTATTCGCAGTATTACAGCGGTATCCATACGGCCAATTACAGCCGCCGTCAGGATAAGTTCTGTTATAACGATGAAAAGGTGTGGGAAGTAGTGCGCTGGTGCTGGCTGCTGATGGAACACATCGACGATGTGCCCAATCTGGATGCCAATGAAAAGGCGCGTATGATTGCGGAGGCCAAATGCTTGATAGCCGTGCGTTACTTTGACATGTTCCGTCATTACGGGGGGCTTCCTTTGCTTTATGCCTCTTTTGAAGGAAATGAGTCCAGCTACGAATGTCCGCGTGCCACGGTAGAAGAAACAGTGAACTACATGATTAAGATGTTGGATGAGGCCATTGATTCCGGGGCTTTGCCCTGGGCATACGGTCCCGGTGCCGACGGAAGTTCCACCTATACCGGACGCTGGACCAAGGCAGGTGCTATGGCGTTGAAGTGTAAAATCTGGCAGTTTGCCGCTTCTCCTTTGTTCAATGACAATCAGGGTTATGCGGGCGGTGCCTCAGAAGCGGAACAGCAGCATCTGGTATGGTACGGAGGTTATCGTCCGGAATTGTGGGAAAACTGCCTGAAGGCTTGCGAAGACTTCATGAACGCATTGCAGGCAAATGGTTATTATGAATTGAACCAGTCTGTCAATAACACACCGGCCGGTTACCGTTATGCCTACCGTATGGGGTACCTTTATCAAGGAAGTAAGGAAGTCATTCATTCTGTCAGGGTTCAGATGGGAGACGCTTTTAATTCCAGTACTTATTTCTGGCATAATTGGAGCGATTTGGGACGTAACTCTTATACGCCTACACAAGAATATGTGGAAATGTTCCCGTGGGCCGACGGTAAACCGTTCAATTGGGAGGAAACAGAGGCAGAAGGCAAGCTGGATGAAATGTTCGCGAAAGGTACTTTGGCCGACAATAACCTGGAATTGACCGTGACCCTCGTTTGTATGAGACAGTGATAGTGAACGGATTGCCCAAGATGCTGGACTGGTCGAACAATGCCGGTTGATGTCCGGACAGCCATACGAACTGTGGTAGGCGGTTATGATGCCGGAACAACTCACGGGATGAGACCATGCGTTTTGCTACTGGCTATGACAATATGAAGTATTATATCGGTACGGAATATCAGCGTCAGTATTGCCAGTGGGTGACTTTGCGTCTGTCGGATATTTATCTCACTTATGCGGAAGCATTGCTTCAGGCAAAAGGGGACAATGCGGGTGCGTTGACCTGGATAAATAAGGTGCGCGAACGTGTAGGCCTTGGCAAGCTGGAAGATTGTAATCCGGAAAAGAACCTGACTTCAAACAAGGAAAACTTGTTGGAAGAATTGCTGCGTGAGCGTGTGTGTGAGCTTGGTATGGAAGACGCACGTTTCTTTGATTTGATTCGGTATAAACGTGCGGACCGGTTTGAAAAAGAGCTGCACGGACTGTTGATTTACCGTCTGGATGAGAAAGGAAACCGTATAGAGACGAAATGGTTTGAAGGTGACCAGAATCAAGGAGCTCCCCAGCCCGTTCATTTTGACTATGAAAGATTTACGTTGCACAATATCCGTCGTTACTGGTGGGATTATGGTTTTGACACCAAATGGTATTTGTCACCGTTCCCTCAAACGGAAATAAACAAGGGATACGGACTGGTTCAGAATCCTGGCTGGTAATTTATAAAAGTATAAGTAATAGATTTTTGATAATAGCTTTATGAAAAAATATAAGAATCTGATGTGGGCATGCCTGGCCTTGCTGGCTGTTCCTGCTGGTGCTCAGGACACGGACAACAATGTCAGAGGAATGGTTGTCGACAAGTGGGGGCATCCGGTTTATGGTGCTTCTGTCATGGTGAAAGGGATGCCGGAAACAAGAGTTGAGACAGATAAGGATGAAAATTTCCATAGAAGCTTCTGCCGGACAGCAATTGAATATTGTGTCAGTAGATAAAGGTACGACTACGGTAAAGGCGGACGGAAAGTCGCTGGTGAAGGTCGTACTGAATTACGCGGGGCAGTCTGTCGACGTGGGCGCCGGACGTGTTTTTACCCGTGCCGAGTCTACGGCAGCCGTTTCTACCATTTATAATGAAGACTTTGATAAGCGTAGTGCTAAAAACATGTCTAATTCTCTGTTAGGGCAGGGAATGGGTATGATGGTCTTGCAGAATTCGGGAAATTATGCGGATGTGGAACCTACTTTTATATCAGAGGACTTCAGAGTCTTTCCAGCAGCAATCCGTTGATATTGGTTGATGGTCTGGAAAGAGACATGAGCCTGCTTAGCCCGGAGGAAGTGGAATCTGTATCCGTTTTGAAAGATGCGGCCGCTGTAGCTTTGTATGGGTATAAAGGAATTAATGGGGCTATCCTGATTACGACCAAACGCGGTAAGTATAATTCCAAAGAAATCAAGTTTACTTATGACCATGTAAATAATTTCATGGACCGGAAGCCGGAGTTTGTGGATGCGGCCACTTATGCGCAGGCTTATAATGAGGCACGCAGGTATGAAGGTTTGTCTCCCCGTTATGCGGATAAGGAAGTGGAGTATTTCCGTAATGGAGACTTCCCTTATTTGTATCCGAATGTAAACTGGCTTGATGAGACTTTCAAGAATTCGGGCATTTCCAACAAGTATACGATTGAATTTCGCGGAGGTGGTTCTAAGTTCCGTTACTATTCTATGCTTGACCTGGTGACAGACAGAGGTTTCGTGAAAGAAGGCAATATGAACGAAGGCTATTCTACCCAGAACAAGTATTCGCGTGCCAATCTGCGTACCAATATGGATATTGATGTAAGCAGTACTACAAAACTGAAAGTGAATATTTTGGGTACATTGTCGGAATCTCTCCGTCCGGGTGCTTCTGCCAATCTGTGGGATATGATTTATACCCTGCCGGCAGCCGCTTTTCCTGTAAAGGATGAGGACGGCTTATGGGGAGGAAACAATACCACTTGGTTGGGAACCCAGAATCCGGTGGCTCAATCTCAGGGAGCGGCATATTCAAAAGGTCATACGAGAAGCTTGTTTGCGGACCTGACCTTGGAACAAGACTTGTCGGCTGTTACAGAAGGTTTGGGATTCAATTTCAGATTGGCTTATGATAACTATTCTTCTATATGGGAAGACCATAGCCAGGCTTATACTTATGGCGGATATACGGTGACTTATACTGATTTGACAGGACCTTTGTATACGCATACAACTGGAGGTGAGCCTACAGAAATGGGAAAAGACGGAAGCATAAATAACTGGACACGCCAGTTCAACTTCTCTGGTGGATTTAGCTATAACCGGAACTTTGCGGATACACACGATGTGTATTCTCAATTGAAGTGGGAATATGAGTACCGTGATTCATACGGCTTGAATACAACCATTTATCGCCAGAATGTGTCATGGTTTACTCATTATGGATATGACAAGCGTTATTTCCTTGACTTGGCGTTGGTAGGCTCCGGCTCCAGTCTGCTTGCTCCCGGTCATAAATGGGCGTTTTCTCCTACAGTGTCGGCGGCATGGGTGCTTTCGGAAGAAAATTTTATGAACAATGTGTCATGGATTGATTTCTTGAAACTTCGTGCTTCATTCGGCATTATCAATGCGGATTATCTGCCGGCCAGTGATGTGTATGATTACTGGGACCAGATTTATACCACAACAGGTACGCGCTATATGTTCAATAGTGCGTATGATTCTTCATTCGGTACGACAGAACTCGGCCGTTTGGCAAGTACGAATTATACGCATGAGAAAGGATATAAATACAATGTCGGTGTAGACGCCACGTTGTTTAAAGGGTTGAATCTTTCGGTAGACGCATATTATCAGCGTAGAAACAACATCTGGGTTTCTTCCGAAGGTAAGTACACGGCTGTCTTGGGACAGACTCCTCCGTATGAGAACGCCGGTGTGGTAGACAGTTGGGCGGCGAGTTCAGCTTGATTACACGAAGCGTGTGGGAGATGTGGTGCTGAATGCTGGAGGTAGCTTCAACTGGAACCGGAATGAGATTAAGGAGCAACTGGAGGAACCTAGAATGTACGATAATCTTGTACAGACCGGCCACTCGTTGAACCAGGTTTATGGTCTGGAAGCTGTAGGTTTCTTTAAAGACGCAGATGATATAGCCAACAGTCTGCCTCAAAGCTTCGGAACGGTCTATCCGGGAGATATTAAGTATCGTGATGTGAATGGAGATAAAATAATCGACAGCAATGACGTGACGGCTATCGGTTATAGCACAGTCGCTCCGGAAATTTATTATACGTTCCATTTGGGAGCGGAATGGAAAGGACTTGGATTTGACGCCCAGTTCCAGGGAACAGGCCGTTATTCTGCCATCTTGAATACGAAGAGTATGTTCTGGCCTTTGCTGAGCACAACTACGCTTTCTACTCATTATTATGAAAATCGTTGGACTCCTGATAATCAAGATGCAAAATATCCTCGATTGAGTACTCAGAGCAATACGAACAACTACCAGACAAATACAGTGTGGTTGGCAGATCGTTCCTTCTTGAAACTCCGCAATATTGAAGTTTATTATAATTTCCCTAAATCATGGTTGCAGAAAACAAAATTCATCGGCGATGCAAGATTGTATGTACGAGGAGTTGATTTGCTGTGCTTTGATAAGATTGATGTGTTAGACCCTGAATCTTATGGAGCGACAAACCCATTGAACAAGAGTCTGATTGTAGGTTTGAAAGTAGGTTTTTAATCTTAAAAGAAACGAAGAATGAAACTTAGAAAAATTGTCTATGGTATGTTGTGTATGGGAGCATTGGCTTCGTGCTCAGACCAAATGAACTACCATGAATATAATAATTATGATGAAGATTTTGTGAAGCTGAATTTTAGTAATGTTGGAGGTCTGATTACCACTATTTACCTGGATTTGGATACTGATTTTGGTAATTATTCTGGAGCAATATTAGGATCGGCTACTGATGAGTCACAGTATGCATATACAGGAAATTCTATTGAGACATTTTATAATGGCTCATGGAGTCCGACTAATGCTCAAAGTGGAACTTGGAGTACATGTTATTCGGGTATTTCAAACTGTAATCTGTTTTTGGATAAGTATGTGGGACTGACATTCCCAGAGTTAGAGCAGAATGCAGACTATAAACCTCAGATGTTCCGTTACAATAACTATCAGTATGAAGTACGTTTTCTGCGTGCCTATTTTTACTTTAATCTGGTGCGTCAGTATGGAGATGTGCCGTTCATCGATCATTTCTTGAGTGCAGATGAGAGCAATACATTGAGTCGTACTCCGGCTAAAGATATTTTTGATTATATTATTTCAGAGTGTGATGATATAAAGGATCTGATAATTGAAGATTATGCCAACCTTCCTGCAGATGTGGTATTACCTAGTGAATCTCCAGAAACAGGTCGTGTAAATAAAGCTACAGTTTTGGCCTTGAAAGCTCGTGCGGCTCTTTATGCAGCAAGTCCATTGTTTAATACAGATAATAATCCAGAATTATGGCATCGTGCGGCTACAGCGAATAAAGAATTATTGGATTATTGTGTAAATGAACGTGGCATGAAGCTGGTTAGTGACTATGCCTCTTTGTGGGATAAAAATAACTATAAGAATGCTACGGATGAATTAATTTTTGGTCGTCGCGCGAATCGTGAATCTAGTACTATGGAATCTTATAATTATCCGGTTGGAATTGAAGGTGGAAATGGGGGAAATTGTCCGACACAAAATTTGGTTGATGCGTATGAAACAACTGATGGTTGTCCTGTTCGTCTGGTTGATGGAGTATGGACTGCAGAAGGAAGTCGTGTTTTTGACCCGGCAAAACCTTATGACGACCGTGACCCACGTTTGAAAATGACTATTTGTGTAAATGAGGAAACAGGATGGCCTACATGGAATGAAACTCCGATTTATACTTACCAGGGAGGAGCAAACGGACAACCTCTGAACGGAGGTACCCCAACTGGATATTATTTGAAAAAATATTGCCAGGGAGACATTGACCTTCGTTCTAATAGTACTAATAAGTCGGCTTATCATACATGGATAACTTATCGTTTGGGAGAATTCTATTTGAATTATGCAGAAGCTGTATTCCGTTATTTGGGAAGTGCGGATGCAACGGATGCTGAGTTTACTATGTCGGCTCGCCAGGCAGCTAGTATGACTCGTGAACGTGAAGGAGTAGGAATGCCTGCCTTCCCGTTAAATATGTCAATGATGCGTTTTGGGAGGCTTATAAAAAAAGAACGTATGGTGGAACTTGCTTTTGAAGGACATCGTTTTTGGGATGTACGTCGTTGGAAAGAGGCTGACAAATATTTTGTAAATATAGAAGGTCTGCAAATCTCAAAAACAGGAGATAATACTGCTTATTCTTATTCTACAGTGGTAAATACTCGTCAGTGGGACGATAAGATGTATCTCTTCCCGATACCTCAATCCGAGAGAATGAAAAATCCTAATTTAAGTCAGAATCCGGGCTGGTAAGTCCCGGATTCCGGAAAAGTATAAATATTTAAAAATATAAGATATCATGAAAAGACTATTTACAAGTTTCTTAGGTGCTGTCTGTCTTTTTGCATTATCAGCATGTTCGGATGAAGAAACTCCGGCTCCGCAACCAGGAGGTGGTGATACAGAAGAACTGCCTGCACTTCCCTCTGAAGTGGTAAAAGACGGTCGGGCTATGTGGGTAAGTTATGATCCTACTCCTGATGCGGATGCTAATTCTACTACTTTTATACATGGGGCTTTGGTTAGCTGGCGACTATTGCAAAGCGATCCGTCTAACGTGGCATTTGATATTTATAAATCGGTAGATGGAGGGCAGGAAGTAAAATTGAATGGCGAGGCACTGCTTAATTCAACTTGCTTTCTGGATGAAAATATAGATGCTACAAAAGCAAATCATTATCGTGTCACATTATCTGGAAATAGTGAAACTATTTGTGAGTGTGATTTTACGCCAGAGATGGCTCAAACTTATTATCGTAAAATTACATTGAATGCGAACCCTTCTACAATAGAGCTGCCTGAAAATGGTTATTATGTGGCTGATGATATTCAGGTAGGTGAATTGGATGGTGACGGTGAAATGGAAATCGTGATTAAGCGTGAACCTTATGATGGAGCTAATCAGGGGGGATGGCATAATGGTACTACTTTATTGGAAGCCTATAAATTGGATGGAACTTTCCTTTGGCGTATTGACTTGGGAGTTAATATTCGTTCGGGCTCTCATTATACTTCTTATATATTGTACGATTTTGATGGTGATGGACTGTGTGAAATCGCTTTCCGTTCTGCCGAAGGTACTCAGTTTGCAGATGGAAAGATGATTACAGGAGAAGATGGAAAAGTTCATGATTATCGTATTCGTGATTTAAATGGTGCCGGATGGGCTTCAGGTGCAAAACTTCCTACTACTTGTGGCTTGATTTTTGAAGGTCCTGAATACATCTCAATTTGTCGTGGGTATGATGGACGTGAAATAGCACGTACAGATAATATTCCTCGTGGAGGTGAAGGTTCTAAAGTAGAACGTGCTGAGTATTGGATGGATTATTGGGGCGATGATTATGGAAACCGTATGGACCGTTTCTTTATTGGTGCTGCTTATTTAGATGGGATTCCTGATCCATCAACTGGTGCTAGAACAAGTAATCCTAGTCTGATTGTGACTCGTGGCGTGTACAAGAACTGGCAGGTTTGGGCCTTTGACCTAAAAGGATCGGAACTGGAAAATCGTTGGAAATTGATACCAAGGATCATGATGAAAATGGTTGGCAATGTGTTCTCATGCTTTTCGTGTAGCAGACTTAGATAATGATGGAAAGATGAATTCTCTATGGACAGGCTGCAATTGATGACAATGGAAATGAACTTGGTGCACTGGAAATGGACATGGAGACTGTTTGCATGTGGGTAAATTCATTAAAGATCGTGATGGCTTGCAGATTGTGGCTTCCTTTGAAGAAGAAAATACATATGCAGTACAAGGATTGGGGTATGGATGTCAGGTTATTGATGCACGTGACGGTTCATTAATTTCTGCTCATGGTGCTGGAATGCATGGTGATGTAGGGCGTTGTATTGTAGCAGACGTAGATCCTGATAGTCTAATATGGAATTTTGGTCTTCGATGAATTCTGGAATGTACAATTGTGGAGGTTCTATAGATGTACCTATAAGTCCTGATATGCCTACTGGTATTGGTGGTGGTACGTTATATAATGCAGCAATTTGGTGGACTGGAGAATTGACTCGTGAGTTGTTTGACCGTGCTTTGATTGTAGCTATAAAGCTAATCCGAGAACGAATAAGAACCGTCTTGTGAATTTTGCAACTGGATATGGAAGCAATGAAGGTAATCATAGTACAAAATATAATCCTTGTTATTACGGTGATTTCCTGGGCGACTGGCGTGAGGAAGTAATAATGGGCTCTTCAGACCATTCTGCGATTTATATTTTCTCTACGAATTATCCGACAGAGCATCGTTTCCCGCATCTTATGACAGATCATACTTATGATATGAGTCAGGCAATGCAGAATATAGGTTATAATCAACCCACTCATTTAGGCTATTATATCGGATCCAAATAATAGTAAACAAAAGTTAGTTAGATTTCGGTTGGCGTGTGAGCAAGTGATTGTGTGGACGCCAACCATTTTTATTTTGTATAATAACAAAAGAGACTATTTCTCGGAAAAATGGAAATAGTCTCTTTTGTTTTTTGATTGAATAAGACGAAAATTTAAATACCCCTTTCCTTGATAATGCCGTTCTGGTAAGCTACCAGCAGTTTCTTCAAATCTTCAATTTGTACCATCAGTTCGCGTCCTTTGTCGGTATCTTTCACCATCATGCGCTGACTGCTCAATTCTACGATTTGGGTGGTCGACTTGATGTCTTGTCCTTCTTCGATGGCTTTTGGGTAGAAGTGAAGGGTTCGTGCTGTACAAGCTGGAAACCGCGTGAGTGGTACACTAATGTGTAGCCTGCAATACCCGTTTCCGGTTGGTAAGCCTTGGAGAATCCTCCATCGATAACCATCAGTTACCGTTGGCTTTAATTGGTTTTTCTCCTTTGACTGCTTTTACCGGTACATGTCCGTTGATGATGTGGCGGTGTTCTCCTTCCACTCCGAATTCATCCAGAATCATGTCGCAGATATCTTCACGGTCGCGCAAGGTGTAATAATAGCCTTTCACTTCTTTATGAGTTTCCTTGTCGGTCAGGAAATAACGTTCGAAGGTAGCCATTTTACTCTTATCGAAGGCCGGAGAGTTCTTTCCGCACCACAGGTACCAGATGAAGTCTCTGGCAAATGCTTTTTCCGGATCATCTTCTTCTGCAAAATAAGCTGTACGGATGAGCTGGCCTACGCGCTTGAGCAGGGCTTCTCCCTTGTATTTCTTTCCGAGTATGTCTACTTCCTTAAGCGTTCCGTCGGCATTCATCGGCATAGAAGCGTGGAAGAGCAGGTTTGAGTTGCATACATTGTACATGCA
>ENA-OQHP01000564-OQHP01000564.1-human-gut-metagenome-genome-assembly--contig:-NODE-564-length-11934-cov-3.145592_pt1 | contig 11934 bp, 16 predicted proteins | sample MGYA00242563_ERZ504717 | MGnify/ENA primary metagenome ERZ504717 (study PRJEB26092, sample SAMD00036212) | human gut metagenome | host: Homo sapiens | study: EMG produced TPA metagenomics assembly of...
AGGAAAAAGACACACACATTATAATATTCGCACGCGCGTATAGGGACGGAAAAAGGAAGGGACCCATACGAAAACAGCAGACGGAAAACAAGGAAAGACGGAAAAGAAGCAAGCCCGAAGAAAAACCGGACAGGTTACGAAACACAAACCACAGAGCTCTCAAAAGTGCTGACTCCGCAAACACTGGGGAAAAACTGTAGGAGAAAAAATAGAAAAACAGTCGCATCAAGCTCGGATCATACTTCCCCACCAAAGTCCGACAAACCCAAAATTCCGAATAAAGAAATGAAACTTAGTTCCTGTTTAACTGTTGTTCCGTATTCTTTTGAAAGTTCTTTTTAAAGAAAATTTAAATATATTTTCATATTGCAAAGCAATTCCTATCTCACATTCCAACTTCCCCAAAATAACACCCGAGCATGTTGCCTGCAACCAAAAACAGTTCTTATAACCTGTCTTCCCCATTTATTTTGTACCTTTGCCACACATTGAAAATCTATAAACCGAAATATTATAAAACTATGGCAAAGGAATTAGAATTAAAGTACGGCTGCAATCCCAACCAAAAACCGTCACGCATCTTCATGCAAGAAGGGGAATTGCCTATCGAAGTATTGAACGGACGTCCCGGATACATCAATTTTCTGGACGCTTTCAACAGCTGGCAACTGGTCAAAGAATTGAAAGAAGCTACCGGACTACCCGCAGCAACCTCCTTCAAACATGTCAGTCCGGCAGGAGCCGCAGTAGGAATCGAGTTGAATGACACCTTGAAGAAAATTTATTTTGTGAATGACTTGCCACTTACCCCATTGGCTACCGCATATGCCGTGCTCGTGGCGCTGACCGCATGTCTTCTTACGGAGACTTTATCGCATTGAGCGATACTTGCGACGAAGCTACCGCGCGCCTCATCAACCGTGAAGTTTCAGACGGCGTCATAGCTCCCGATTACACACCGGAAGCGCTGGAAATCCTGAAAAACAAACGCAAGGGAACATACAATGTAATTAAAATAGACCCAGCTTACCGCCCTGCACCTATTGAACACAAAGATGTATTCGGCATTACTTTTGAACAGGGCCGCAACGAAATCAGACTGGACGAAAGCCTGCTGACTCATATTCCAACTAAAAGCCAGCATTTTCCAGACGAAGCAAAACGCGATTTGATTATTGCCCTTATCACCTTAAAATATACACAAAGTAATTCTGTTTGTTATGTAAAAGACGGGCAGGCTATCGGCATCGGTGCCGGCCAGCAAAGCCGCATCCACTGTACACGTCTTGCCGGTAATAAAGCGGATATATGGTATTTGCGCCAACATCCTAAAGTAATGAATCTGCCGTGGGTAGAAAAAATCCGCCGTGCAGATCGTGATAATACAATTGATGTCTATATCAGTGACGATCATGAAGATGTTCTGGCTGACGGCATCTGGCAACAATTCTTCACTAAAAAACCGGAAGTGCTGACTCGCGAAGAAAAGCGCGCGTGGCTGGATACCATGAAGGGGGTATCATTGGGTTCGGATGCTTTCTTCCCATTTGGTGACAATATAGAACGTGCGCATAAGAGCGGAGTGGAATACATAGCACAAGCTGGAGGCTCTGTACGTGATGACCATGTAATTGACACTTGTGACAAATACGGCATCACCATGGCATTCACTGGTGTTCGTTTATTCCATCATTAATTATTCATACTCAGTGCAAATTGCAACACGGATTTACAGATAAAAAGCAAACCATACTTAGCCTGTAAGATCCGTGTTTACAATCCATATAAAAAATCGTCTTAAAATTTATATCCCGCTGTTACAAAACCGGTAATATTCTTCCCTTGAAGTTCTTTTTGAAGTTTGCACAGCCCTAATCGTCCTTCCACTCCTATCACATAATGCCGGTATTCCACCGATAAACCTATCGCCACTCCATAATCGAAACGACGCAGATCAAGTCCATCTTTGCCAAAAGTATTTATTTCAACCACATTTCCAGTATTCCAATCCGGTGTAGACGATGATGACCAGCTATACCCTAAAGCCTTGATTTTGCCACCAATCCCCCATGCGCCATAGGGACCTGCCGCAACAAGTATATAAGTATTCCGATCCATTGCAAACCGGGCTGCCACCATTACAGGAAACTCCAAATAGGATGCATTTACTTTAGCCTGAGCCGAAATTCCATCTGTTTCAACAATCGTATGATTAGTGCCTTTGGAAACAAACGAAACGCCTGTTTGTAAAGACCAGATCTTATCAAAAGGGCACTCCAAGCCAATGCCTAATTTATACGCCAGTTTTACTTTAGGAGATCCCATATTATCACCTATAATATTTGCCATGCCTATACCGGCCTTTATACTCCAATCCACCTGACTCTGAGCCGGAGTCACCATGCTTACCATCATAAACAGTGCAAAAAGAAGTAGTTTTATCACTCTTACCTTATCTATTAATGCCATATCCCTAAAAAATTGTGTCTTTAATCATAATCTGCAAATATAGCTTTTATTTCATAAACCACGCTTCATCTAAAAAAAATGGCTGCTTCTTTCTAAAAGAGAAACAGCCGTTCTTTATATATTTAAAGGTAAGATTATATCTGTGGTCAGAATTTATAACCAATAGTGGCCAATGCAGAAAGGTTATGAGCACTAACACCACTAGCTACTTTAGTAAAACTTGTGCCAGTTTCAACACCTACAACTATGTTGCCAATTCAAAAGCAACTCCTAACCCCAAACCGGCATCAAACCTTTTTAAACCATCATCACCGAAGTATCAGCCTTCTCGGATACACCATCTATTTTAGTTTTTCCGCCAACTCCATAAGCCAAATACGGACCACCTTTGAAAAGAAGATCAAAATTGCTGGCCGTATGTATCCGAGCACCAACCATCAAAGGCAGTTCCAGATAAAGCTGGTTGATCGTCACATCAACCACGTCCCAGGCGTCAGTTACTCCATCACCTTTCACACCTTTAGAAATAAAGTTCAAACCTGTCTGGAAAGACCATATATTAGTATTAGCAAAAGGTACTTCCAAACCTATACCCACCTTATAAGCAAATTTAGCATCTGTACCATCCGTATCATCACCATACCAATTTGACATACCAATACCCGCATTCACATTCCATTTCAGATTTGATTGTGCAGAAACACCTAGTGTAACCAATGACAATAAAATAAAAAAGGCTAGTTTTTTCATGACTGTTTGTTTTTAGTTAATAATAAATTTCAGTTCCCAATTCCTTTGTACCGTCATTACATTCACAAATATAAGCTTTATTTTGGAAACCAGTCCTAATGTGTAAAGAAAATAAGAGGAATCTTTCATAAAATGAAAAATTCCGCTCACCAAACTATTATACAGTTATATGATTCCTGATTATCAGATACATTTATATATGATTAGAATATATAATGAAAGCCAAAGTTTAACTCATCCGTATCAAAATCTATACCAACATTTTCACTCTCATATCCATGATTCTCTTTTTTGGAATATCCAAGAAAACCATACTTGGCAACCAGACAAAAATGATCAGACAATTTGATGGCAATACCCGGTTTAATACCAATATTCCACGAATTCAAAGCGTCATTCCCCTTCGTTTTTGAAGTAGAAAAGCCAAATCCGCCATCGGCAAATAACCGGACTACATCACTATTCAAAAAGAAATAACGTGCATAAGGAGCAATAGTGAAAGTATTAGTTTTCACATCACCGCTTTTATTATATTCATAACCGACTACTGTACCGACAGACCAATCTTCATTTAGTTCATAACCGACCTCCGGCAGAATCTTGAAAGTAGTATTCTTAACTTCTGTTCCTTCTGTTTCCACTTTATCAGAACCTACTCCAAATGTTCCACCTACATACACCTGCGCATTTGCAGTAATAGCATCAATGCTACAATAACAGACAATACAATCTTTTTCATCTCTTTTGTCATTTTTAAATTAAACTTTTTACCTATTAATCCACGCCGAAGAGGTTTGCCTTCTTTGTGTTTTACATTGCAAAGGTACAGTTTATTCTATGTTTTACAACATATTTATATAAAAACGAATAATTCCAAAACAAAAGAGAGGATAATTGTTTAATTATTAATAAAGTACTGAATATTAAATTCAATCTACATTCCTATTTATTCTTATGTCTGTTAGCACGTTTTTTACGAAACTCAGCTTTCATCTTGGCAGCTCCCGACCATGCAACCCTGTTATATAGCTTTTCTTTTTAGCCTTGGTCTTCACTTTATCTTCTTGCTTACCACTAGGAGATTTACCACCTTTGAATACAATTCCTTCGGTGATTGCTTTTTCTATGTCCATCGTCTATTTTTTAGGTGTTAAATTCTGTTTTACTATCACTCTATTGCCGGCTTTGGTACAAACAATTTCCGTTTTGTGCAAAGTACGGTCTTTCATATCAAAAATCAGATTCGGATTGAAATGTTGTCCATCTATCCGGAATTCCAGATGAAGGTGTTCAGTAGTGGCACGTCCGGTTCTGCCTGTCAATCCTACTGCATCACCGGCCTTCACGATATCTCCGGATTTTACCAAATTCCGGGAATTATGACTATAAATACTTTCCAATCCATTATCATGACGCACAACAACTACATTTCCATAAGCAGCGTATGTTTTTGCCATACGTACTATTCCATCAAACGCACAACGGATAGTATCATTGGCCTTAGTCTTTATATCCGTTCCACTGTGCCCCCGGCGGGCTCCGTATGCAGAAATCACTTTACCACCGGGAAGAGGAAAACAATATTCATTCTCTTTTATACTATCCAGATGAATGGAGAAACTCTTGCGCCCGTTAAAGAGCCCGGGAGTCTTGACTCTGATATGGTTTACTTCCATTGCGGTAAAATTACTCTTGGCCGGCCCCCAGCCCATGCCGCCACACTTATGAACAATAAAAATAGTAATTGTGTGCTTTTCATTATCTCATTTTAAAAATAAATTAATTCTTCATCCTTGGACGCTGCAAACTCTTTCAAGAGCTCCAACATATAATCTGCCGCTTCCTGCAAACCTTCCTTGCCGCTATATCCATTAATAATAGTCAGCAGATGCGTAGTTCCTGCCTCCAGTTTAGTACGCTCGTTATCACTGGTCGGCGTACCGATTCCGCCCATAGCATCTCTGTAAACAGGCATTCCTTCTATATTCAACTCTCCACGTCCTATCCCTTCATAAGGCTCTCCGGATTTACCGATACCCAACACCAATGTATCTCCTTGTATTTTATCCGCATCAAAGCCACCGATGGAATATCCGTAACGAATAGATACCAAGTTAATAAGATCTACCAAAGTATCTATCTGATACAAGGAAATTCCACGCAGGATTCTACGGCAGAGCGCTTCCCCCGAAGGACGATAACGGCTAGGTCTTTCCCACATTTCTTATAAGCCTCCCGAGTGGCATGAATCGTAACCATATCCTTAATGGAATCCGTAGTGTACATTTCACGATAGCGTATAGTGAACTCGTCTATCTTTTTCCACAAAGATTCGCTATAAGCAGTGTTCTCTACCGTAGCACGGATGGCTATACCGGCAAACTGCGGACAGGCTTTCTTTATTTCTTCCGATACTTTTATTTCCATATTTATTTTTATACTGCGTTATTCCAACGAGCGTATTCCTCAGACACCTAAAAGAATGCCCGATAATATCCTTCCCGACCGGATTCCTTGCCGGCGGGCCGAAAAGAAATCATCGTTATTATGATACGTACAAATGCCGGATATCTCAATATGTTCAGGCTTCACACCGTATGCCAACAATTGCTGACGGTTGGCTTCCCACAAATCAATATGCCATTTTGCTTCTTTACGGGCAATCTGATTCATATCAAACCCCGCCTCACAAAAAGCTTGATAAACTTCATCCCCTACTTCAAAAGCCTCCAATGAAATACTGGGACCGATGCAAGCAATGAGATCTTTCCCTTGCGAGCCGTATTGGTTATCCATGACTGAAACTGTCTTCTCCACAATCCGGGCCACCGTACCACGCATCCGGCATGAATGGCAGCACTACTTCTTTCGGGTATCATATAATAAAACAGGAACACAATCGGCCGTAGATACACACAAGCAATAACCGGGAATGTCTGTTACCAATGCATCCACTCCTTCCAATTCAGTATTTACCTGAATAGTATCCACAACTTCACATGGTCACTATGGGTCTGATGCGGAATTACGAGTTCTACCGATTCCCCGGGTAACAAGCTACGCAGCAATTCCCGGTTGCGATTCACATCTTCTGCCTCGTCCCCACAATATCCGTTACAATTGAACGAAGCGTAGTTCCCTTACTACAACCTCCGTGACGGGTGGTAGAAAAACAAGAAATGTTGGGATATGCCTTCATCAGCTCATATCCCAACATTTATTATCTGATGTCAGCCGTTTCATTTCTTTTCCTCTTCTTCGTCCCAATTCTCATCTTCATATTCATAATCGAAGTCATCATCGGCATCTTCTTCATATTCATATTCAAAGTCCTCATCCTCACCCATGTCTTTCAACTCTTCCTGCAGTTTGGCAACATCTTTGGCGCGATGAACAATTGTTTCCGTACGGACACCTTCCAACTTATTGCTGTCCTTATTCAATTCTGTCCATAAAATATCCTTCAGCTGCTGTATCCCCAAGCCAGTTACCGACGAGATAAAGATATGCGGAACATTATCCGGCAATGTCGGCTCCAACATGGCAATCAGTTCTTCATCCAACATGTCACTTTTGGTAATGGCAAGCACACGTTGTTTATCCAACATTTCCGGGTTGAAGGTAGCCAACTCATTCAGCAGGATTTCATATTCCTTACGGATATCATCTGTATCACCCGGTACCATAAAGAGCAACAAAGAGTTGCGTTCTATATGGCGCAGGAAACGAAGTCCCAGTCTTTTCCCTCACTGGCCCCTTCAATAATTCCGGGAATATCCGCCATGACAAAAGATTTTCCTTCGCGATAGGACACGATACCCAAATTCGGCTCCAGCGTAGTAAACGGATAATTGGCTATTTTAGGACGTGCCGCCGATACGGTAGACAATAAAGTGGATTTCCCTGCATTTGGAAAACCTACCAAACCTACATCAGCCAACAGTTTTAATTCCAAAATAACCATCAGCTCCTGCATGGGTTCTCCCGGTTGTGCAAAACGTGGCGCCTGACGGGTTGCTGTACGGAAGTGCCAGTTTCCCAATCCCCCACGTCCTCCTTTCAACAGAATTATTTCTTGTCCGTGTTCGGTGATATCACAGATATATTCACCTGTTTCAGCATTATAAACCACTGTACCACAAGGTACTTCAATAACTTTGTCTTCACCATCTTTACCAAAGCTTTTGTTCTTCGATCCATTGCCGCCGTGTGTGGCAAACACGTGGCGGTCATACTTCAGGTGAAGCAATGTCCAATAATTACGGTTTCCCCGCAAAATAACATGACCTCCTCTACCGCCATCACCACCGTCAGGGCCACCATTGTACATACTTCTCACGACGCATATGCGCAGAGCCTCGCCCGCCCTTACCCGAGCGGCAATATATCTTCACATAATCAACAAAATTCGATTCAGCCATAATTAATAATTTACTAATTTATCAATTTACTAATGTGCCAACGAAACTGTACTCCATGTATCATTATGCAGACTGACACATTGGCGGACTGCTGCATCAGCACATTAGCATATTACTATAATTTTTCAACAGCAGCAACAATGTCGGCAAAAATAGCATCCATCGTACCCAAACCGTGAATGTGCTGATATTTACCTTCGTTCTTGTACCAGTCAATCAGCGGAGCCGTCTGCGAGTGATAAACAACCAAACGTTTCTTTATTGTTTCCTCGTTATCATCCGCACGTCCCGATTCCTGTCCACGCTTAATCAGGCGAGTCATCAATTCTTCTTCGGGTACATCCAAGTCCAACATAACAGATACTTCCTGTCCACGTTCGGCCAGCATTTTCTTCAACGCTTCTGCCTGGGCGATGGTTCTGGGAAATCCATCAAAAATAACCCCTTTGCTTTCCTTAAAGCTATCCAGCGTACTTGCCAGAATATCAATAATCAATTCATCAGGCAGCAACTGGCCCTGATCGATATATCCTTTGGCTGTCTTTCCCAATTCTGTACCCTTCTTAATCTCAGCACGAAGCACATCCCCTGTTGAAATGTGATTAATACCGAATTTCTCTACAATACGTTCACTCTGAGTACCCTTACCAGAACCCGGAGCTCCAAAAATTACAATGTTCAACATCTTGTTTTACCTTTTATTTTTATATTTAGTTGTACAAATTTCATTCCATTACGGTGTAAATATCCCGATAGTTACGTCCCAAGCCATCATAATCCAGACCATACCCCACAATAAAATCATTGGGAATACGCATGGCCACATAATGTATATCCAATTCCACCTTCAATTTATCAGGTTTCAGCAGCAAGGTAGCGATACGGATCTCTTTCGGTTTTCTAGCTTGTAATGTTTCCAACAAGTGCTTCATTGTCACCCCGGTATCCACAATATCTTCCACAATCACCACTGTACGACCCTCAATATCATCATTCAAACCTACCAACTCTTTTACCTTTCCTGTAGAAGAAGTTCCTGCATAAGAGGCCAGTTTCACGAAAGAAATTTCACTGGGAATGGTAAGGTTACGCATCAAGTCGGCAGCAAACATGAATGCGCCGTTCAATACACTTAAAAACAAGGGATTAGTTCCTTCTAAATCCCGATTAATCTCACTCGCTACCCGTGCCACTTCTTTTAAGATCCGTTCTTCAGGAATGAAAGGAGTGAAACGTTTATCTTTGATTTGAATGGTATCCATAACCGCTATTTTATTAAATTGCTGCAAAAATAACATTTTTATTCCAAGTATCGAAGTATTCACATAACCTCTTTTTGTAAATAGTGTTATCTTTGTACGTTCAAACAAAAGAGATTGTCATGAAAATTATTTCGAGCACCCAACTAAAAGAGCTGGACAAGTACACGATTGCCAAAGAACCGGTTGCCTCCATTGATTTGATGGAACGGGCAGCCGAAGAACTGACTCGTGCCATAACCCACCGATGGGATACTTCTTTCCATATTGTAGTATTCGCCGGACCGGGAAATAACGGGGGCGATGCGCTTGCCGTAGCCCGTATGTTGTCTAAGCAAAACTATCACGTAGAAGTCTTTCTGTTTAACACCAAAGGAAAACTGTCGGAAGAATGTCAGACCAATCTTGAACGGTTAAAAGAATGCGGCTCGGTGTACTTTACTGAAGTAAGCACACAATTTGATCCTCCAGTCCTGACAGAAAGGCATCTGGTAGTAGACGGATTATTCGGTTCCGGACTCAACAAACCACTGAACGGTGGATTTGCTGCCGTAGTGAAATATATTAATGCATCCAAGCACAGGTAGTAGCCATTGATGTACCTTCAGGATTAATGTGTGAGGACAACACTTATAATATCCGTCAAAACATGATACGCGCGGATGTCACTCTCAGCATTCAGCTACCTAAGTTATCCTTCTTTTCCCCGAAAACGAAGACATTGTAGGCGAATGGCAACTATTGGACATCCAACTGAAAAAAGACTTTATTGATACAGCACAAAGTCCCTACTATATCACAGAGGAAGAAGAAATTCGCAGTCTCATCAAACCGCGGAAACGATTTGCCCACAAGGGAACTTTCGGCCATGCACTGCTCATCGCAGGATCTTATGGCATGGCAGGAGCATCCATTTTATCTGCCCGTGCCTGCCTGCGTTCGGGAGTGGGATTACTGACTGTCCATGTACTATCCACAACCATGATTTACTTCAGACCACTGTTCCCGAAGCCATTGTACAGACAGACATACACGACCATTATTTTGCCGAGCCCGTGGATACAGACCGTTATCAAGCCATAGCCATCGGTCCGGGGTTGGGACAAGAAGAAGATACAGCGTTGGCCATGATGGAACAAATACAAGGTTGTCCGGTACCTTTAGTGCTGGATGCGGATGCCATTAATATTTTCGGCACTCACCGCAACTGGCTCAGCCGGATGCCGAAGCGCTGTATTCTCACCCCCCATCTAAAGGAACTGGAACGACTGATAGGTAAATGCATGGATACTTACGAACGGCTGACAAAGACGAAAGAACTGGCAGCCTATCTGCAAAGCTATATCATTATAAAGGGATCATGGAGCACAGTTGTCACCCCCGAAGGAAATTGTTATTTCAATCCCACCGGGAATCCAGGTATGGCAACCGCCGGCAGCGGTGATGTGCTGACCGGTATTCTGGCAGCCTTATTGGCACAAGGATATACTCAAGAAGATGCATGCCGCCTAGGCGTCTACGTACATGGTCTGGCAGGAGACATTGCAGCGGAAGAAAAAGGAGAAATAGGAACCACCTCAAGTGATCTTATTGACGCATTACCCGCAGCATGGAAGAAATTAACAGAAACAAAAGGCAGATTTACAAAAGAATAGCTATATTTGCTTACATATATGATAGAATATAGAAATATGAAAAAAGGATTAATCGCAGCAGGGTTACTGGTTTCATTAAGCGGCACCGCACAAGATGTCAGTACATATACTCCCGGAACCATGGGAGAAGGAGTGGTTTATTATTTGCCTAAGACCGAAATAGAATTGCAAGTCACCGCAACCAAAGTTGTCTACACGCCCGGAGAATTCTGCCAATACGCCGATCGCTATCTGCGCCTTACAGGCATATCATCCCAACCGGAAGAACATTGGGAAATAAACAGTATCAAGGTAAATTCCATAGGCATTCCTGACCCGGACAATGCATACGCTGTAAAACTGAAAGACAAAAGTGCGGCCTCACAGGTAGAATTGACTCCTGAAGGAATCATAAAGGCTATCAACACCACCTCTCCTATAGAGAAAGCACCTGTGACAAAGGTTGCCGATACGGTCAAAAAACGTATTGACCCACGCAGTTTTATGACCGAAGAGATTCTGATAGCCGGTTCTACCGCTAAAATGGCTGAGTTGGTGGCGAAAGAAATCTACAATATACGAGAAAGCAAAAACAGCCTGACCCGCGGGCAAGCAGATTATATGCCCAAAGACGGAGCCGCTTTAAAAACTCATGCTGGACAATCTGGATGAACAGGAACAAGCCATGATGCAAATGTTTGCCGGCACAACAGACCGCATAGAAAAATCATTTACCATCCGCATAAAACCAGAAGCGGACATGAAAGAAAAAGTAGCTTTCCGTTTCTCAAAGAAACTAGGGATGCTGGATGCCGATAATTTATCCGGTGAACCTTATTACATTTCCATCGTCAACCAAGAAACATTGCCACCGATGGATCCGAAAGGCAAAGAAAAAAAGAAGACGGATGGTGTTATTTACAATATTCCGGGAAAAGCTCAGGTTACCGTATTCACTCCAACAAACGTTATTTTGACGGAGAACTACCTGTTACACAATTTGGGACAACGGAATGTCTGATAGATAACCTTTTTAATAAAAAAGTAAATACACGAGTGATCTTTAATCCTAATACCGGAGGAATTGTGAAGATTGATAAAGACTAAAACTCCATCTCACCCCTACATAGCAAAATGAAGGTGTGTCAAAATGCACACCTTCTGTTTTTTACGCACAAAGCCCCGACTTTCACAAGCTGGGGCTTTGTTATTACCTAAAGATTTTGTATCTTTAGGTAATAAGAATTTCACTATGACAAAGATACATTTTCGTTCTTACAATCCCAACCAAACCGTTCTTTTTCCTCAAAGAATTGATGAGGATATTGCAGAAAACGATCCGGTGCGCATGGTTGACGCCCTGGTTGAGGGCTTGAATCTTGAAAGTTTCAGAAAGCTGTA
>ENA-OQHP01000565-OQHP01000565.1-human-gut-metagenome-genome-assembly--contig:-NODE-565-length-11924-cov-5.850131_pt1 | contig 11924 bp, 13 predicted proteins | sample MGYA00242563_ERZ504717 | MGnify/ENA primary metagenome ERZ504717 (study PRJEB26092, sample SAMD00036212) | human gut metagenome | host: Homo sapiens | study: EMG produced TPA metagenomics assembly of...
TTTATTTTTATAGTAGTTGAAAAACATCTGTTGCGTCATTATCAGCAGTGATTATTATTTGCCATTTTTGTTTAATATTTTCTTCTTGTAAATATTGAGCCAAAGTTTCAACTATAGGCAATTCTGTACCAAAATGACCTGCATCAATGATATTTATACCTAATTCTTGAGCATGTTGTGCTTCGTGATATTTAACATCACCAGTTATATAAGTGTCAGCACCTTGCATAGCAGCTTTATCTAAAAATTCAACGCCAGCACCAGAGCAAAGGGCTACTTTTTTTACTAATTTGTCATTTCCTTTTACATAACGGAAAGTGTCACCAGGAAGACTTTGTTTTATGCGTTGAGCAAATTCATCAAGTGTGATAGGATTAGTGAGTTTACCAATGCGACCAAGTCCATTTTCGTGATAAACATTTTCTGTAGGAATGATATCCCAAGCAGGAACTTCATAAGGATGAGCTTTTAACATAGCTTTAATCACACGATTTTTTATTTTACTAGGTAAAATGGTTTCTATGCGAACTTCTTGCACATTGGATAATTTATTTTGTTGACCGATAAAAGGATTGGAATTTTCAAGAGGTTTAAAATATCCTGTGCCATTATAAGTGAAGGAGCAATCACTATAATTATCGATAGCACCTGCTCCCGCTTTAGCTAAAGCTTCACGAACAGCATCAGCATAATCGCTAGGAACATTAACACCTAATTTTAAAATTTCTTCACGGTAAGAAATAGTAAGTGGTTTTACTTCTGTGAGTTGAAGTTTTTGAGCTAAAACATCATTTACACCACCATAGGTAGTATCTAAATTTGTATGAGCAGCAAAGATAGCGATATTGTTACTGAGAATTTTTTTGAAGCATTCTACCAAGAGGTTTATCAGTAGCAATTTTTTTTATACCTTTAAATAAAAATGGGTGGTGAGAAATTATCATATTATAATTTTCACAGATAGCTTTATCAATTACTTTTTCTGTAACATCTAAGCAAGTCAAAATTTTAGTGATTTCTTGAGCAGGATTACCTATTAAAAGACCTACATTATCCCAATTTTCAGCGAGGTAACGTGGGGCAAGTCTATCCATAGTTTCAACTACAACTTGACATTTAATCATAATAATTCCTCCAAAGCTTTTACATAAGTTTGTAATTGATGATAATGTGTAGTATTTTTAGCAGTCTCAGATTTTGCCATGCCGTTTAAACTGCGATTGGCTTTGGCGATAAATTCAGTAATCATTTCTTTAAATAAGTAGGTCTAGTACGATTTAATACAGGCCCTATTTCAAGCTCAAGTTCAGTTGGTAAGCTTGTTTTCCAGGTTTAGCATAAATTATTTGATAAATGCGACCATCTTCTTTTGCTATAGCTTCATCTTTGATATGCCAATCTATGCTGTAAAGATATTTTCTAAGAGCGGTAAATCCTTGTTGTGGTTGTAAGATTAAACCTTTTAAAGAATTTACAATTTCAGGGCAATCTTGTAATAATTGAACCATTAGATTTCCGCCCATACCACAAAATATAGCAATATCTACTTCGTTAGGTTGAAGAATTTCTAAACCGCTACCTAAGCGGATATCGATTTTATTCATCAATGAAGCATTGCGTACAGAACGCTTGGCTGCTAAATAAGGACCTTCGTTTACATCACCAGCGATTGCTTTACAACATCTTCCAGTTTTTACTAATTCTATAGGTAAATAACCATGGTCAGTGCCAATATCAGCAATGACACTGCCATGGGGTACGAACTTTGTTACAGTTTGTAATCTAGCACCTAAAGACAAAAAAATCATCCCCTTAAAATAAATTGATTAAATATATGATATCATGATAATAGATACAAAAAGCTGGTTCTATATTGAACCAGCTTTTTATTAATATTTAATTATTTTTTAGCAATTTTTTTCATATCATCAGCAACAGCTTCAGCTTTTGTACCAACAATTACTTGAACGCTATTTCCTTTTTTGATAACACCAGCAGCACCTAGAGCTTTAAGACCAGCTTCATCGATTTTATCAATATCTTTAACATTTAAACGTAAACGAGTAATGCAAGAGCTGATAGTAGTTAAGTTATCAGCACCACCTAATTTATTGATAAAGGATTGAGCTAATTCATCTGGGTTAGCATTTTCAATAGCTTCGTTGTCAGATTCATTTTCAAAACGACCAGGAGTTGGAAGGTCGAAGTGAACGATTGCCCATCTGAAAACGATGAAGTAAATGATACCAAATACTAAGCCGATTGGAATGATTAAGATAGCTTTAGTAGCAAGACCATAGTTTAATACATAGTCGATAAGACCAGCAGAGAAACCAAAGCCATGTAAAATACCAAACATATTAGCAACTGCAAGAGCAATACCTGTCATAACAGCATGGAATGCATAAAGAACAGGAGCTAAGAACATGAAAGTGAATTCTACAGGTTCAGTGATACCAGTTAAGAAAGCTGTGAAAGCGATGGAGAACATCATACCAGCAACTTTGATTTATTTTCTGGTTTAGCAGCACTGTACATTGCAAGTGCGATAGCAGGAACACCGAACATAAAGATAAAGTAGAAACCAGCCATGAATACACCGGCAGTTGGGTCGCCAGCGAAGAAACGATTTAAATCGCCTGTTGCAGTAACGCCTGTTTCTGGATTAGTGTAAGAACCAAATACGAACCAAACAAGAGAGTTGAGAATGTGATGAAGACCAACAGGAATAAGTAAACGGTTTAATACACCATAGACAAAGGCACCAGCAGCACCAGCACCAACAATCCATTCACCGATGCTATGAATAAAGTTTTGAATAGGACCCCAAATAATACCAAAAATAAGAGCTAAAACAACGAATGTTGCAGCAGTAACGATCGGAACGAAACGTCTGCCTGAAAAGAAACCTAAGAATCTGGTAATTTAATATTGTAGAATTTATTGTAAAGTATACCAGAAATAATACCAACAATAACCCCAGCGAGAACACCCATATTTAAATCTTTATCGATAGCTTTGAGTGCTTCTGTTAATACTAAATAGCCAATAACCCCAGCAAGACCTGCCGCACCATTGTTATCTTTAGCTAAGCCAACAGCGATACCAACGGCAAAAATAAGTGCTAAGTTATTGAAAACAGCACCACCTGCTTGAGTAATAAAAGGAATGTCGAAGACATCAGGTGCTCCTAAACGAAGTAAAAGAGCGGCAGCAGGAAGAACGGCAACAGGAAGCATTAACGCTTTACCTACAGCTTGAAGTTTGGAAAACCAACTGGACATAATAGTATCCCCTCCTATAAAATTTTAGCATAAAAATTCGAATTTCTCAATAAAAGAAATTTATAGTATATAAAAAACTTTTACTTGCCCATAATATACTATAAATTTTATTTCACGTCAATATTACAACTTCAGAAAAAATTATAGAGAATGTATCCTGTGACGATACCAATAATAGCACCACTGATGACTTGGAAATAAGTATGACCTTCTTTTTCATGGAGGTCTGCCTTCCCTGTTAAGTGATTTAAAATAGAGGCATGTTTACCAATAGAGCGACGTAGATGGGTTGCATCAATCATAATGATAAAAGCAATAGTTACAGCTAAGATGAATAATGGAGAATTAAAATTATCATAAAGGCCGATATAAGTTGTAGTGGTAATTATAGTAGCCGTATGTACACTAGGAAAACCACCGTTACTGAAAGATAATTTCAAATCCAAAGTAGAATAGTAAATGTAATTAGTTATAAATTTTATGATAACTGCTACAAGCCAACCAATAAAAGGAACAAAAATCATACAAGACTGCATAAAATCACCTGGGTTTCTAAAAATAATTTAAGATAATTAAATTATAGCAAAGATTTAATTTAAACAAAATCATATTTATGTAAAATAAATGTAGTTTATAAATTATAGGTTTAAATATAATTTTATATAAAAACGTACTCTTCAATTAAGAGTACGTTTTTTCTTAGAATAATTCTTCTAAAGAAGGAGCAGTAGCAGCTCCTTCTTTACTGACAACAATTGAAGCTATTTTGTTAGCTAAATATATACTATCTTTTAAATTTAAATTACAAGATAATCCAGCTAAAATTCCTCCAGTATGAGAATCGCCTGCGCCTATAGTATCTTTTACTTGAACTTTAAATCCATCAATAATAGTAACATCATTAGTAATAAGGATAGCACCCTTATTACCATTAGTAATAATAACAGGTTCCTTAGTGATATTAAATAATTTTTTACCAGCATTTTTAATATTATTTTCATTAACTAAAGATAAGATTTCTTTATTATTTATAGTAAAAATACAATTCATATGGAATATAGAATTTATTACATTTTTATTAATAAAATTCAATCTTGGTCCTGGATCGAAAATGATTTTTGCTGATGCTTTCTTTTGTTGTAATATTTTTATTAAAATGTCTCCATTTTTTCCTTCTAATTCATAGCCAGATACATAAATATAATCATAATTATTTATTTTTATATGTTCAAACCATTTTTCTTTCATAGAAAGTTCTAGTCCAGGCATAGTTATAAAAGTACGTTCACCATCATTTTCAACAAGAGATATACAATAGCCATTATCAATATTTTCTTCTATTTTAAAAATAGGGTAATTTTTTTCTTTAAATGATTTATAAATAATTTTGCTATAATCACCATTTCCAATAGGAATCATTAAATCAAAGGGTAAATGCAATTTATTTAAAACATCTGCGACATTAAATGCACAACCACCTATTGTATGTTTAGTACTTTTAGCTGTAATATCTTCTCCTGAATGAGGTAATTTTTCTATATTTATGATAATATCAACTATAGCAGCGCCAATAATAAGAACTTTTTTTCAGATGTTAATTTATTTAAAATTTCTTTTAAGTTATACATATTAGATAGCCTCACTATTAAATATTTTAGATAAAATAATATAAAAAATTCCACTAGAAATAAAAGTGATTAACATACCTAAACTATTATTGTAAAATATGCCATTAGCAAAAGGTCCATCAAAGAAGACACAGTTAGTAAATAAAAATCCTAAAAATACTCCTAAAAACCAACTAAAAATCCCGGTATAGTTATATAAATTAAAGTTATTTTCACCAGTTAATAATTTTTCGGGATATCCAAATTTTTTTCTAAATAGTACAAAATCTGTTAAAAATACAGCAGACCAACCAGCTAAAGCTATACCAATTAAACCTAAGAATGATTGAAATATACTTAAAAAGCTATCACTGATAAATAATACATATATACCTAAAGCTAACATAATGATTACATGGATACTTATTGCTGTAAAATTATTTACTTTTATATTTAAAGTAGATAAATTTACTCTAGCAGAACGTAAACTAATAACAGATGGTGCAACTAAACCTACTAATGCAGTTATTAAATAAGGGATTGTCATCCATGTAGGTAATTGAGAACCTATTACATCAATAGGATTAGGAACACTTAGAAAATCTGGAACTGTGCTAGTCATTAAAATTCCCATTGACATTAAAATGAATAGAGGTATAAAACCGGCTAATGTAGTAGATAAGATTATAGCAAAATCTGAATTTTTAGGATCTTGATAAACACTATAATCAGCAGCAGCAATTGCCCAACTAATACCTGTACCAGCAATTATTATAGATACAGCTGGAAGAAATCCAGAAATCCAATTTCCACTAGGTAGAGCAAATAAGAGGTCCCAATTAGTTTTTAGTAATAAAAAACCTAATACAATTAATGTCATTAAACCAAAAACATATGTGAAAAAACTTTGTAATTTTACTAAAGATTCTTGACTTAAAAATCCAGAAATAGCTATTAATATAGCTAGAATTATTAAAGCTATAATTGTAGTAAAAGTATTAGTATTTATACCTAAAATACCTAATAAAGTAAGTAGTGTTAAGGTAGCTGTTACAACATTTACACACATCCAACCAACTAGATTAATCCAACCACATAATGTAGGAATATAATTACCATGTACGCCAAAAACAGCACGAGATAGATTAAACATAGTGGTTCCGCCGATTTTTCCAGATAGACTTAAATATCCAACTAAAATAAAAGATAACGCACCAACAAATGCAGCTAAAATAGACTGTATGAAACTTAATTCGTAGCTAACAATAATAGCACCATAAATAAGTCCTAATATACCTATTTGCGTAGCCATCCATATTCCAAATAATTCATGAGGTTTACCGGTTCGTTCTTTTTTATCAACAAAAATATTTGTTTGCATATAAATCTCACCTCTAATTATAATTTAAAAATTTTCTTGCAGTTAAAATTTTTTGTGTATAATTTTTAAAATTGATATTATTTGCTTTTTCTAATGTATAGATCCATTCAGGACGAATAGAATCTATACCTTTATATGCTCCACAGATAGCACAAGCCATAGCACCAATTGTATCTGTATCACCACCTAAATTAGCAGACATGATGGCAGCTTTTTCAGGTTCTTGACAATAATAAGCAATAGTTAAAGCAGCAGGAACAGCTTCGCTAGATAAAACACCTGTTCCAATTACTTCATAAATCATTTTGCTTACATCATTATCATTTGTACATTTATCTAAAAGTGATATTGCTACTTTTAATCGAGCTTTAGAATTTGCATTGTAAGTAGGTGTGCCTAATGATAATGCTATATCATGAATTTTAAAAACATCATCTAGGATATCATCAAAATTTTTTCCATAAATAGCACTAGCAACAGCTTGAGCTATCATACTAGCTCCAGCGATAGTTACATCTGTAGAATGAGTAACACTACTAATTTTAGCGACAGCTTGAGCCATTTTATTTAAATCAGAATAGTCAATAATACAACCTAATGGAGCAATTCTCATAGCAGCACCATTTGTTTCAGCTTTAGATGTATATAGTTTGTAGTCTTCATTTTTACTATGAGCTAATAATGCGGCTTTAGAACTAGCTCCTAATAGGTTTTTTTCAAAACCATCTACATTTTTAATCCATTTTAATAATTTTTGAGCTAATATATTTGCATCAGGAATAGTATTATATTCACAAATAGCATCTAAAAATAATAGTGCTTGAGCGGAATCATCAGTAAATTGACCTGCTGAAAAATAACAAGCTATTTCGTTGTTTTGCGGACCATCCATAAATGTATCAATAAAACCTAATTGATTTTTAATTTTTGATTTAGGCCATAATTCACCAGGCATACCTAAAGAATCTCCTAAAGTCATTCCTGCAATAGTACCCATAATTTTTTTTCTAAAGACATATAATCATCACCTTACATATTATGTTATTATAATATTATAATAACATAATATTATAATATTGCAATACCATTTTAAAATTCGGAAAATTTAATAAATTATTCAGGGATTATTTTATATTAATTATGTTATAATAAATATATAGTTGAAGAGAAAAGAGGTTTCTTATGTCGCATTCGTCGCCTAAATATTATATTATAAAACAAGATTTAATAAAAATGATAAATGATGAAATTTTAACGGCTGGACAAATGGTACCTAGTGAAAGTAAATTAATGCAACAGTATAATGTTAGTAGAATAACAGCTAGAAAGGCATTAGAAGAATTATCTAATGAAGGATATTTATATAAGGTACAAGGTAAAGGTTGTTTTGTAAAAGATAATATAGAAGAACAATCTTTATCAAAAATATGTGGTTATACTGAAGAAATTACTAAATTAGGAATGTGTGTATCTAGAAAAGTTTTAAATTCAGAAATAATACCTTGTTTTAGTAAACGTAGCAATGAATTAAATATTGAGATTGATAGTAAATTGTATATGTTAAAGCGTATTTATTATGCAAATAGTGAGCCTATTTGTTTAACTACAGCATATTTGCCATATAAATACTTTGAAGGAATAGAAAAATATAATTTTGAGTATGAGTCATTGTATAATATTATAGAAAAAAAATATTTATATAAGATAGTACGTTCAAAATTAAGGTTAGAAGCTGTATCAGCAGATGAAAATGTGTGTAAATATTTAAATGTAAAAAAAGGAACACCATTATTATTATTTCGTTCTATTACTTATGGAAAAATAAATAATAAAGAAATTCCTATTGAATATTTTAAAACATATTATTTAACAAATAAAATACAATATACATTAGAGCAAATGCGTTAAATTATATTTTATTATAATAAAAAGCTAGATTAAAATAATCTAGCTTTTTGTAAATTATAATTATATTATTTTTAGTAAAAAAGGCAACAAAAAACTTCCATATTTCTATGGAAGCTTATCATCTTTATTAAGTGGTGGGCCCACTGGATTCGAACCAGGGACCAACCGGTTATGAGCCGGGGGCTCTACCGCTGAGCTATAGGCCCAAATAAAAATGGCTCCTTGAGTAGGACTCGAACCTACGACCGATCGGTTAACAGCCGATTGCTCTACCAACTGAGCTATCAAGGAATCTTACAATCTTGTTAGAAAATGGCTCCTCGAGTAGGACTCGAACCTACGACCGATCGGTTAACAGCCGATTGCTCTACCAACTGAGCTATCGAGGAATGTCTCATCACCAACGGAAATTATTATAATACATTATTAACTATATTGTCAACACTTTTTTATAAACTTTTTAAAGAATTTATAAAGCCTATTTATATAAGCAATAAATAGGCTTTAAACAAAGCTTATTCTAAGAAATCTTTTAATTTTTTACTACGGCTAGGATGACGAAGTTTGCGAAGTGCTTTTGCTTCAATTTGGCGAATACGTTCACGTGTTACACCAAAATTTTGACCTACTTCTTCCAAAGTACGAGCACGACCATCATCTAAACCAAAGCGAAGGCGAAGAACTTTTTCTTCACGTTCAGTTAAAGTATCAAGAACATCTTCTAATTGTTCTTTTAAAAGTACAAAAGATGCTGCTTCAGCAGGAGCTGGTGCATCATGGTCTTCAATGAAATCTCCAAGATGAGAATCTTCTTCTTCACCGATAGGTGTTTCCAAAGATACTGGTTCTTGAGCTATTTTCATGATTTCACGTACGCGATCTACACTTACGTCCATTTCTTTTGCTATTTCTTCAGGGCTTGGTTCACGTCCTAAGGATTGGAGAAGTTGACGAGATACGCGAATTAATTTATTGATGGTTTCAACCATGTGGACAGGAATACGAATAGTACGAGCTTGGTCGGCAATAGCACGAGTAATGGCTTGACGAATCCACCATGTAGCATAAGTACTAAATTTGTAGCCTTTATTGTAATCGAATTTTTCAACAGCTTTTATTAAGCCTAAGTTACCTTCTTGGATTAAGTCCAAAAAGAGCATGCCACGACCAACATAACGTTTAGCAATACTTACAACAAGACGTAAGTTTGCTTCTGCTAGGCGTTTTTGAGCTTCAAGATCCCCATCTTCCATGCGTTTTGCTAATTTTATTTCTTCATCAGCAGATAATAATGGAACACGACCAATTTCTTTAAGATACATTCTAACAGGGTCATCGATATTTATACCTTCAGGAATGCTAAGGTCAATATCAATATCATCTTCATCATCTTTGAGATTAGAATCATCATCTGGTCCTATATCATTACCATTATCAATGATGTCAATGCCACGTTTGGTGAATGTATCGTATAATTCGTCTATTTCATCTGGTGACATGTCAACTGATTGAAGGGATTCCATAATTTCATTGTAAGTTAAAACGCCAGTTTTTTTACCTTTATCTAATAACTTACTGATTGCGTCTAAGCTGGCAGCAGCTGCTGCATTAGTATCTTTAACGGCTTTTACATTTTTTTTGGATTGAGCCATTATTACATGCCTCCTCTTAATTTATTATAGGTATAGGGCTTATGTCTCCAGATTTATAGGAGCTCTACGAGGATAAATTATCCATTTCCATTCGTATTTGTTGACTAATTTTTAATTCTTCTAAAAATCTACTGTCGCCATTTCGTTGTAATTCATCTGCTAAAAGGCGATGTTTTTCATAATTACTATTTAGATAATAACGACGTAAAAGTTTTAGACAATCTTCAGTGAGTTGAATGTCATCATCAGTTGTAAATTCTTCAACTAAACAATGTGAAAGTTCACTATAAGCGGTATCACTTAGTTTCTCAGCAGCATCAATATCTGTAAAAGGCTGATTATTAGCAAGTGTACTTGCTAAATATTTTAGAATTTCTCCATGAGTTTTATTGGGAAATTCTTCAGCTGGTATAAGATTTAGAACATAATCTAAAATACTAGCTTCATGCCAAATTTTTTTGATGATACATCTTCCTGCCATGGTCAAAGCATCTTTTTTTTCAGAGAATGCTTTGCGTGAATTTATTCCAGGAAGATTATCTGTAGAGACATCATATGCATTAAATTTTCTTTGCGAATTTTGTCGTTGCAAATCACTGCGAATAACGCCTTCATCTATACCCAAAACATTTGATATACGAATAATATATTCATTGCGTTCGACAGTGTTTGTAATATTAGCTAAAAGTGGCATTAATTGGTTTACTGCTAAAAGCTTTCCTTCTAAAGTATTGCGGTCTGTTGATTTTAATACATATTGCAATTGATATTCCATTAGCGGAAGAGCTTTATCAATTAATGCATAAAATTCTTTGTTACCATGATGGCGTAAAAATTCATCTGGGTCTTTGCCATCAGGAATGGTGATTACTTTAACATTAGCACCATTACTGCTAGCGATAGCTAAAGCTCGCATAGTAGCAGCTTGCCCAGCATTGTCACTATCATAGCAAAAATAGATATTTGGTGAATAGCGAAGAATTTTTCTACATTGTTGAGCAGTAAATGCAGTACCCAATGACGCTACAGCATTAGTAATATTATGACTATGTAATGCGATAGCATCCATATAACCTTCAACAACAATACTGAAGTTATTTTCTTTTATTGATTTTTGTGCATGATCTAAACCAAATAGCAATGTCTTTTATTGAAAATAAGTGTTTCTGGTGAATTTAAATATTTGGGAGAATCATTTGGATTGATAATTCTGCCACCAAAGCCACAGATTTGACCATGTTCATTCATGATAGGAATGATGATGCGATTGCGAAAACGGTCATAGACTTTACCAGAATCTTTTATAGTGATTAGACCTGCTTTAGCAAGTAACTCTTTAGTAATGCCTCGTTTAGTAAAAGAGGTAAATAGTTTATCCCAAAGGTTAGGAGCAAAGCCAAGTTTAAATTTCGTAATTATATCTGAATTTATTTGGCGAGAAGAAAAGTATGCTCTACCAGCTTCTCCAAGAGAGGTACGAGTTAAACAATTATGAAAAAAAGAACCCGCCAGTTCATGTATTTTAAATAATGAATCTTTTTGTTGTTCTTGTTTGAGTTCGTCAGCACTTTTTTCGTAGTCGGTATAGGGATATTCAATCTTTGGGCTTGTAGTTTTATGGCTTCATAATAAGAAATATTCTCTATAAGAGATATAAATTTAAATAGATTACCACCAGCATGACAACCAAAGCAATAAAAAAATCCCTGTTGGGGAACTACGGAAAATGAAGGTGTTTTTTCATTGTGAAAGGGGCAACAACCCCAATAGCGATTACCTCGTTTTTTGAGATGAACGTAACTTGAGATGACAGATAAGATATCTGAAGAAGAACGCACTTGTTCAACAAAATCATCGTGCAAGTTTTGTGTACGCATATAAACTCACCTTTCAATAAAACTATTTAATTATAGATGATTTTTGCCATAACGTAAATACATTCTACACATAATTATAAAAAATCCTGCTTTTAATTTTTTTTTGATGTACAGCTACGACGTCTGAGCATCGATCGATGTACAGCTACGTACGTCTGAGCATCGATCGATGTACAGCTACGTACGTCTGAGCTCATGATGTACACTACGTACGT
>ENA-OQHP01000566-OQHP01000566.1-human-gut-metagenome-genome-assembly--contig:-NODE-566-length-11922-cov-1.619924_pt1 | contig 11922 bp, 17 predicted proteins | sample MGYA00242563_ERZ504717 | MGnify/ENA primary metagenome ERZ504717 (study PRJEB26092, sample SAMD00036212) | human gut metagenome | host: Homo sapiens | study: EMG produced TPA metagenomics assembly of...
CCAAGCTATAGCCTGTAGATATTGCTGGTACAATGAACCTCCGAATGTTTTATCATCTATAATATAGACTTATTCGTTCCCTTGAAAAGAACACACCTTGTGATAGCATGTGGAAACTTCGTTCAGGTTGCTTGCCGAAGAACATCGCTGCACCGTTCTTTGCCGTTCCATTCTCGGTAAACAGTTCCAAGTTTTCAAATATTTGTTTGTCGGGTGTGGATGGACTTAGTTTTGCTTCTGTTCGGAAATCCTTAATCATCTGTTCATCTGCATCTGTGTAATATTGAACCAATGGCAGGGTATATGGGTCGAAGAAGATTTGTTACACTCCTGAAAGAAGCTGCGCATTTCTTCGGCTGTGCGAAGTTTCTGTGAGTTTGCCCCCTCACGGACATAGATAGAACCGGAGAATATATAAGGTTTATCCTTGCCGGACGGAACATCAATCACCCAAACAGTTTTATTCACAATATTTACGGAATACAATTCACAGTGGAGTGCAGGAGATATTTCGCTGATAGAACCTTGAATAGCAGAACGCTTATCGTTTTCTAAGTTAGTATCTACCACTTGTCCGTTATCATCTACTCCAATAAGCAAATATCCTCCGTCTGCATTGGCGAAAGCACATATTTCCTCTGTCAGTTCACGCACCTTTGAAGGAACACGAACCTTAAATTCTACATTGTAGCCTTCTCCGCTATCAATAAGTGATTGTATGTTTTCTGTATTTAGCATGAATTTTATCTTAACAATGCAAATTTACGGATAAATCAGTGAAAACAAAATAGTTGTCATAAATTCCTTTTCCTAAATTCAGAGGGTATGACGCCTTTATATTTTTTGAATAGCTTGTTTAAGTGGCTTTCATCTGTAAAGCCTAATTCAGCAGCAATCTCATTGATTCTCATTTCGCTATGCAATAATCTGTTTTCTACTAACTTCAACTTATATTTGATGATGTATTGCTGCATTGTTTCATTTGTATGCTTTTTAAAATAGCGCCCCAAATAATTTTGCGAGATGCCAAAATGCTGGCTAATAGTGTCTGCCTTTATTTTATCGGGATTATATATATTGTTTTGGATATATTGCAAAATATCTAATGTCTTTTCCTCTGAACGTTCATCAATCTTTTCAGGCAGATACTTGGCTATGTTACGAGTAACGATGACTATCAATGTATTTATTAATTGTTGTATCAGTTCTTTGTTATACAAATCTTGATTTACATATTCTCTTATAAGAGCTTCTATTATAGACTTTATAAGCGGTTTATCCGTGATGTTTTTTTAAGATACAACCCGGTTGATGATTGGCATGTTGAAGAATAAATTCTAAGTTCTTAATATTTTTAGTTCCAAAGAAACCAGAATGAATATATATATCATTAAAACGAATGAAAAAGAATTTTGTAGTAGTATGAATATCAAAAGAATGGCAATCTTGAGGGGTTATTAGAAACATATGTCCCTCATGATAATCAAATTTATTATTATTGATGCATTGTAAACCTGTTCCGGAAGGATATAAACCAATTCAAAAAATGTATGTTCATGCTCTTTAAGAGAGATTCTTCGAGCTCTTTTACGCTGATTTCAAACGGCTGATGTAGATTTTCCTTTTTCATGTTGCAAATATACTGCATTTAGGAAATATATACTAAAAACAAAGAATGAAATCGGTATAATTTTGCTCTCTGAAATAATCTTTTAAATTATATATGAATTATGAACTTCTTAGAATTAGTAAAAGAACGCCATTCTGTTAGGCATTATGCACAGCAAGTGGTAGAAAAAGAAAAACTGGACTACATTTTGGATTGTGCTCGTTTGGCTCCTTCGGCAGTCAATAAACAACCGTGGACATTTATTGTAGTACAGAGCGATTCCCAAAAACAGAAATTAGCTAAGTGCTATCCGGCAAAATGGTTTACGGAAGCTCCTGTATATATTGTTGTCTGCGTAAATACTGATATTGCATGGAAACGACAGTTTGATAATAAAAACCATGCTGATATTGACGGGGCTATAACTACTGAGCATATTTGTTTAGCAGCAGCAGAACAAGGGTTAGGAACTTGTTGGGTATGCAATTTTGATGTTGCGATGTGTAAGGAAAATCTTGATTTAGAATCATATATTCAACCTATAGCAATAATTCCCATTGGCTATCCAATCAGCAAAGAACATCAACTATCTACGAGAAAGGAAATTAATGAAATTGTTTCATATATATAAATTAGGAAATGAAAAAGAAGATATTATTTGTTGTTACCAGCCATGATAGATTGGGAAATACCAATAATCCAACAGGTTATTATTTATCAGAAGTAAGCCACCCTTGGTCTGTTTTGATAAGTGCTGGGTATGAGATAGATTTTGTAAGTCCCAAAGGCGGTAAAGCACCAGCAGAAGCAGTCGATTTGACAGATGAAATAAATAAAGCGTTTTGGGAAAACTCGGTTTATCGATTTAAAATAGAGCATACATTAAATCCCCAAGAAGTTAATCCTGTAGAATACATTGCAGTTTTTTATGCTGGGGGACACGGAGTTATGTGGGATTATCCTAATAACCAAGATTTAGGAAGAATAGCTCAAACAATTTATGAAAATGGGGGTGTTGTAAGTGCTGTCTGTCATGCGCCAGCAGCTTTATTGAATGTAAAATTATCAAATGGAGAGCTATTAATCAAGGGTAGAAAAATAAATAGTTTCACGAATGAAGAAGAAAAATTCCTTAATACAGATTCAATAGTACCATTTATGCTTGAAACAGAACTAAAAAAAGAGGTTGTCTTTTTGAAAAATCCGGTTTGTGGAAGTCACATGTTACAGTAGACCATAGAATTATAACAGGACAAAACCCTCAATCTGCCTTAGAGGTGGGAAAAGCTATTTTGCAAGAATTAGAAAATCTATAAAATTGAAGCAATATAGTGAGTTTCTTTATTTTAGGATAATAAGGAATGCTCACTATATTCTTAGTTATAGCAATTAATATGAACAAATTATTACAACAGAAGTTTTTTCGATTATTATCGGAATATTCTCAACGTAAAGTTTCTGCATCCGAGTTGATAGAAGCTATTAATGAATTAGCAGCCTATGTAGCCGATTTTAGTATTAATGAGCAGGATTATAGCGTGTTAGTACGTTATTTCTCCTTTGGCTTGCATCGTCTTAAATCGTATCGAGTGCGGTTTGAGCAAGAAAAAATGCCCTATTTGCATCTAATTGATGAAGCGATAGGACTTTTGAACACCGAAATACGCCTTATCGAATGGCGTATCAAGTACCCGGAACAACTACAGCAACGCACTAACAAACAAGCTCTTTCCCCTCTCTATCTCGCTGACAAAACAACCCTTATCAACATCATGGAAATGGTAGCGGTCTGTTCCTCTCCAAAGACATCGTGTATCAGAACGGTAAGCCCGCCTACTTGGTGGACTTGGCGAAAGCTTTTGAATGGCTGTTCAACATCAGGATAGCGACTGTTACCAAAAACATGAGGATGTGATAAAACGAAAGCCGGGCAAACTGACCGGGTTTCTTAATGGACTGGTAGAACTTATCAAAAAGGAACATGACAAGAAAGGATATAGATAATCAGTGACTTATGATTTATTTATAGGGGATTCCATTAGTTCCCCCGTAATTTCTTTGCGCTTGTTTCTGAACTTTGCTTCATCAATCGATTGACAGACCATAATGTATAATCAGAAAATGAAGCAATCATGTATATAGACAATGACGATTTCAGCGTATGGATGCAGAAGCTGTACGCCAAACTGGAAGAACTCTGCAAGGATGTACGGGTACTGCGCAATGCCGACAGGGTGCTGCCCGAAGATGACAACCTGCTGGATAATCAGGACTTGTGCCTGCTGTTCAAAGTAAGTATCAAGACCCTGCAACGCTACCGGGCTATCGGTGCGCTGCCGTACTTCACAATCAGCGGAAAAGTGTACTACAAGGCTTCCGATGTCCGGGAGTTCATCAAGGAACGGTTCAGCGTTACCACGCTACGCCAGTTCGAGAAAGAACACTGCACGAAGAAAAAGAAGTGAATTAGAAAGCCGGGGCGGTTCTGTTCCGGCTTCGCTTTGGGTTTATGGCTTGCCTAATTTGTCGGCTTCCTCCTTTAGCTGCTCGGCTTGCTCGTTTAACAGCCTTGCCCGTTCCAACGCTTCCGCCTGCTTCCTGCTGCGGTATTCAAAGCCTTTCACCGAATCGGTCAGGCTTCGGATGAAAGCGTTGTCCCGTTCCCGGCTGAACTTCGTTTCCAGCAAATCAAGGCTGCTGCCGTCTGCCTTTCCTTTCATCAGGATATAGCGGTATTTTATATCGTTGTCCTGTAACCGCTGCATCCGTTCCGTGAAACGAATATTCAAGATTAGCGAAGCGATACAGATAATAAAACCTGCTGAAAGAAGAAAGAACTTGGGTTTCAGGTAAGGAGTTATCCGGTATGTCAGTTTACCATGCCATGAAATGGGCGTTGTTTCCCCGGTCGGAGGTGTATCATCAACCGGGAACAACACCTTTAACCGTTCCTTGAAATATCGGTGCGAGGTCACGATAAGCCCCTTTATATCTTCAAGGTCTTGTTTTTGGTTCTCGGACTGCCCTTTTCCGATACTGCCGATTTGGTTTAGAATCTCCTGCACCATGTTTTCAGTAATGCCGGATTTACCTTGCATTTCCGAAATGCGCTGTTCGATAACGTCCAGTCGGTTAATCGTTTCCTCCCGGCTGGCTGGCGTTACCTGCTTCTCCTGCCGTTCTTTCAGTTCCGTAACCATGGAGAGAAGCCCCTCCAAAATTAAGTTATTTTCCATGTTCCTATAATTTTAAGTGTCGTTTCTTTTTCTTCTTTTTTCTTTCACCGGGATTGTCGGGCGTTTCATCAGCCGGAGAGGACGGGGCGGAGAACAGACCGCCCAAGCCTGCCAGTAACGGACTGTCGGCTTTGCCCGGTGTCTGCGATAGCTCCTGAACAGGTGCGGAAACCGTCTGTCGGTTGCTTTCGGTAGTGTTCAGCTCCGCATCCCCGAAACATTTATCCAGCTTGGAGAAACTGAAACTGCGGTCTATCTCCGAACCCTTGAACGTGTATTCACCTTTGGAAAAGGATACGCCCTGCACTTCGCCAGTCTGTCCCCTGTACTTGAAATGAATCCCAATACCTTTTTCTGCCAGCCGGGTTTGTAACTGCTGCCAGTTCCTTGATTTCCCGATTTCATTCTTTATAGCGTTGTAAATCTCGTATTTGGATTTGTCCGGCTCTCTTAAACGGTGCTGCTTTACATGTTCCTTGCCTTTAGCGAAATAAAGCCCGTGTTTGGCTTTCAGCTTCTTGCATACCTGCTCGTTGCGGTACATGTCGTTCCTGTCCGAAATGGTCTTGCCGTTGTTGTCTATGCGGTTGAACACGATATGCACGTGCGGATGTTCCCGGTCTTGGTGGCGCACGATGATGTACTGCGTATCAGTGATTTTCATTTCACGCATGTACTCCTGTGCAAGCTGTACCATTTTCTCGTCTGTCAGCTTGGGTGCGTCCACCGGGGAATAGCTTAGCGCAATATGTCCGACAGACTTTTTCAGGTCGGGATTCATCCGGCTTGCAGTATGAAACTGCGTATGATGTCCCGGTTGCTTTCCGCTAACACTCCCTCCGCATGAAGCAAAGTTGCCTGTTCCTTGCCCAGCACGTAATTTACACAGCCCTTAAATCCGCTTCCCTTTTTTATTTTTCCAATCATCCGACAACCGGTTTATGATTTCAACAATCCTGTTCTTGAGTTTCACCAGTTCCACCGCTACCAGTGCGAACCCTCCGGCATTCGCCCGGTGCGCCAGCTGGTTGATGTTGTTGCTTCGCCCGCCAGCTTGCGGATAGTGTCCGCATCCTGCCTGTTCAGCCGGGGCGTCAGCCTCTGCCGAAACGACAGCCTGCCGGACGTATTCGCTGACACGCAGCCCGGCTTCCCCAGCTCGCTTCCTGATTGCGTAGAACTGTAACTCGGTCAGTTTCGTGCTGACTACCCGGTTCTGCTTGTCTATCCGGCTTTTTGCCGGGCGACTTCCCGGTTTGTTTCTTATCCCTGTCATACGTTTTTGCTTTTAGGTGGTATCTTAAAAATTGCGACCAACGGGAGAAATTTTCTTTGCTGTCAAGCAAAGCAAGGTGTTTCGGTCTACCGAAACATAACCTTGCTCTCCCTAATCACACAGCCTGCCGTCGGTTCATGCCGCCAGCCTTGCAGGTCACATCCTTAGCCCTCTCTTTCTTTTTTCACCCGGATTTTGTCTGTTGCCCTGCTCCGGTTGGGATATGTTGCCGGGCTGCTTCATCCTGCTTTCAAAGCCCCGCTTTTCCGGCTGGCTTGCCTTTATCCCACGCAGATAGTCGTTCAGGTCATTGTGACCGCTGTACAGGTGTGATGCGTCACGTACACGCCATTTGTATTCCTGCCTTATGGCTTCAACCGCTTTCCTGCCTGCCTCGTCATTGTCAAGCATACAGTGTATATGCCCGTAATCAGCCAGCGGATATAAGGCTTTATCTACGTTGGCGGTGGAGTTCAGGATAACGTAGTCCTGCTAGTCGGTACAGGGCATACCCGGCTTTTCTGTTGCCGGATAGTGAGGAATGAGAGGAAATCCATAAAGCCCTCGAACACGAAACAGGTATCTCTCGGCTCTCCCTTTTGCCTTATGTGGGTGATGTCTTTCGATGTGCTGCCCTTGAAACGGGGATTGCGAAGCTCGTAACCTCCTGAATCATTTTTGAACGCCAGCGCAAAATAAGGCTTCCCACCGATGCGGTAATACATTTCCTGCACGTATGGGGCTGCCGTTCCGGGGGAAATCCCCCTTTCCTGCAAGTAGCGCATGAGTGCCGGATTCTGTAACGGCTGTATTCTGCGTATCTCTATCGGGCTGGCTGCCTGCCTTTTCGTGTCCCTTTCGGGCAGGTCTTTCCCGTGAAAGGAAAAGAGGTAGTGTCGTCCTGCTCCAGTCGGCAGATAGCACCGTAGGCGTTGCACCCGTTCTGCTTCATCACAAGGTCGATGAGCGTCCCGCCCTCGCCAGTTCCGTAGTCACACCATAGATTGGCGTTATAATCCACCTTGAAACTCGGTGTGTTGTCCTCCCGTAAGGGGCTGCGGTACATCCCGTAACTTCCTTTTTCCGTGACGGGCTGGATTCCCAAAGAGTTCAGGTAATCCTTGATACTGATATTGTTGGCTTCCTTGTAGGTCATAATCTTTATTTTTTTGGTTAACGATAGTAATAATGAAGCAAGAAGCGAGTAAGAAGAAGCACGGGACACTACTACATCTATCTTTTTCTTTTTCAATGGATTGTAGTACATGTAGTAACATAGTAATTATTTATCCTTTAAAAAAGGAATAAATATATTCTATATATTATATTGCCGTTTTTTCTTTTTCCCGGATTTTCCAAAAGTTTGGGATTCTATCTTACTTCATACTACATAATTGGTAAACTATTGTTTATTAAATTGTTATGTATGTATCAAACAATATGTAGAAGCTACTACATTCCGGTTCTACCCGTAATCATCCCCTGTACGGGAAGCCGGAACGGGCTTTATCCTGTACCCATATACCGGATAATGGTTGTTGTTGATGCGCTTCTGTACCCGCTTGAAACCGATTTTCCGCAATGATTCGCCCAGCCTTTTTTCGGATAGCTGGACGGGGGAATATATTACGCAGGTATGCGAGTACCTGTGCCGTTGTCATGAAGAACAGGGCTTCTTCCTCCTCTGTCGGCTTCTCAAGTATTGTGTCAGCATCTCAAACTCGATTGTCTGTACCTCAAATTCCGCATTTGTCAGGTGCAGTTCTTCAATCTCCGCATCATTGAACCAGTAGCGCACGCCCTGACGGTACAGGTACATGATTTCGGAATAGACGTTATCCATGTGAATACTTTCTGCCGTGGGCTTGTCTATGTGCAGCACCTCGAACGGCAAAAAACGCTGCTGCCTGTCGGGTCGGTCAGGAACTCGTTGCCGTTCACCGTAAGCCATGAAGCTGGCGAGGTGGGGGTATTCCTCTATGTAAATATCATACGGTCTGCGGTACTTCACCGCCGGGGTGGTGATAAGGTTCTTCAATGCGTTCTCGTTCTGCTTGTTGAGTTCCTTTAGCTGGTCGTCAATGTTGATGAACAGGTATTCGGCTATCAGTGTCAGGATGTCTTTGCCCTGCGGGTCTATCTTCCGGTGAACAGGTAGTTCTTAAGCGGTGTCGGGCAAAGGTTGTCCAGCCACCACGATTTGAACTGCCCCTGCCTGTCCCCGGTCAGCACCAAACAAGTATGGTTCTGACACCCTGTGTCGTTCATCGCGTTGGCTACCACACCGATAAGCCATTTCGTGAAATATTCCTCCCATTTGCTGGGGTTGGCTACCTGTACCGTGTTCAGAAGCCTGCCGATATGCCCGTGTTCGGCAGGATTCAGTAAGGGCAGGGCGTTGAAATACTCCTGTATGGGGTGAGCCTTTCTTGCGAAGTCGCTTTCCAGTATCATGCGTATGTTGTCGGTCGAGGTGGCAATGTCAGCCGTTGCGTCCAGCCTGCGCCTGAAAGTGTTCAGGGCGAATTTTGTAACGGGCTGGTACAAGTCCGAAGAACCCGCAGCCCGGTATTCCGTCCGGCTCTTTACGGTGTTGAACCGGAAATCATACAGGACGTTCAACAGGCTTTCGATGCGCTCGTTCTTTGACTGCCAGCCTCGATATGCCGTGTTTCATCACTTCTTTTCTTTTTCATCGGGAAGTCTGTTAGAAGCCGGGACATACTGCTGCTGCATCCACTTTTTGAGTTCCTCCATGTTGAAACGCAGGGTACGCCCACGCTTGACACACGGTATCATCCCCTTGCTGGCTAAATGATACAGGTAATTGACCGAATACCCGGTTATGCCGCTGGCAACGGATATTTTGACTAACACAGGCTCTTTTCCGTCCTGCCGTTCTTCGGGCTGTGCGCCCATGACCGGGGCAATCATCTTTTCGATGTTCTCCAGCCGTTTGAAAATTCTTCGAAAGGATTGTTCATAGGTGCTTGTTTTTTGAATTAGCACCACAAATAAAATAAGAAAAATCGGTAAAAAACAAAGCGTCAGCCGTTTGGAATCGCTTTGCTTCGCTCTGCGCCAAATTAATGTCGGCAAATGGAAAACGGCTTTGTGTTCATTACCTTACTTATTTAGGGAGTGGAGAAAAAACAGTTTTTTGTTATCGGTTCATTTCTTTCGTGTTGTTGTTGGGTTGGCGGTGGACATTTTCGGACACGCAAGGTCATTTGCGGATAGGAAGAAACAACCTGTCATTCAGCCTTATATATTTGCACCAGTGAAGAAAAACGGAGTATTGACAAGAATAAATATATCGGTTATGGAAATAGTGACGATTGAAAAGAAAACGTTTGAACTATGGAACAGAGGTTTGAAAATTTGTGGGTCGTGTGGATGCGCTCTGCGTGCCTTTACGCAGGAAGCGTGACAAGTGGCTGGATAACTGCGAGACTTGCCGTTTGCTGAACGTTTCAGCCCGGACGATGCAGACTTACCGTGATACGGGAAAACTGCCTTATTCGCAGATTAACAATAAGATTTACTACAAGGCTTCGGACGTGGAAGTCTTTCTGCTTAATCAGGTAAGGGACAATTCTAAAAAGTAGGCGTATGAATTGATAACGAAAGATTCCGAAACTACGCTGGTGCTGTTTTCTTCTACTTGACATGGGTGCTGGAAAACGTGGAGTACGTGGCAATGAACTATCGCCCGGTATTGAACGGTGAACACTACCTGACGGGCGATGAAGTGTGCAGGCGGCTTTGCATCAGCAAACAAACTTTGTAAATTATGGCCGACTTAAAGAATTCGCTATAAATATACTGTGTTGTAAAACAGATATTTATATCTATGCTTGGAATAAGAACAAAAAACAAAATATATTGTTCTTATATTGAGAAATTGCTTTCAAAATTTGGGAGTATACAAAAAAATACAGTTAATTTGCAATACTATATATAACAATAGAAAGATGAATACATTAGTAGAACTATCTATCAAAGATTTTAAAGCTATCAAACGGGCTGATGTGCAGCTTGATGGTATTACTGTCGTGTCAGGTATAAATGGATGCGGTAAAAGTACAATGTCTAAATTGTTATATTATATATTTCGAAATGCAAATTCATTTGAAGAATTGGTCTTGCTTTATACAAATAGTCAGATTCGTCCTTATTTAAATGTCTTAGAACAGATTCAATCTTTACTGCTATATCGTAGAGATACCAGTAATTATCGAAGATTATACTTTAGAAATATAGAATTGACTAGCTTGGAGAACACTCATGCCTTTTTAGATTTAGTAAAAGATTTGTGCGCAAGATTTTTAAATTTGGAAAGTGATTTGCAAAAAGCAGGAAATTCAATTATTACTGAACGTTTACGTTTAATATTACGCTCAACTTTAAAATCCGGTGAAGATAGAGATACAAAAAAATGTTAGATGCCTTAGTTGGAAGAATTTCTGAACATCTCACAAAAGCTGAGCAGTTAAATGTTGAACGTCCATATCGGTTGTTGAAAGAAAGTTTGAATGCGGCTTTTGATGTTAATTTGTCAAAAAGTATTGTTTTAAAAGAATATGGAGATGCTATCTTAGGAGAGAATCTTTCAAATGTTCCTTTATTGCATTATATAAAAAAGTTGCTTATATTGACACTCCTATGGTTATAGGAATGGAAACATCTTCTCAACAACCAATATATTGGAAAGAATTGAATTTATTGTTAAAGCAACCACCAAGAAGAGGATATAAAAGAACTATTAATAATATAATTAAGGAAGATATAATTAAAGGAGATGTTTCTTTTGACGAAGATGGATTCTCTGCCGGGTTTAAGTATAAGAGAGAAGATGGGAAAGAGTTTGATTTATTAGAGTGTGCTACTGGTATTAAATCATTTTCGTTGTTACAATTATTGTTGAAAAATTTATTTTTAGATGAAAATACATTGCTTATTATTGATGAGCCAGAGGCACATTTACACCCTCAATGGATTGTAGAGTATGCACGTTTAATAGTTTTATTACATAAAAAAGTTGGTGTGAAGTTTTTTATTGCTAGTCATAGTACAGACATGGTTAGCGCTATTAGGTATATTGCAGAAGAGGAAAAATGCTTATCCTCTCTGTCTTTTATGTGGCAGAGAATGAAGAACAAAAAAAGTAATGCTTTTGTATTTCGTCCATTAGGACATGATATTGAACCTATTTTTGAATCCTTTAATAAGTCGTTTGAAAGATTAGATTATTATGTCAGTAAAAAGAAAAAATGATAAAGAGGTTGTTAAACGACTATATAGAGGGGAAAAAGCAATTCGTAATTTTGTAGCAGGCAATAGTATTATGATAAATTGCTTAGATTTTATTCAGACTATTTTGAAAAATGAAAAATACAAAGAAAAACAGTGTCCTTTTGACCAAGAAATTGCTTTAAATCTTGATAAAGTTGAGAATTTTGGCTAAAAAAGGGACGCTACGAGATAAAACTGTAGATTTTGTAGTCTGTTTAGAAAAAGATTGGCTACTTCTTGTTGAAGCTAAATTGGAAGTTGAGAATGTTGCAAATATTGCAAAAACAATACAAGATAAAATAGAACATTCAAAAGTTCTTTTGCGTTCATGTGATAACTATATTCATTCAGAGGAATCAGTTGTTGTCCTATTAAATAATAAACACTATCAAGAACAATCTAATAAATTGAGGAAGCTATTAATTGCGAAAATGTCAATATAAACTTATAGGATATGTGATTTTTATAAATGAATATTTATGCCTTATTTGTTAATATTATACTTG
>ENA-OQHP01000567-OQHP01000567.1-human-gut-metagenome-genome-assembly--contig:-NODE-567-length-11918-cov-3.007887_pt1 | contig 11918 bp, 14 predicted proteins | sample MGYA00242563_ERZ504717 | MGnify/ENA primary metagenome ERZ504717 (study PRJEB26092, sample SAMD00036212) | human gut metagenome | host: Homo sapiens | study: EMG produced TPA metagenomics assembly of...
TGCCACCTTTTGCAGATTATGCGAAGAATCGTGGCATTGACCTTCAGCTGTATCTTCGCCTTGCCGATCCGATTCTGATGTTCGATGAGGATGTGATGCGTAAGATTATGACAAATTTAATCAGTAATGCTCTGAAGTTTACTCCAAAGGGAGGGAAGGTAGGCATATATGTAGGAGTTATTGGCAAAGAAAATGAGAAGAAGCTGTTCATTAGTGTTCGTGATACGGGAAAGGGTATTCCTGAGAATGATATGGAGCGTATTTTCATGCAGTTCTATCAATCCGATAACCGAAGCCTTGAGTCGGTCAGTGGTCAGAGTGGTACCGGCATAGGTTTGTATTTATGCCGGAAGTTGATAGATATGTTAGACGGTAAGATTTATGCAAAGAATAATCCGGTGAAAGGAGCCTCATTCCGCATTCTCTTGCCAGCTTTATATGGTGAGACTCAATCCCAGCCGGATTCTTCTGAGATAGAAAAAGAAGATACCGTGATAGATGTACCTCGTAATGGAAAGATGGTTGTACTGGTAGTAGAAGACAATAAAGATATGCGCGATTATATTCGTTCTATCTTAGCCGAATATTATAATGTGTTGGAGGCCGCTCAGGGAGAAGAGGCCCTGAATATATTGCATTCTAATAATGTGGACTTTATTATTAGTGACCTGATGATGCCGGTTATGGATGGTATGGAATTATCTCGTCGTGTAAAGAATGACTTCTCCGTATCTCATATTCCTTTCTTGATGTTGACAGCCAAAACTCTGACGAAGCACGTTTGGAAAGTTATAAAATGGGTGCAGACGCATTCTTACTGAAACCTTTCGATGAGAACATGTTGTTGGCCCGTATTTCCAATATATTGGAGAATCGAAGACGTTTCCAGCAAAAGTTCTCTATTGATATGAATACTGATTCGTTGGAGGTGGATGAGAATTCCGGCGATAAGAAGTTCCTGAACAAAGCAATGTCAGTCGTAAAAGAAAATTATAAGAATCCGGACTTGAGGTGAGTGATTTTATAGAGGCAGTTGGCATTAGCAAGAGTTTGTTGAATAAAAATGCAGAGCCTGACAGGACAATCTGCCGGCCAGTTCATTCGTAATTATCGTTTGAATCTGGCTCGTGAACTTCTGCTGAAGAATAAGGTAACCCGTACAATGAATATTTCTGAGATTGCATACGAAGTCGGATTTAATGACCCGAAATATTTTACTCGTTGTTTTACAAAGCATTTTAATGTAACTCCGAGTAGCTTGTTAGAAGATTGAGCATAAATCTTATTTCTTTGTCTTAGTCGAAACCTGTGTCAATCGTCATAGGTTTCCGGCTTTTTTATGAGTATATTCTTTTTACAGGGGTACTGTTTTACTCAGAAAGGTGGAAATTTTCATGATTTTCATTTATCCACCTATAAAAACCGTTTGTCCACCTTCTTCATTATTTATGTTTTTACATTTGGACCATTGAAATAAACGTTTTTTGTTAAATAAAGACTTCCGTACTATGAAACATGGCTAGAAAAAGTCAGTCTTGGTGCTGTTGAAATATGATGTATGAGGATAGAAGTCTGAGTTTTTAAGTGGAATATTACTTTATTAATAATTTAAATTTAATACCATTAAAATGAAAAAACATTTGATTTTTTCCGCAATGCTTGGTTTGTGTGCCTTGGGTGGTACGGCGATGTATCCCGTATCCGTCATGGCTGCTGTAGCACAATCACCGGCTATTAAGGTTAGTGGACAGGTGTTGATGAACAAGGTGAACCCTTGTTGGGTGCTACTATTAGGGTGAAAGACACTTCAATCGGAACAACTACTGATTTGGATGGAAATTTCCAGTTGGAGGTGCCTGGCAATGCTGTCCTGCTGATAAGCTATGTGGGCTATAAGGAACGTGAGGTAGCAGTTCGTAACCGTGCTATCCTCGAACCTATTCAGTTGCAGAGTGATACTGAATGGTAGAGCGAGGTAGTGGTAATTGGTTACGGTACACAGAAAGTCAGATTTGACCGGTTCTGTGGCAGTAGTAGATGCAGAGGCCTTGAAACAAGTATCTCATTCCAATATTTCATCTATGTTGGAAGGTAAGGTTGCAGGTGTACAGATTACTTCTGACGGTCAGCCTGGTGCCGATCCTACTGTACGTATTCGTGGAGTTGGCTCTTTTGGTAGTACTGCCCCGCTCTATGTCATCGACGGAGTACCGATGGGAACTTCCATTCGTGATTTCTCTTCTAATGATATTGAGACTATTCAGGTGTTGAAAGATGCTTCTGCAGCAGCTATTTATGGTTCTCGTGCGGCAAATGGTGTAGTTATCATCACTACAAAGCGCGGACAGAAGGACCAGCCGCTGAAAGTAGATTACAACGGATATTTTGGTGTGGACTACATTCCTAAAGGCGTGTATGATGTAATGGATGCTGATCAGTATAGTCAATATCTGGGTCAGGCTTGCGCCAATTCAAATACTCCGTTACCAGGAGGATATAGTCTTGACAGTGCTACTGGGAAATACCATTTCCAGGATAATACCAACACCGACTGGTTCGATGAAGTATTTAAAACAGGTATCCGCCAGAATCACAATGTAAACTTGTCTGGAGGTAGTGCTCATAGCACCTATAACGTATCATTGGACTATTTTAACCAAAAAGGAACACTGGAAGGTGCTGGTCCTAATTATGAACGTTTTACGGCGCGTGTAAATAACTCCATGGATACTAAGTTTATCAAGTTCCAGACCAGCGTGGTCTATTCTCATTCAGACCAGGACAATATGGGATTGTCAAATGCTTCGGAATACGTGCAGGGATTGTATGGTGATGTTACCAATGTACTTCGTGGTACGTTACTGATGCAGCCGACAATCAAGGCCTACGATCCTTCCACTTGGTACTTGACGACAAAGTAGGAGCAGCAAGTGACTATGATTATGATGCTTATGGATATGGTGTGTATTACGATGATATTCATGGTGATATTTCCGCTTCTAACCCCTTGCTGATTAATAATCTGTTACAACGTAATACTCGTGTAGACCGTTTTGTGGGAACTGCTTCAGCTGATGTGGATGTTCTTAAGATGTTTGGCCTAGAAAATAAGAATCACAAACTGAATTATAAAATCAATTTGTCTTACAGTATGACCCATGCTAAGGACTTTACCTGGATTCCAGCTTGGGTGCAGAGTAACCGTGTTTACCTGGCTAAGAGTAACGAACGTCTGGATAAAAATTCACGTGATTACAAGGATGCGCTGATTGAGAACTTGCTTACTTATGATGGAACTTTCGGTAAGCACCATATTAACGTAGTAGCAGGTCAGACTTACGAAGAGGAAAATACAGATTTGTTGAACGGATGGGCACTGAATTTCACTGAACCGTATTTCTTGCAGCTTCAGAATGGTTCCGATACATATTCCTCAAGCTTCGAATATAAGCATGCCATTCTGTCTTATATCGGCCGTATCAATTATAACTATGATGATAGATACCTGTTCTCGGCTACTGTTCGTCGGGATGCAAGCTCTCGCTTGTCCAAGATATTCGCTGGGGTACTTTCCCGTCTGTATCTTTAGGTTGGCGTTTTGATAAGGAGTCTTTCTTCCCCTTCAGCACGGATGTAGTAAATATGTTCAAGGTGCGTGGAAGCTATGGTGAACTTGGTAATGAGAATATCGGTGAATATGTATATCAGGCTGTGATGTCACGTAATAATATGACTTACAGTTTCAATAACTCGCTTGTAACAGGTTCGGCTGTATCTACTTTTGTAGACAATAACTTGGCATGGGAAAAGAAGAAAACGTATAATGTGGGTATCGACCTTGCTTTGTTCAATAACCGTTTAGAATTCACGGCTGAATGGTACAAAAATACAAGCACCGACCTGTTGTATAGTGTACGTGTTCCGGAACAGGCTGGTGTGTCTAATTCTACCGTTACAATGAATGCTGCTTCAATGAATAACTCCGGTTTTGAATTTGCAGCTACATATCGTAACCGTGATCACGCTTTCAAGTATGAAGTTTCGGGTAACCTTAGTACACTTCGTAACCGTGTGACTTCTTTGGGAATCGGTACAGATTCTTCTATTAACGGTGCATATATCACTAACGTAGGTCAGGAAATCGGTCGGTTTTACGGTTGGGTATACGAGGGAATTGCCCGTACACAGGAAGATTTGGATAACCATGCTACTCAGGACGGTGCCAATGTGGGTGACTGCCTTTACAAGGATGTAAACGGTGATGGAGTAGTAAACGGTGATGACCAGACAGTGCTGGGCAGCGGTATGCCGAAAATTAATTTCGGACTTAATGCCCGTTTCGAGTATAAGGGATTTGATTTGAGCATCGCTACTTACGGTGCATTAAACTATCATGTAGCCGATGATATTTACAATTCACTTAATTCTTGCTATGGTTATGGTAATAAGGACGTGGCTATACTCGATGCCAACCGTTTTAGTGAAGATGGAACTACTTATCTTTCCAACGTGCCGCGGACTTATGTGGTGAACAACGCCAGCTTGGCTTGGAACGATTTGTTCAGTTCACGTAAAATCCAGAATGCTGCTTATTGGAAGATTGCCAATGTGGAATTGGGCTATAATTTCCCCAATAAGTGGTTTGGTAAATATGTGTCAGATGTACGTTTCTATGTTTCCGCACAGAACCTTTATACGTTTACCGGCTATCATGGCTATAATGTGGATTATGCAGGAGGTACATTTACTCCGGGTTATAACTTCTGTTCTTTCCCGACTGCACGTACCTTCATGTGCGGACTTCATTTTACATTCTAATCGTTATACTATTAAAAAACATATCAAATGAAACTATATCAATATCACTTGCCTGCATGTTGGGGCTTGGTATCTTAGCTTCTTGCGCAGACAGATTGGACCTGGTAAATCCTAACCAGCAGACTTCGGGGTCGTTCGGTTATACTATAGATGATTTGGAGGAAAGCGTGATTGCTGCCTATAATCATATCCGTATTGAGGGAACGTATGCACGTACAGGCTATACCATTGACATGACTCGTGGTGATGAGGTTTGGAACTCATCTCAACAATGGTATTTGTCTTTCGATGATTTAAATGTGCCATTTACCGATGGAATTACTTTTTGGCCTTGGCGTGACTGGTATTATACAATCAATGCTTGTAACTTTATCATTTCACGTTGTGGTGAGGATGATAGTCAGCTTTCAGAACGGATGAAATATGTTAAGGGGCAAGCTCTTTTTCTGCGCGGATTGTCTTACTATAATTTGGCAGGCTATTATCAGAACCCGCCTCTGATTACAGATTATGACAATTATTCTACGTTGGAAACAATATATGTACCCAATAGCTCATACGATGCTGTACTTGATCAGGTAGAGAGTGATTTTAAGGATGCCATGGGAATGTTGCCATCGCGTGATGAAGGAGGTGAATGGGCAAGTGGTCGTGCTACCTGTGGGTCTGCAGCAGGTTATTATGCCCGTACGTTGATGGTACGTCACAAGTTTACTGAGGCTCTCACTGTGTTGGAGGATATTATCGGTAAGAAATATGGTACTTACCGGTTGATGCCTAATTACGGTGATAATTTCCGTGAAGGTTCAGCTTACGAAAACAATGATGAAAGTCTCTTTGAAGTACAATTCCTGGACTACGGTTCACAAGGTACAGATGACGAGTGGACACCGGTAAATACCAGTCCTAATGCTACACAGGGGCATGCTATTGAAAGTAACTTGGCTCCTGGTGCTTTCAGTGGCTGGTCTGATTTGGCAGCTTCACCTTGGTTGTACGAGCTGTTTAAAGGTGAAAGAACTAAGGATGGCGGGCTAGATCCTCGTCTTTATTGGACGCTTGGTACGTATGAAAACGAGTGGGAAGGATTTGAATATGGTAATGTAGCCTATTCAAGTTCTTACGGCTGCTGACAAAATATTATTACTCATAACGGTAATGGTGGTATTCCTATTGCGAAGAATACTAATTTCCGTACAGGGCTGTATAGTTCTGTTACGACAGGTTTGCGATGTGGTATTAACTTACGCTTGATGCGTTATTCTGACGTGTTGCTTCGTGCTGCTGAATGTGAGAACGAAGTAAACGGGCCTAACGAAAAGGCTATTGGCTGGATAAATGAGGTACGTAGTCGTGCTGGTCTTCCGGATTTGAAGTTGGAAGATTTTGACACACCTGACAAGCTGTTCGAACAGATTGCTAATGTGGAACGTCCAAAGGAATTCGGTTGTGAATTCGGACGAGGCTTTGACCTTATTCGCTGGGGATTCTTTTATGATAACGGACGTTTGCAACAACTTAAGGAGCATGGCACTTTCCGTCGGTCCAATGATCCCGACAAGTTGCTTGAACCGGTTAGCTACAGCAGTATAGGTTCTGATTCTGAATTGAAATGCTCGTTCGATAGCTATTTACCGGGACATGAGTTCTTGCCTATTTATCAGGATTTACTTAATACGAATCCGAATCTGAAGGGAAATTCAGCCAATTATGGTACTGATAATTCAGCTTACTTTAAAGAGAAAGGATGGACGGTACGTCCGGTCGTAAATTTGGATGAATAAAAATAAAAGAAATGCTCTCCTTTTCCATTCCTTTATTGGGAATAGGGAGGCTTTAATCAAACTTAGTTTATATTTAGAATTATGAGACATCTCAATAAATTATTGTGTGCCTGTAGCTTTGTAGCCTTGGGGTTGCCGGTCTTGACAGGCTGTGAAGGTGGCGAACTATTTGATGTGAACGCACCTGACTGGATTTCCGATAAAGTGCAGGAAATAGAGGATTCAGAGAATAATAATCAGGAAGATATCTATACATTTGGAAGTACTGATTACTCAAGTGCATTTTGGACTGAGTTTTCTAAGTATTATGTGGTTCCAGATGGTAAAATATGGACTGCTGAATTTGAACTCCATATTGATCCGAATGCAACAAATACTTATAAGAATTTTGCTCTTGTTATGACTAATGATGTAGATCGTGAGGGTGAAGGATATAAGGAGTATGGTGTAATGCGATATGACCATCAGCCGTCTGGTAATTCAGAATGGGGAAGTTATATAAATCGTTCTTACGTACAGAGTACACTTACTTTTGAGACTGATACTGATGAAGGTATTGAAAAACTTGGAGGAAAGGTTACACTTACAGTAGATAGAACAGTAGAAGACTTTTTTTGCCGTTACGATGACCAATGGTGTCGTGACTAAGACTTATGAACAACCCTATGAGTGGGAGAACTTGAATGCAGAAGCAAGCAATACCAATATTCGTTGTTTCCTTGTTGTGGAAGGTTCTTACATTGATTTCCTTAGCTCAAAAATAGGAACTACAGGTGGTAATGTTTCTGCAGATAAAAATCCGAAATCAATGGTACTGAAAAATGTACCACAATATGTGGATGCTGGGACTTCTCTTGAAGAAGCTATGGCTGGAGTTACAGCGGAAGTTACTTTTGAAGATGATGCAACAAAAATTGTTTCTGCTTCTGAACTTAGTTTCACTGCAATTCCTGATATGGATACTCCGGGTGCAAAGACACTTGTTGCTGCATATAACAAGACGTTTAAAGGTGAAAATTGCGATACTCCTATTATGGCCTATGCTAATTTTGAGGTGGTAGAAAAAATCGTATCTATTGAGGTGACAACTCAACCGACTCGTACTACTTACTATTATTATACATCATCGGCTACAGCGAGCTTGAATAATCGTACTTTGGCTTTTGACCCTACCGGAATGGTTGTCAAAGCGACTGATTCTTCTGGAAAAACGAGAGTACTTGATAATTCAAGACTTACCTTCTCAACAGTTCCGGCTAAGGTTGGCCTACAAATCGTAACAATTACTGCTGAGGCAGGAATTACAGCTACGGTAAATGTGATTGTAAAAGAATCACAGGTCTTGGAGGTGACGAATAATAAGACAACCGTAGGTACAATGGATAATTCTACGCCTTTTTGGGAGATTTTTCTGATGAGTTTAATGTACCTGTAGGTGAAACTAGATTTATTAAGTTTACCAATTTTACTAGTAGAGTGGAAAACTATCACAACTTTGTAGTGGTATTACGTAAATCAAACTTAATAGAATATGCGGTAGTTCGTGCTGATAACTATGGATGGGGAGATGGATATGCAGCTTGTCTTACTAGTGGAGGTCAAGCAGATTGGGTTGCTTGGCGGGATGAAATGAATGGTGCTAAAGTAACTGTTTATGTGACTAATTGTGGCAATGGTACAGCGGATGTACAGGCAGTGATGGTAGGAAATGCTGGCACAACTTCTACACAGTATTATTTAGGTATTAATACTATAGACCCTAATGATTTGAACTTTGCGCTGACAGTTGAAAACGCTCATCTCATATTTGGTGAATAATAATTATTTTTCTCAATCATACATGCCGTTATTCTTGTGAACGACGGCATGTTTTAAATAAAACTTACAAATGAAAAAACTATCATTCTTTTCATATCCCTGCTGACAGCGTTTGCTTTTACGGGTTGTACTGATGGGTTGGATAACATCGAATACAATCTAAGCAACGGGGTGATTTTGTCAGCTCCTGTGTCGGCTGCGGCAACAAGTTCTTCACTGACCGTTACTTCTACGATGAATGGTAATGTGGGTGTCGTACTTAAAAAAGGTTTCTGCTATAGTGCAAACGTACAGAATCCTACTATCAAAGATTATGTAGTAGATGCAGATGAAACTTCAGTGCTACTATCACAGGTCTGATGGGAGGAACTACCTATTATATTCGTGCATACGTTTACGGTGACAGTCGTTATGTCTATTCGGAGACATTTACGGTTACTACGGGAGTAGCTTCTCTCGAAGAATATGTAGCACCGGCTTATGTAGATAACTATGTGGATATTGCAGCTTGGTCTAGCCGAGGAAAGTGGAATCTGGCTAACGTACATGACCCTACAGTGGTACTGGCTGAGGATGGATATTATTACATGTATCAGACAGACGCTTCATACGGTAATGCTCATCAGGCAGGTGGACACTTCACGGACGTCGTTCGAAAGACTTGGTGAACTGGGAATATTTAGGAGGTACCATGAAAGAACTTCCTGAATGGGTTATTCCGAAGTTGAATGAAATTCGTACTGAAATGGGATTGGAAGCTACTACGCTAACTCAGCTGATTTCGGTTACTGGGCACCTTGTGTACGTAAAGTAAAAGATGGATTGTACCGTATGTATTATTCTATCGTTTGTCCTGGAACAATAAGTGGTGACGGTACCTGGAGTGAACGTGCTTTCATTGGTTTGATGGAGAATGATAATCCGGCTAACAATGACGGATGGGTAGATAAAGGCTATGTAATTACCAATGCTTCGGATAAGGGATTGGACTTAATGTGGCAGCGAATAATTATGAAAATAGTTATTATAAATGGAATGCCATCGATCCGAGTTACTTTATTGACAAGGACAGCAAACATTGGTTGATTTACGGTTCCTGGCATAGTGGTATCGCTTTGGTGGAACTGGATGCAGAAAGTGGTAAGGTAAAAGGCTGAACTGCCTAGCCTTGGGGTACTACAGGGGAAGAAATTGCTGCGTATGGGAAACTGATAGCTACCCGCAACATGCGTAGTCGTTGGCAAGCTTCGGAAGGTCCGGAAATAATTTATCATGATAGATATTATTATTTGTTCCTGGCATACGATGAGCTGTCTGTGGCTTACAATACCCGTGTGGCACGTGCCGAACATATTGAAGGCCCGTATTTTAGTATGGATGGTACGAATGTGACTACAAATGGAGGTGATATTCTTCCAGTGGTAACACATCCTTACAAATTTAATGGTAGCGATGGCTGGGTAGGTATTTCTCATTGCTGTGTATTTGATGATGGAAATGGCAACTGGTATTTTGCCTCACAAGGACGTTTCCCGAAAAATGCCGGGAGGCAATGCATCAAGTAACGACCTCATGATGGGGCATGTACGTAAAATCCGTTGGACAGAAGATGGCTGGCCGCTTGTAATGCCTGAACGTTATGGTGCTGTGCCGCAGGATAAAATAGAAGAAAGTGAGCTGATTGGTAACTGGAACATATTGACCTTTCTTATTCTTTCGGAAATCAGAAAACTTCTACTCAAATGACGTTGACAGACGATCATAAAGTGTCTGCAGGACCTTGGGCAGGAGCTACATGGTCTTATGATGCAGAAAATCAGGTTTTAACAGCTAACGGTGTAAAGCTGTATTTGCAGCGTGAAACTGATTGGGAGGCATCTCCGAGAACTCACACTATCGTCTATGCAGGTTATGGCGGTAATAATAAGACTTATTGGGGAAAAAAGAGCAAATAACTCCGTTTGTATCCTCATGCAACTATAATGTGGAGAATATAACAAAAAATGAGTAATTCTGCTTGCAGTATTACTCATTTTTGTTTTGATTTTCTATGTAATGTTTTATTGCATTTTTGTTTATGTAAGCCATGAAACACATCATCTTTTCATTTTGTTTGTTGGCTGCAGCAAGCGCAGCTTACGCTTCTTCTCCTAAGAAGTCGTCGGTCATCCCGGCCAGCAAAGTCATGACCCATGACCCAGTGCTGGCTAAGCAGGGTGATACCTATTACCTCTTTGCTACCGGACAGGGAATTTCCGTCATGTCTTCAAAAGACCTGAAGAACTGGAAGTTTGAAAAACCGGTATTCGAGGAAGCACCGCAATGGGCGGTAGAAACCGTGAAAGGTTATAACGGACACACGTGGGCACCGGATATTATTTTCCATAACGGACTTTATCATTTGTTTTATTCATGTTCGGCATTTGGAAAGAATACTTCCGCTATCGGTCATGCTACGAATCCTACACTCGACCCTTCCAGTCTGATTTCAAGTGGACAGACCATGGAAAAGTAATTCAATCGGTACCTAACCGAGATATGTGGAACGCCATTGATCCCAATATCATTATTGATGAAAACGGTACACCCTGGATGAATTTCGGCTCATTCTGGGATGGCATCAAGATGGTAAAACTGACCCCTGATATGAATGGAGTGGCCCAGCCGGAAGAGTGGTATTCACTTTCTCGCCGTCAACGAACCTTTAATCTGGATGAAGAGAATGCGGGTGACGGAGCGGTTGAGGCGCCTTTTATCATGAAGCACGGTGATTATTATTATCTGTTCGTATCGTTTGATTATTGTTGCAAGGGATTGAAAAGCAACTATAAAGTCATGGTGGGACGTTCGAAGGCTGTCACAGGGCCTTATTTAGACAAAGACGGAAAGGCCATGGATAAGGGAGGCGGCTCATTAGTGATTCAGGGGAATAAGGATTATGCCGGAGTAGGTCATAATGCAGCTTATCATTTGGATGGGAAGGATTATTTTATTTCCCATGCCTATTCCGTGGCAGAAGAGGGAGCTCCCAAATTGATTATTCGTGAAATGACGTGGACACCAGACGGGTGGCCAATCGTAAACTTCTAAAAGTGATGCTTGCAGGGATGCCGCAGGGAGTATGTGTACTTCTGAGCGGCATCTTTTTTGTATGGATATTGCATGATTTTTGGTAGTGTTTTAGTAAAAATTTTATTGTTGATTTCACACTTAATTCCTATTTTTGTCCTGATTAGTAATTATCTGGAAAACACCTATGAAAAACAAGTACTTTTTGGCACATTGGCATTATTGGCCTCTCAGGCATTTGCCCAGCAGGCAGTGGTCACCGGCCTGATGCTCGTTTGAAACTCGACTTTCAGTTGCAGGATGGCAAGCCTGTCTATTCGGTGACCTACGATGGAAAGACCGTGCTGGAGAACTCTCCTCTCGGCTTTGTATCCAATATCGGCGACTTCAGCGTCAGATGAGCTTTGTCGGGCAGCAGGCAGACAAGGT
>ENA-OQHP01000568-OQHP01000568.1-human-gut-metagenome-genome-assembly--contig:-NODE-568-length-11917-cov-1.938507_pt1 | contig 11917 bp, 15 predicted proteins | sample MGYA00242563_ERZ504717 | MGnify/ENA primary metagenome ERZ504717 (study PRJEB26092, sample SAMD00036212) | human gut metagenome | host: Homo sapiens | study: EMG produced TPA metagenomics assembly of...
CGATTTGGAAGATGCGGTTCTCAAATACATGAAAATGGGTGACGGATATTTGCAGGAGATGTATATGAACCGTAGAGACAATTATGAAACCAGCCGTACTGACGGTGCGACAAACAAGGAGGAACTGAAGAAAATGGAAAACGACCTGCACGCTATCTTCAAAGCTCTACAAATGCTATCCCGGTCCGGTACACCTGCCATGGGAAGCATCATCTATGAGCCGGCGGCTGAAGGTTACAAGGACTGGAACGACCAATTACTTGACAAACGGATGGAAACGGAAGAAAAGGAACTTGATGATCGGGAAATCAGTGGCAGGGCTACCCTGAACCGCGCCTTGTCCGATTTGCCCGAAGTCAATCCCGAACATATCCGTACCGGCCTGTATGATGAAGCAGACCATGAAGCTGTACGCAAACGGATTGAACGGGCAGAGAAAGTCGTGCAATCTTTTGAAGTCAATGACAGGGGAATGCCGGACAAAGGTTTCCAGGAGATGTATGAGATACAGGAAGAACTTGCCCGGTTGGAAACGGATATAACCAACTCCCTTTCGGGCATGAGAGAAGAATACCAACCCCGTTTTCACCGATAATCCCCATGAAGCCTATGCAGACCGCCCACTACGGAACCCTTGTCATCCGACCGCGTTCCATGCAATTTGCCATTGATGAACTGCCCCTACTCCTGCTTTGCCTTGCCGGATACGGCTGTGCCGGGATAGAGAACCTTGCCGGTAGCGGTATCTTGTCAGGGGCTTCCGTGCTGTGCAGCCTTTACCTGCTGTACCGGTTCATCTACCTGCGCCGTACCGAATACCTTATCAGCAGCGAACAGATAATCTACCGGCATGGCGTGTTCAGCCGAAGCTGCGACTACATGGAACTGTACCGTGTGGTGGACTTCAGGGAACACCGCAGCTTCCTGCAACAACTGACCGGGCTGAAAACTGTGAGCGTGTATTCGGGAGACCGCATGACCCCCAAACTGGATATACGCGGCGTGGAATACCGGACGAATCTTGTCGGTCATATCCGTGAACGAGTGGAAACCAATAAACAACGAAAGGGTATTTATGAGATTACAAACCGTTAGCCTCCTGCTGCTTATGAGCATTCTGTGGGTACAGCGTGCAGTGGCGCAATATGTGCAGACCAATCCGCTGGAGTGGATGGCACTTGCCGAAGGAAATGAGGCTATCAATGGAGAGATAGAGAGCCAGACGGACGGGCAACTGCGCACGGCTGCCTTGCAGAACACCATTGCCGCCGAGTTCAATAAAATCCATGAATGGGAACGGAAATACAGCAACTACCTGCAAACGGCCAGCGGGTATGCTTCCTCGCTGAAAGCCGCCACCACGTTGTATGAGGACGGCGTGCGCATCTTCATTTCACTGGGCAGGCTGCGCAAGGCTGTAAGCGATAATCCGCAGGGCGTCATCGCCACGTTGTCGATGAACAACCTGTATATCGAGACCGCCACGGAATTGGTGACGGTCTATACGCTGCTGCGGAATGCCGTAGCCACCGGAGGACCGCAGAATATGCTGACAGGTGCGGAACGGAGTGAAACGATGTGGGCGTTGGCCGATAAATTAGGCGCATTCAATAAAAAACTCAACCGCCTGTGCCTGGGCATACGCTACTATACGATGACGGACGTGTGGAACAACATCACCTCCGGGATGATTGACCGGGACAACAGCGAGATAGCGCACCTTGCCTTAGACCGGTGGAAACGGGCGGCAAGAGCGGCGAGGTATTAACGTAAGAAGAAAGAGCACATGAAGAAATGGCTTGGATATTACACCGGATTTATCCTGCTGCTATTGGCAGGGACGGTGAAAGTGCAGGCGCAGATTGACCCGACACTGGCCGGGATGATACTGGGCTACACCAACAAGGCGGAGAAAGAGCTGAAAAGCCAGGAAAAGGCGATGCTGATGCAGACAACCGGACATCTCTGGATGCGGGAAGAAGTGGAAGGAACGACCGATTTGCAACGGACATTCAACAACTATCTTGATTCGTTCCGGGATATCGTGTGCTATGCGGCACAAATCTATGGCTTCTACCACGAGATAGGACGGCTGTCGGACAACATGGGCGACTTGTCGAAGCAACTGAGGCAGCACGCCGAAGGGGCTTTTGCCGTGGCACTGACACCCCGGAGGAACCAGATTTACCGTGACCTGATATTGGGAAGCGTGGAAATCGTGAACGATATCCGGCAGGTGTGCATGAGCGACACGAAAATGACGGAGAAGCAGCGCATGGAGATCGTATTCGCCATACGCCCCAAGCTGAAACGGATGAACAGGAAGCTGAAGCATCTGGCACTCGCCGTAAAATACACCTCGTTTGCCGACGTGTGGGCGGAGATTGACGAAGGCAGCCGGCCAAGACCGGCGGACAAGGCTGGAATCGTGCAGGCTGCCATGCGCAGGTGGAAACGTAGTGGAAACAGATAACGAACATGAAATGAATAACATAAACACAATTGGAGACGACAATGGGAAAATGGGCAACAATCTTGGGAATAGGTAAGAAGGTGGCCGGACACCGGCGACACAAGCCACGGCACGCAGTATCGGAGGCGCACTCGTGCATCCCCGGCGCACGCTTATCGGCTTGGGGCACGGTGCGAAAGCGGCGGTAGTGGGCGGCGGCATGGGGTATCTCGCCTGGGAGAACCTCGTAAACGACAAACCGGTGATACGTGCAGCTGCGGAGGTGCTTGTAGGGGAAGAAACGGTGGACAAGGGATTGGAACTTGCCGGGAATGCAGCGGACAAGATAGCAGACGTGGCGGACAAGACCTGTAAAAGCATGGAGGGAGTGGAACAGTCCGTATCATCGGCCAACGAGACGCTGAGCGGCGTGAGTACCTTCCTGCGGAACATGACCGGCGGCAACGGCATGGATATGCTGGGAAACTTCTTCGGCAATCTCGGCAAGGGGAACGTGTCGGGACTGGGCATCTTCGGCTGTTGGCTTCCGCCATGCTGGTGTTCGGACGCTTCGGATGGCTGGGAAAGATTGCCGGGGCGTTGCTGGGCATGATGCTGATTGGAAACAACTCCAAGTGGCACAACCGCTGGCTCCTGCGGTGGGTGATGAACAGGGACGGTCGGGAGGAATGAGAAGGTAATGAAGAATGAGGGATTAAGAATTTACTTCTGAAGACAAACACAAAAAGAGACACAATGAATATCGGATTATTGGCAGTAGACAGCCGTTACCCTAACCTCGCACTGATGAAAATCAGCAGCTACCACAAGGCTCAGGGCGATCGTGTGGAGTGGTACAGTCCGCTCAGCCGATACGACAAGGTATATCTGGCGAAAGTATTCACCTTTACGCCGGATTACGCATATTTCCTGAACGCCGACGAAGCGGAACGAGGGGGAACCGGCTATGACATAGGAAAGGTGCTACCTCCGGAGACAGACAGGGCCATACCGGATTACAGCCTGTACGGGATAGACAAAAGAACGGCTTACGGCTTTCTGACACGGGGATGCCCGAACCGGTGCAAGTGGTGCGTAGTGCCACAAAAGGAAGGGAATATCACGCCTTATATGGATATAGAGGAGATTGCGGTGGAGGGGCGTAACCGTATCATCCTCATGGATAACAATGTGCTGGCCTCGGACTACGGACTGGGGCAGTTGGAGAAGATTGTCCGGATGGGGTTGCGTGTGGACTTCAACCAAGGCTTGGATGCCCGGTTGGTGACGGACGAGACTGCCAAACTGCTTGCACAGGTGAAATGGCTGAAACACATCCGCTTCGGTTGTGACACACAGGCGCAGATAGCGGAATGCGAGCGTGCCACGGCCCTGATAGATAAATACGGATACAAGGGGGAATACTTCTTTTATTGCATCCTGCTCAATGATTTTGAAGAATCATTTTCCCGTGTGAACCATTGGAAACAGAAAGGGAGGCGTTTTCTGCCCTACTGCCAGCCGTACCGGGATTTGCACAATCCCAACCAAAGCATTCCCCAATGGCAGAAGGACCTGGCAGGCTGCCGATAAGAGATGGATATTCCTGAGCTGCGAGTTCGAGGACTTCATGCCGAGAAAAGGATTCAAGTGCAGCGCATATTTCAACCATAAAACGGAGACACATGAAGGTTTTGAGCTTACACGCAACAATACCGTATGTTGAGAAACGGCTGGACGGTGGAAGTGATTGTACACATATTCAGCTTTTTAAAAGATAACATCCATATAAACATCGCCTGGCAACAGGCTTGAAACAAAAGACAATGAAACTATACGCAAGAAATGAACCTGGTATCGAAAAGCGGCTATTGTATGCCGTTTGAGGAGAAAAAGGAGAAGTGAACCTGACGCTGGGCTACGGGAAGCAGATCCACCCGGTGACACAGGAGGAGTTTTTCCACCACGGCGTGGACTTCGCCACCCACCGCTATATCCTTACCGCCGTAGCAGACGGTGTGGTGTCGGGTATCGGCAGCACACCCACGCACGGGCTGTACCAAGTAATACGCTACGGCAAGTATGAAGTGACCTACGCCCACCTTGTCAACGCGCTTGCCCCCTTCGGCGCACGGGTAAGGGCCGGAAGCGTGGTAAGCATCAGCGGAGACCTGCTGCATATCGAAGTGAAGTATGACGGGGAGGAAATCAATCCGATGGAGTTCCTTGCCATGCTGTACGGCAACCTGCTGGCAATGCGGCAGCAAGGACATCCGGGTATGCCGGAACTGGAGACGATGGAAATGGATATTCCGACAGATTATGACGATGACCGGGAGGAAATCGAGGAACTGATGCTGCGCTTCTACCGGAGTACCTGCTGGAAGTGGGCAACGGCGGCTACCGTGTGCCGGAGCATACGGAACAATCGCTGCGCAACATCTTCTCACAGTCCGCCATGAAGAACTATTTCTATGAGATGATACCCTCGCTCGCCAACGTTGGGGATAGGAGCCGCTCGATGCCGATAGCTGCCAAAGTGCAGAACCTGCTTATCGGAGACTTCCTGAACTACCTTGCCCTGCGTCATGAAATTTCTCTCCACACTGAGTGAAAATGATAAAAAACGGCAGACCAAGCCGTAGCGACTTGCGGCATGGTGGACCCGCTTACCGATTGGAGATAGACGTGCAGAGTTTTGACATTCCCCGGCTGGTGACGGTATATCCCGACAAGGCCGGAATGCGGTGGTGGACGAAGGCATGGTTCAATAACCGGGAAGAAGGCGAAGCCTCCGTGGAAATCAGCCGGCAAGTGGCGGTAAAGTTCATCCAAGACCTGATTGACAAGGATACGATGCTGGAAGAATACTTCCCAAACAGATGGAAGTGTACCACCACGCCATAGAACAGACCAAAGAACAACTATTGCAACAAATGAATCTGACATGAGCAAACCCCGACAGACCCGGCATTTGCAGAAATAGAATACTGCCTGCAAAACTATTTCGACAGCCAACTGGCTCCCGTGATGAAGGAAGCCCAAAACTACCTTACGCAAAAGCAGGTGGAGGAAATCGGCGCATACCATACCGGTGCAGCCGGAATGTTGCGTTCCCTTGCCAACGGTGCGAGCGGAATGCCTGACGACTCTCTGTTATACCTCCGACAAGTCGGCGAGTGGAACAGCAAGATGGCGGAGGATTATGTGGCGATGTGCCGGGAACGGATAGCCGCCACCCCGGAAACCGTAGAAGACCTGAGCCTGCTTGCCGGAGAGTGGCGTAATGCCGTTGTAGCGGAAATCGGTAGGGAACGGTACGAGGAACTCTCCAAGGAACTGGGTGGAGACCTCGCCTTTGCCTACGTGGACTACCGGGTGGAACAGATGATGATTGACCGGCTGGCAGCCGAGCAGATGCCGAAATCATCCGTGGAGTATATCCTGCGGAAAGGTGCGGAAGGCAGCCTGCTGGGATTGGCGCAAGGCATGATGAAGTCGCCCCTGCAACAGGAAATAGAGCGGCGCGGTGAAGCCGCCTACCGGCCAAGCGGTGCGGAGAAGCATGGGGTACAGCGGTGGGTGTCGGCATGGACACCGTGACGACGGGCGGTATTTCCTCGTGGGGAAGCCTTATCAAGCTGGGCGGCGTGGAAGCGGTAAGCTATGCGGTGGGGAAATTCATGGACGGAACGGAGGATGCTCCGGCCATGACGGTGGAGGATTGTATCAGCGTGGTGTGTTCGGCAGCGAGCGCAACGTGTTTGCCGATTTCCGTGTGCAAGGCAAGGAGATAAAATCGTATGAGAACCCTTATATCCTATCGCTCAACGAGCGGCTGGCCCAAAAGATGGGCATACTGACCGAGAAGCCGCTTTGGTCGGAACTGATGGAGACCGGGGCGCAAGCTTCGCAAGGGTGGCCATTCCCGACCTACGAGTCGCCTTCCAACGAGCGCAAACCCGGACACGGGGATGTGCCATGGTGGTGGCACCCGGACGGGAAGAAGAATACCTGACGATGATGCAGGAGGAAAAGGAACGTGCCGAAACTGCGAAAAGGGAAACGGAAGAAACGGCTATGGAACAGGATAATATGGTGGACAAGCATCCTACGGAGAGCGATGAAACGCAGGGAAAGAGGAATGAAAACGGCTGGGGCGACTTGTTCGGCGCTTTCGGGCTGGACGGTCTGGGCGACATCGGCCAAAACTTGGGCTATGTCATTTCCATGCTGCCCGACATCCTTTTCGGGCTGTTTACCGGCAAGTCGAAATCACTGCTTCCGCAAAACAACCTGTTGCCCATCGCTTCCATATTGGCCGGTATGTATGTGCGGAACCCGATGCTGAAGATGGTACTGATAGGCATGGGCGGCGTGAACCTGTTGAACAAAGCGGGCATGAAGCCCTTGGACGGCAAGGGAACAAAGCTATGCAACCCTACAAGGTATATGCCGATGAGCCACTCAATCCACGCATCACCAACCCGGTGCTGCAAGGGAACAGCCTGATTGCGGTGATTGACAAGTGCCGTGCAGCATCCAACTGACCGACAATGTGGTGGATGCCCACCGTTGCGGCGCACTGCCCCTGAACACGCTCGCCAACGCCGTGCTTGCCAAGCACGATGAAATGCGTCAAATGGCACAACAGAACTACCGGGCCGCCGAAGCGGAACGGAACGAGGGCCGGGAACGCACAATCCTACTCAAATAATCAAACAACCCTATAAACACAACAGCAATGAAAGAAAAAAGTCCACGTGAACAATCGGCCGCCCACCAACAGACGGCACTCCTGGTAAACGCCCTGAACGGTGCGGTTGCGGTAGCGGCTACTGGCTGAATGCGGCGGGACGGAATTTGCCGAAATTCTATCCGAAGGGTGTAGCTGTCAGTCCGTTCAACTCCCTCGTATTGGGTATGCACACCGACCAAAGCGGCTACAAGACCGGGCTATATACGATGTTCTCCGACGCAAAGCAGCGTGGAGAGGCAATATTGCAACAGGAACACGGCGTGCCGTTCAACTGGTACAAGTGGGACAAGTACGTGAACCGCCATAATTCGGAAGATACGCTGTCCCGTGAGGCATACAAAGCCTTGCCCGAAGCACAGCAGAAGCTCTACAAGGGAGTGCGCCAACGGGAAATCATGGTCTTGTTCAACATCGACCAGACCACTCTGCCGATGGCGGATGCGGAGAAATACCGGGATTTGCAACAACGCTTCGGCAGCCGTGCAGACCGGGGCTACCTGCAAAGCGAGGAACGGCAGCTGCGCAGCACGGTGAACCGGTTCGTGGCACAGGTCAGGGAACACCTGCTTCCCGTGCGTAAGGATGCCGCAGGCATGGCGCACTTCGATACCGCCAAAGATGCAGTCTATATGCCGAAGCGAAACAGTTTGAACACTACGAGGACTATGTGCAAGAACTGATGCGCCAAGTGGCAGGTGCCACCGGACACGCCCAACGGCTTGCCCGTGAAGGCATGGTGATGCAAGGCGGCAAAGCCCCCTCGGAAGATGCCATACGCTATGAACGGCTGGTAGCGGAACTGCCTCCGGCGTGAAGATGATGGAACTCGGACTGCCTGCCCGGTTAGCGGACGACAGCCTGCCCCTGGTGGAACACTGGACACGGGAACTGCAAGAGAATCCGCACTACATAGACGCTATCGAAAGCGACGTGAACAATGCGCTGGGGGTCATCCGAAAGGCGGAACAGGGTGAGAAAGTGGAATATGCCACGCTGCGCACGCAACGCCAGACCTCGGAAATGCAGGAACGGCAAGGGCCGCAGGTGGACGCCCGTGAGAGTGCCATACTGGTGGATATTCTCCGTACCGGGGGAATGGCGATAGACGGACGCAACTTCCCTTCTCCTGAAGCCCGGAATACGTTTCTGGAGAAATTCGATCTGGGCTATTACGAACGGCAGAAGAACGAAGCCTTGTCGAGGGTGACGGACGAAGATGCCGATGTGGTGGAGATAGCCTATACCGAAGCACTCGCCTACGGTGCGAAGATTGCCACAGCGTGCCGGGAATACCTGCCTACAGAATGGAACACGAAAGGAAGCTACCGGATAGCGGAGGAACTGAAAAGCGTGCCTGACCGCTCCACCAAAGAATGGTGGTGGTGCGCGACAGGGAGACCGGGATTGCCGACGTGGTGCTGCCTGCCGGTGCCACCACAGGTGGCCACGTGTACTGTCCGCTACGGACAGACGTCCGTTTTACCTGACTCCCGATGAGGTGATGCCTGCGCAGGAACGGTTGAAACAACAGGCAAGGGTCGCCACCAACAACCTGCCCGGATTCTCCAAGCAACAGATAGCGGGCGCATTGATGAAGCAAGGAGCAAGCTATGTGCGCTTCTTCAACAAGGACGGCCTGTTGGGGTACCGTCCCGATGACAGTTACTTCAAGGACAAGGAGGTGTTTACCGCCAAGCTGACCGGCAAGGAGTTGCAAGTGCAGGCGACGCTTGATGTGGCGGAGGCGGTAGATAAAGCCACTAACGTACAGTTTGAGCGCATACAGATGTTGCGTGACGACAATAACCGTTGGGCACTCTACCTGAAGCCCGTAGAGGGGGAAGCCTTCAGCATCTATCCCGACAAGGAGGACTTGAACCGCTTCTTCTCCGCCGTGAAGCAGAATGAACGGCAGTCGGCACAGGGGGTACGCATGGAACTGGCGCAGAAATACTATGCGCTCGGCACCGACCGCCCCGAACTAAGACAGGACTTGTTCGGCACGGCATCTACGGACGTGGACGTATCGCTTATCAAGCGTGTGAATATCTTCCGGGGCAAAGACGACAAGTTCCTTTGTGTGCCGCAAATCGAGGGAATGGGGAAAGTGGAAGCCCGTGAGGTATCACGTCAGCAATGGCAACGGCTCTGGGTTACGGAGGATATGGCCGGGTATAAGACACGGCTGGCGGCCACGCTGTTTGCGGACGTGCTGAAACAGGCACAGGAGGCGAAACAGGCGGAAAGCCAAGTGGAGACTTCGGAAGTGGAGCATGGAAGGGAAAAGGAACAGGTGAAGGCTGACGGGGCGAAAGGACAGACGGACTGGAGGAATTTTGAGGAATTGAAAGCCAAACACCCCGATGCTGTGCTTCTCTTCCGAAACCGTGACATCTATGAATCCTACAAGGAGGATGCGGACAGGATGGCCGACATGCTGGGGCTGGACGTGTCGGAACGTGACGGAGGGATTCACGTGGCTTCGTTTCCCAAAACGGCATTGGACACTTATTTGCCCAAGCTGGTACGGTCGGGAGTGAGGGTCGGAATCTGCGATGAACTGCCCCGTAGGGGAGTGTCCGAAATGGACACCCCCGTTGAGAATGAGCAACGTCCGGCCCGACGGATGTAGTGTGTAACGTATGAGAGAAACATATTCCTATATATAATAATGAGCAAGAATCAAGAATATGCAGAACGATATGCCAATTTGCGATGGCACAGATGCGCAGGTACGGTATTCCGGCATCGGTGACGTTGGCGCAAGGAATTTTGGAAAGTTCCAACGGACAAAGCCGGTTGGCACGGAAAGAGAATAACCATTTCGGTATCAAGGCGACTGCGGCATGGATAGAGGGTGGCGGCAAATACGGGCTGTACACTGACGACAAACCGGATGAAAAATTTTGCAGCTATGCAACGGTGGGCGATTCCTACGAGCATCATTCCCGGTTCCTGAAGGAGAACAAGCGTATGCGGATTGTTTCAAACTGGCGGCTGACGACTACAAGGGCTGGGCGCAAGGTCTGGAACGTGCCGGGTATGCCACCGGAGGGAACTATGCCGCCAACCTGCAACGGATTATCGAAGTGAACGGCCTTGACAAGTATGACCGTATGGTGATGGAAGCAGGGATTTCGCAAGGCAAGGCTGCCACAGAGCACTACTCCTTCCCGGTGGAAAGGAATGAGTTCCTGTTGGTGACTTCCCCTTTCGGGATACGTGGAGACCCGATGAACCCGGACAAACAGCAGATACACAAAGGTATCGATATCCAGACCAATCGGGAGGCAGTGCTTGCCACGGAGGATAAAGGAAAGGTGGTGGCGGTCAATCAGAACGCCGACACGCCGGGCGGCTGCTCCGTCACGGTGGAGTACGAACGTGCGGACAACAGCAAGGTGCAGATAAGCTATCATCATCTGGAGGTGGTAGGCGTAAAAACAGGTGACACGGTGAATGCCGGGCAACAGCTTGGCGTGTCAGGAAGTACCGGCACACGGACAACCGGAGAACACCTGCATCTGGAAGTGAAGCAAATTACTACGGATGGAACCTGCGTGAAGTGAATCCTGCGGCTTACCTTGCCGAAATAGCACAGAAAGGGAACATCGGGCTGCAACTGCTGTCGGACGGCAAAGACTTGATGGCCAAATTCCGTACGCAAGAGGACGAAACTCCGGCAACCGGTTTGGCTGATTCACCGGAAGATTGGATGAAAAAGCTGCTTTCCTCGGAGGACAGCGGTATCCGGATGAACGATAACGACCCGATTATGGAGTTGGTGATGGGGATGTTTACCTCGCTGATGGCTCTTGCCGTGCAGATTGACGGCAAGGAACAGGAGCAGCAAATGGCGGCTGCAACCCAAGCGGCCCTGGAAAAACGCATTGACCTGTCGCAGCTCGCTCCCCCTCTGAAATCCTGTGAGCTGGTGATACAAGAGGGGGTAAGACCTGTGCTACACGCCAAAGACAGTACCGGCAGCTACTCGCACGAACTGACTGCGGCTGAGATGAACCGGTTGTCGCTGATACTGAATGACACGGCGATGACGGATGAAAGCAAGCGGCAACGGATCGGTACGGCGGTAAATCATATGCTCGTGGCTGAACGTGCAGCCAGAAGCTATGAGCAGGGAGTGGAACAACGTGGGCAGCCGGACAGCTTGCAGATACGATAATGAATATAGAAGTGAAATAGTTGTGTAACAATTAAAAGTGTGATTTATGATTAAGTGTAATGTGACAATCAACGGCATTGTGAGCCGCACGGCTTCCATGCGTACCAACAAAGAGGGGAAATCCTACATCGGCTTTGCGTGAAAACGACCATTCCTGCCAAAGCAGGCAGCAGCAAACAAGTGGAGGTGTTCGTGTCGAAAGACGGGACGGCTACGGAACTCCCCTCTTATGTGGCCGGACAGCGCATCGGGTTGAAAGGAGTGCTGACCTTCCGCAAGCGTGAAGAAAACCTGTATTTCAATTTCCATGCCGAGAGCGTGGACTTTCTCCCGGAAAACGGCGTGATGCGATTGAAGGCACTATCGAGTTCCGGGGTACGGTGGGCAAACAGGTGGAGGAAAAGAGAGACAAGAGGGGCAATGCTACCGGGTGTTCTCTGCCTTCAGCACGGAGAAGCACGAGGAAAACTTTTCCTTTACATGGGTGCAGCTTCATCTGTTTTACCGCTGAAAAAGATGGTTG
>ENA-OQHP01000569-OQHP01000569.1-human-gut-metagenome-genome-assembly--contig:-NODE-569-length-11881-cov-1.468436_pt1 | contig 11881 bp, 12 predicted proteins | sample MGYA00242563_ERZ504717 | MGnify/ENA primary metagenome ERZ504717 (study PRJEB26092, sample SAMD00036212) | human gut metagenome | host: Homo sapiens | study: EMG produced TPA metagenomics assembly of...
CTACCAGCTACCGCATACAAGCAGTACCGACATTATCATATTCAAGAAGGTGAAGCCGTATGGCGCCACTCGGGTGTCATCAGCGGTAAGGATTTGAAGCGTTATAGAAAAACTCTTAACAAGAAGAAATGAAGAAGATTATAGCAATGGCTGCCCTCGTGTTTTCCAGCATGTTGGCCTATGCCCAAACAAGCGGAGAGGTAGTCGTCATGAACAAAGCCATATTCATCAAGGATGTGTTCGACTATGAGAATCCCAGGACTGGAAATACAAGGGAAGCAAGCCTGCCATCATAGACTTATATGCCGACTGGTGCGGACCTTGCCGGATGACAGCGCCTATTATGAAGGAACTGGCGAAAGAATATGCCGGGAAATCGTAATATACAAAGTCAATGTGGATAAGGAGAAAGAACTGGCAGCCTTGTTCAACGCCACCAGTATTCCTCTGTTTGTCTTTATTCCGATGCAGGGCGAACCCCAGTTATTCCGCGGAGCTGCGACAAGGCAACCTACAAAAAGGCTATCGATGAGTTCCTGTTGAAGAAATAACAGCATATACAAGTAAAGAGAATATGCCCAAATAGAGAATGCTCACTGTGTGCTTTTTTAGGCACGGGAAGTCCGTGAATTCTGTGTAATCCCTGCCTAAAGAGCATCAGGTGCACGTCTTAATACAATTTTTGAGGAACAAACTACCGGGTTTCTGTTTTACAGGATTCTTATAATACTATCGGCATCTCCTGCCATACCCCGTTGTACATCTCCATCACAGTTTCATACCCTGCCTGCTTTAATCGCCCGCAATGCTTCCGGGCCGACCCGCTGTTAATCCCGCTCCGGATAGTGAGAGTCGCTATTGACCTGAACGCGGATACCAAACCACGCAATAACGGGAAATAACGTTCGTTGGGATAGAAAGTGCCCAAATCATGGTAAGACTTGGTATTGATTTCCACCTGATAGCCTCGTGCGGCAATGTCTTCAAAATACTCTTTCACGAGCGTATCATACCAAACCTCGTCGAGCAGACCGGGACGATAGCAAGCAGCATTATAGTGCATCTTGTCCGCATGTCCCACTACATCGAACCCGCCCAACTCCAGCATACGCCTCAACCGTCCGTAGTACAAGCGCACCACCTGCTCCAAGTCGCCGCCAAACTGCTTATCTACTATCTGCCTGAAAACATCGGCCGGAACATCCACATCCACCACTTCGCCCCGTTCATTATACAGCATGTGCACGGAACCGATGCGATAATCCAGCGGCAGTTCACGAAAACGGGCAGCAGACGGATTGCTCTCTTCATTTAAATAATCTATTTCCAAGCCGAGATAAAGTTCTATCTTTCCGGCATACTTTTCCTTTATCCGATGAAATTCGGCCTGATAGTCGTTCATACGGTCCCACTCCATAGTCCATGCCGTAGAAAAAGGCAACGGGGCATGGGATGAAAAGCCATACGAAGTAAATCCCTCGCTCAAGGCAAACCGCACGAAATCTTCCATGCTGGCACGTCCGTCACAATACAGGCTGTGACTATGATAGTTCGTCAGATTCTTGCTTCTGCTCATTCTCGTATATTTTAATTAGATTCTTATTCCGGCACCTCATCAGTCTGCCGATAGAAACCGGAACGGTTTCTCAGTTCGACTCTATCTCGCTCAGTTCCAGCCAGCGCATGGTCTTTTCATCAATCAAGTCCGTCAGTTCCGGGCAAGCGTTTTGACTTCTCCGTCAATTCCTCTACGGATAGCGCACCGCTGCACAACGCCTCTTCAATAGATTGCTTTTCGGCTTCCAATGCCGCAATCTCCTGTTCGAGTTGCTCAAATTCGCGCTTCTCCTTGAAAGACATACGGCGCTTTTTCATTCAGACGCACTTCACAGTCTTTTCTTCCTGAGCTTTGCCGCTTCTTTTTTCCTTTTCTTTCTCTTGGCGGCTTTCACATCCTTCCAGTCACGATACTGCGTATAGTTGCCGGGGAAATCGCGGATGTCTCCCTGCCCGTTAAACACCAGCAAGTGGTCCACCACCTTATCCATGAAGTAGCGGTCGTGGCTCACTACAATCACACATCCCTTGAAGTTCTGCAAGTACTCTTCCAATACGTTCAGCGTAACGATGTCCAGGTCGTTGGTAGGCTCGTCCAGAACCAGGAATTAGGATTGCGCATCAGCACCGTACACAGATAGAGACGGCGGCGCTCGCCACCGCTCAGCTTATAGACATAGCTGTGCTGCGTTTCAGGCATAAAGAGGAAATGTTGCAAAAACTGCGATGCCGTCAGACGCTTGCCGTTACCCAGCTCTATCACTTCCGCGATGTCCTGCACCACATCGATGACTTTCATCTGCTCGTCAAATTGCAAACCCTCCTGCGAATAATAGCCGAAACGGACGGTTTCGCCGATGTCCAGCGTACCACTATCCGCCAACTCCTGTCCCATCAGTATCTTGATGAAGGTGGACTTTCCCGTACCGTTATTCCCCACGATGCCCATCTTCTCATAGCGGGCGAAGATGTAGGAGAAATCATCCAGTATCTTCAAGTCGCCAAAGGACTTATAGAGGTGGTCTGCCTCGAATATCTTGCTGCCAATATAGGATGCCTTTACATCCAGCTTTACATTGTCGTTATTGAAACGTTGCTTGGCTACCTTCTCCAATTCATAAAAAGCATCTTCGGTAACGTGCCTTATGCCCTCTGGCTTGCGGCATACGCCGCATCCATTCAAGCTCCGTACGATACAGGTTATTGGCGCGTTCTATCTCTACGGTCTTGGCTTCGATGCGCTCTTCGCGTTTTTCCAGATAATAGCTGTAATTGCCCTTGTACTGGTATATACGGCGATTGTCTATCTCGATTATCTCCGAGCAGACGCGGTCGAGGAAGTAGCGGTCGTGCGTCACCATCAGCAGAGTGAGGTTGGTACGGCGCAGATAATCTTCCAGCCATTCGGTCATATCAAGGTCGAGGTGGTTGGTAGGCTCATCCAATATAAGGAGATCGGGTTCGGTGATAAGCGTATTGGCAAGCGCCACACGTTTCAATTGTCCGCCGGACAGAGACTTCACCTGCTGATTGAAATCGCGGATTTTGAGTTGGGAAAGAATTTGTTTGGCTTTCTGCTCATACTCCCAGGCCTTCTCATGGTCCATGCGCACCAGAATTTCATCCAAACCGGGATGCCCTTCCGTCTCCATGCAACGTTCATACTCCTTTATCAGCTCTACGGTACTGTTGCCATGATGAAAACATGCTTCCAACACAGTCAGCTCTTCCGGATATTGAGGGTCTTGTTCCAGATAGCCGACACGTATATCACGTCTGAAAGAGATTGTACCGCCGTCATAGCCTTCTTTTCCGGAAAGGATATTAAGCAGTGTGGACTTGCCGCTGCCATTCTTGGCAATAAGCCCCACCCGTTGCCCTTCGGACAAACCAAAGGATATATTCTCGAATAGTACCAATCGCCAAACGACTTAGTCAGGTTTTCCACTTGAAGGATTGAATTTACTGCTGCCAAAACTTATTAAATTGAGAGTTGAGAATTAAAATTGAGAAATTGCCATGCAGACGGCAATATGAATCGGGCAATGGCTTGTCATGAAAGTAAATTCCGGTAAACCTCTGCAAGATTGCAGGGCTCTCCGGCTTTGACTTTGCTCCATACCAATTTCATCGGGTCTATCACGGTATTGCCCGCAACACTCGTCAGAACAGGGGCTTCACGATTGCCGTCGATGAGCGTACGCCATTCCAAACCGTCTACTTCATTAGCCAAAATCACACAAAGCGTAATACCCAGCGACAACCATACCTCTTTTTTCTTGGCGCCTATGCTGCCGCTGTCTATGACCTGCTGCATATTGGCTATATCTTCTTCCTGTCCCTGGAAGTCTTTCTTCAACTGCTCTTTTACAGTGGTACATACCCACTCGTATGCTTCGTTTATCCGGTAAATTTCCGATAGGCGCACCGGAATTATCTCTGCCGGATATTTTTGGCCGGCCCGACGGACTTCCAATGAAGCTATGATGCTTTCGGCCTCTGCCACCGGCTCTCCCTTACGCACCGTAAACGAGCATTCAAAAGCAACATCGTCTATCCCAGCTATCCAGAGATGGGAAGTGTAGTATGTTCCTTCTTCCTCAAACATCTCCTTACTGTACGCACAATCCAGACGACCTATTTTCACAAGTGTGGCCGAAGTATTCTCTTTGAGTTCCTGCTTAACAGATTCCCTGCCGTATGCAGTATCTCCCTTATAAGCCGATATACGGAAATTACCGGTCCACTCGTTAGGATTATAAAACAGGAAAGAGCCTTCCCCGTCTTCAAATTCGTTCCAGTCTGCCGGATAAACCATAGAGAACCATGCTCCCGGAGAAATGTATTTCTTACCTTGTTTCATACTTCATTGACTAAATGGGTTCTTTCTTGCAAAGTAACATTACCGCTGTTGATATGCAAACAAACCCAACAAAAAACAGCCGATTCTCACGAACCGGCTGTTCCAATCATCATCTATGAATGAAGACTGTTTAGGTCTCCAATATTTTAATATATCTTATAAATCCATATTTCGAGTGCAAAGATAATCAATGAAATAATATGTGCATCAAGATTTTAAGATATTTAAATTAACATTCTATAAACTAATAAGGTTATGACCTACTTAATGTAACCGTAATACTCATTATCTGTCGCACAATCCCACCAAACCGGACACGACCAAATCGGGTCTGTCATGGCTTGTTTGTTGGATGCCTTTAGCTGAGTCAGATTATAGTTGCTCTCATGAGTACTCTGGCTGAAACGACGGAACCAATAAGTAGGCTCATTCTTAGAAGTACCTACAATCTTGCTGACAGCCGTGAAATCCTGTGGACGGTCATAATCCACATAGTCATAATCCAAACGGCGCATATCATTCCAATTTTCGGTATTGATGCCCAATGCGATAATCTTCTGACGCATAATCTCGAACAAGGTTAGACTGGCAGCATTCTGACATACGGAAGGACTTGCCATATAAGTACTGATTTCACCTTCATCCATCGGCTTCTGATCCGGATTCTTTGTTCCTTCGGCTTCCCATGATTTCAATTTAGCTGCATACGGTCAAGTTTGCTTTATGCCTTTTTGATAGGCATCCAATGCCCCATCGGTATCTCCTTTGCGGAAAAGGCTTCCGCCTTGATAAAGCACATTTCCGAATAAGTAAGAATATCGGAATCTGAATTAGGACGTGCATAGAATGTACCCGTACCGCCCACATAGTCTGATTTCGCATCGGTATAGTAATACATATCCGTAGTGTTTCGCCCGCTATTGGCCATACCGTTAGAACGTAAATTTACATAAATAGTATCACCTGCACGCTTATAATCCTTATTATTGCAATATGCAGAACCCTTTTGATAAAGCACGGTCACATTGTTGCCGTCGACCGTTGTCTGATGTATGGCCTGAGCATCAGCAATAATTTCGTCTTTGTTTCATTATCCGCTTTGGATAAATCATAAGTTATCATAAATCCGCCTTTTTCCTTATTATAACCGGTTTCTCCACCCGTTACAAACAAAGCAGCTACCGGACCGCCTTCTGCGCGTGTAGTGGAATGTATCACATCCACCCCGCATCACGAATCCATTCATTAGCCGTTATTTTACCATCAGCATTCAGTTTCACATTTGTCATCATGGCAGGAACAAGCTTTGACAAACGGGGGTCTTCCGCACCCGAACCACCTGTAAATTTATTAGTTAACAGATTAACATACCAGCGCGTCAGACGTTGTGTCGAGCCATATCCGGTACAATCCCAAATAACGGAAGCCTGATAAGGATCGCTCACCGTAAAATTAACCTCATCCCCTTCCACATTATAATGTTTCATAATGGTGTTGTCATCATTCGACTGAGGAGCAGAGTTCAATGCCGTCAAAATAGCTTCCGGATCATACAAATCCGCTTTCTTGGATAATTTCAGCAAATAACGGGCTTTCAGACCGTAACATAATTTCAGCCACCTGGAAACCTCTCCGCCATTCCATAAATCGCCTGCACTCAATGCGGGAGCCGTGGTGTTCTGCTGCTTGCCAAATTCTCGATAGCTTTGTCCAGATACCCCATACAGAGTTCATACATGGTTTTACCGTCATCATAGGCCGGATTGGTCTTACCGGTAACGCTTCCTGAACAGGCAGCTCGCCATGCAAGTCGAGCATCATCATAAATCCCATCGCCTTAATGCAATAAGCTGCACCTTCATAATGATAAGCTCCTTCCGTTTCTGCCTTCTCTATCAAAGGATCGATATTTACACCTGCACCCAGATAAAAATTCTGATAAATAGTGGTACATGAACTTTGGGCAGGATTCCATGATGACAAGAGGCTGTTGGCAGCCGTGCCGCCGGTCTGTGTCATGATACCGGCAATCGTATTGGTACGCATACTGGCTGTACCCCATGCGTAAGCATAATAGTTCTGTATCCACGGCAGGCGAAGCTGCGGTGATACGGTTTCGGAAACCGGATTATCCGGATCTGTATTCACATCCAGGTAGTCCTCGCAAGAAGACATGCCGAACACAAGTGCCAAGCCAAGTGCAATATGTATTAGTTTCTTCATACTCTTATCTTTTTAAATCTGTTATTAGAATGTAAGATTAATGCCAAACGACATGCCGGCTGTGGCCGGAACACCGCAATAGTCGATACCTGCAGAACCGGAACCACCTGTACCGGAACCTGAAACGCATGTTTCAGGATCCATACCCTTGTAGTTTGTCCAAACAAACAGATTAGTTCCCGTAATTGTAGCAGTCAGCCCCTTGATTATATTTTGTTTCTTCAACAAATCCTTGAAATCGTAGGACAAGGAAATAGAACGCAAACGCAGCCAATTGGTGTCAGTTATAAAGTTATAGGCGTTCTTGGCATAATTCTTATAATACTCCTGAATCATATACTTGCCGGAACGGGTAGAGTTACCAACCTGATAAGTTTCATTGGCATTATAGGTAATTGTTTTGGTTTCATAAGACGGTTTTGCAGCAGTGCCCGTATTGACAACACCCGTAAATGATACGGATTCTCTGTTTATTGTCTTTGTGCTCAATCCTTTCGTCACGAGATAGTATTCGGTCCCATTATAGATGTCACCTCCCAGACGGATATCGAACAAGAAAGAAAGGTTGAAATTCTTATAGCTGAAACTATTATTAAAACCACCTATCAGCTTCGGTTCACGGTTACCCACAATATTGGTTTCAACTTGCGTATCCTTATACAAACCTGTAGACGGGTCGATAACATTGTACATCTTGCCGTCGGGCCCTTGAGCCGTTTCATACTTATTACCCGTCAATCCCAAAAAATAACCGCCATTGGGTATTGAACCGGCTTTGGCTGCACCGACCTGCGCATCCGTCACATAGAAAATATCCACACCGTCGATAAAATCTCCCAATCGTCCACGGTTACCGGAAAGATCAATGTCGTTTCCCATTGGAAGTCTTTCGTTACAATAGGTTTACCTGTAATCGAGAGCTCCATACCCTTATTTTCTACCGAACCGCCATTCAGCGTAAGGAAAATGTATCCCGTAGACTGTGCCAAACGCGGTGCACAAATCTGGTCTTTCGTCTTGCTTTGATAGTAAGTATAGTCAAAGCCCAAACGTCCGTTGAAGAAACGCATTTCCAAACCCAATTCATAAGAATCCTGTATTTCAGGTTTCAAACCGACACTACCGCCTGTCCAACTGTTGCCCATACCATATTTGCCACCGTTCAGCGTAGCTACCGGCCACATATAGTATCCCAAAGAATAGGCATCGGCATCTTTACCTACCCGTGCCCATGAACCGCGGATCTTACCGAATGAAAGTACGTTGTTCTTCGGCAGCAGTTCGGTAAACACAAACGAACCGCTTACGGAAGGATAAAAATAAGAACGGTTATTCACCGGCAATGTAGAAGACCAGTCGTTACGTCCGGTCACTGTCAGATAAACAAGATTCTTGTACGAAGCACGGAATTCACCGTAAAGGCCTACCATGCGTTTGCGTACCGTACTCTCTTTGAAATACTGGTTGGCTTTAATAATATTGTTGAAACTGTAAAGCCCTTCCGTTACAAAATTATATCCCCAACGGGTGTTATTCGTTGTCTTCGTAGCTTCTGTAGTAGTACCTACCAGAAGATTCAAATCAAAATCACCGAAAGTCTTATGGAAGTTAGACATCACATTCGTAGTAATGTATTGGTAATTCACATCACCTTTGGACATATAACCGTTCTGATATATCTGCTTGACCGCACCACCCGGACGCCGAAGCGTATTGGAACTGGTAGTGTACTTATCAATACCCGCACGTGCGGAAACATCCCACCAGTCTGTCAGTTTGAGGCTTGCGTTGACTGCACCCGTAAAACGGGATGTTTCGTCCGTCAAAGTATTTTTATTCAGAATCCAATACGGATTTTCAACATCATCCTCCAAATCCTGCAAACCCTCCAATATGCGGTATTTACTACCATCATCATTCAGATAGCGACTCATCTGATCGTCGACAGGCCATCCGTAAACAGCGGTCATTGCACCGTTACCGCCCTGTCCGTACAAACCTGCACTGGTCAGTGTCTTATCAGTACTTGCCTGCGAATAAGAAACGTTGGCTCCTACTGTCAGGATGCCGTATTTCTGTTCACCATTAAAGCGGAAAGTCGTCTTGTCATAACCAGTTGTAGGGATAATGCCGGACTGATGATAATTGGAACCGGATAAATAGAAAGAACCGTTCTTACTACCGCCGGACACACTTACACTATTATCCCAAACACTACTTCCTTGAAAGAAATCATCTATATTATCATAAGCCATACCATCAATCCGATCTCCCCAGGAATCCATCGTCTTATCAATAAAAGCACCGGAAGTGTTATATTCTCCACGGCCATACAGTTTTTGAACTTCCGGTAATTTATTAGCCCATGAATAGGTATATTTACTGCTTACATTCACCCTTACAGCACCCTCTTCACCTTTCTTGGTCGTAATGATAATAACGCCATTAGCAGCACGGGAGCCATACAGCGCAGCAGCCGCAGCACCTTTCAACACGGACATGCTCTCAATGTCTTCAGGGTTAATATCCATTACACGGTTGCTGAAAGTAGTTGCAGTTTTCGTCATGCCATCCGTACCGGAATTACCGGTATTTACTGTAGAGTTATCATAGATAATACCGTCTACAACAAACAAGGGCTGGTTATCACGAGATTCGCTGGCAGAGTTACCGCCACGAATTACAATATTGGAACCGGCACCCGCAGCACCACCTGCCTGCGTAATATTCACACCGGGGATTTTACCAGCAAAGAGTTTACTACATTCGTTTGCTTGTTCTTCATCAACTCTTTGGAATTAATATCCGAAACAGAATAACCTAACGCCTTTTTCTCTTTCTTAATGCCCATAGCCGTTACAACAACTTCACTCAATGACTGGGTATCATCTTTCAGGGTAACCGTATAGTCGCTTGCCGCTCCTACCTTCACTTCTTCCGTAGCATATCCAACAAATGAGACTACCAATGTGCTACCCACTGGAGCTTCTACCGAGAATTTCCATCGATGTCAGTAACAGAACCTGTACTGGAACCTTTCACTAATACACTGGCTCCAATAATCGGTTCGCCTGCAACATCCACTACTTTACCTGTGATTGTTTGGCTTGCTGAGTACTTTGGAACTTAGCGCATTATCAGCAGCAACAACCGAATATGGCACAGACATCCCAAGCAATGCAAGCAACACTAATGATAAGCAATAATTTCTTTTCATAAGCTCTTTCTATTTGGATTTATTTGCAAATTTATAAATTAATTCAGCAAATCAAAGAGAGATATGTTTAAAATATATTAAATAAATATTAATACATTTGCTTTTATGATTTTAAAATATTGGCAAATATAAAACAATAAACATTATTATTTCTTATCGGATAAGTAGCATATATAATAAACGACTACACGTTTATTATCATTCTGTTAATTCTTTTATCACATTTTTGGAAAATAGAAAATTGCTGAAAAAGCGGCAGTATTATTAACAATCAAAAACAAACATTTATATCCACAAAATACATAAAATAAAAAAAATATTAAAACAGAAGTGCAAGCAATTAGAAAACGTGAGTGATTGGAAACAAAGTTCCCAAAGTACTATTTAATCTTATAAACTATTCAACCTTTACTATTTTCCTATAGGTTGTATCCGCCTTCTTACATCCTTGGATATTTCCAAAAACATATAATTCAATCTGCCGGAATGAATGCCCTTTTCATTCTCTTTATATTTCCGACTTGCATACTCTTTAGACTTATCAAAGGTTATACGGGACATCTGATTCTGCGTTTTTCCCACCATAGTAGAATCCAGCCGTTCATCAGGAAAGAAATCGTCCAAATCCACATCCCCAATCATGGTGGTCTCAAGAAATTTCATATCTTTATGATTTGCATCAGTATAATAACCAACAAACATATGTCCGGGTGTACGTACCAGTATCGGCTCGATATTTATGGCACGACAGCAAAGAAGCAAACAGAACACTCCCATCCACACAATTAATTTGCGACGACTCCAAGGCATCATCGAAATGTACGAACACGTTGAAGAGAAAACCACATTGCTGGACAGGCTTGTATTAGAAACCGAACTATACCGGAAATTACGTTTCTGCAAAACATTCCACAAGGCATAAACCTGATTATCGACAGCCTCAGGACTACCCTGATAACCGAGGAAAACGATTCACAATACGAGTATTCAATGCCTCCCGTAGCAAATGGTCTATCATAGGATTTTCTTCATTGACATAAGCAGCAAAGAATATTCCGGTATCATGAAATCTCGTACCTCCCGTAACATACCCCAATAAACACTCATTGATACTGCGCACCGAAAAAGTACGTACCCGCTGCCCCAACTCTTTCCTATTCATCTCTACCGTAACGGCAACGCTAATCGGCTCCGCCTGATTATTATTCTTCAAGGCTTCATAGTTCCAGATAATATCGGGATAGATTGTATACTCGGTACTGGCCTTGCCAATACAAACTCCGAAACGGAACGGGAAAAGAAAGGGGTTTCCGCAACTTCTATCCTCACCCGGCTATAAGCCTTTGCCGACCGGACTTTCACAGCGATACAAGATTTTGGGTTTCCCACAAACATCGAATCAGCCGGCACAATCACCTGGGCATCTGTCGTTGCAACAGACAAAATGCTGGAAGGAAAAATATTCCCACCCAATTCATCCGTTATCTCAAAACCGGAACGGAAAGGAGCAACGTTCAACCAAATCGAACCAATAATTACAACAGCCAATACAGCCACTATTAACGCATACGCCACTTAGATTGTCCCCACCTCTTTATATCCATTAATTCTTTCATATAGAAACCCTTTTTAAAACAATACAAAGATAATACTTAATTAGTTGCAAGAGAGATTTTGTAATCGCAATGTAATACTTGTTTCATTCCATCGTAACAAAAACGCCGCAATTTTGTCGAAGAAAAGAAATAAAGTTTAACTTTGTAATAAAGAGACTCTATACGTCTCTCATTACATTAATTCAGAAATACAATGAACGAATATCGGATTTTAGTAGTAGACGACGAAGAAGATTTATGCGAAATCTTAAAGTTCAACCTTGAGAATGAAGGCTACGAAGTAGATACCGCAAACTCTGCCGAAGATGCCTTGAAAATGGACATCAGTACTTACGACCTGCTATACTGGACGTGATGATGGGGAAATTTCCGGATTCAAAATGGCAAGTATGCTAAAGAAAGAAA
>ENA-OQHP01000570-OQHP01000570.1-human-gut-metagenome-genome-assembly--contig:-NODE-570-length-11878-cov-1.857119_pt1 | contig 11878 bp, 17 predicted proteins | sample MGYA00242563_ERZ504717 | MGnify/ENA primary metagenome ERZ504717 (study PRJEB26092, sample SAMD00036212) | human gut metagenome | host: Homo sapiens | study: EMG produced TPA metagenomics assembly of...
GTATGCTTTCTCCAGGCTTTCGGGCTAATACGCCAAAAGCCACCCGCCGGCATCGGTTCTCCTCTGTTTATTTGAGCATCCAATGTGTACTGCAAGGCTTCAATTCCACCAATTTCAATGCTTTTGGCAGGATCTTGCAAGAAAAGTTATTGGAATAGCTAACTTCAATTTATCTGTTTGCGCTCCCGATTTAGTTGTTATCAAAATAACGCCAAACGCAGCTTTTGAACCATAAATAGAAGATGAAGCTGCATCTTTCAATACGGAAATAGACTGGACATCGTTGGGATTAACCATCTGAATACTTGGAATTTCCACGTTATCCAACAAAATAAGCGGAGTATTATTTCCCGAAATGGATCCAATTTGACCGCGAATTTTAATCAAAGGGTCCGAACCGATTTCTCCCGTTGGAATCGTAATATTAACACCCGGCACTGAGCCTTGAAGTCCACGACCGATATCCGCAATAGGACGACTGTCCAATGTTTTATTTACGTCGACTGTTGCAACTGCACCTGTTAAATTAGCTTTCTTTTGAGTTCCATAACCCACCACAACAACTTCCGAAAGTAACTCGCTATCCTCTTTTAAAACAACCTTTACCGTCTTGGTTGCTTTTACCTCTTGAGTTTGATAGCCAACGAAAGAGATTTGTAAGGTTGAACCCGGCTTTACATTCAATGTAACTTCCGTTAATATCAGTTATTCCACCATTTGTCGTACCTTTCTCTACCACACTAGCTCCGATAACCGGTTCTCCGTTTACATCTACAACCAAACCATTGACTATTTGAGTTTGCAACTGTTCTGTCACTCTCAAAGAACCGTCAATGGTAGTCTGAGTAGCTATCACATTTCCACTGCTTAATAGCAAGGTGCTGATTGCTACTACCGTGAGGATCTTTTTATTAGACAATCCTCTTTTTCTGCAATCTTCATTCATAAGTGATTGATGATTTTGTTAATTAAAAATAGTTTTTTCCAAAATGGTAAGATAGAAATTAATAAGAGTAGGATAGAATCACCCAAACTCTTGTGTTTTCACTTTTCCATAGGCATTTCTCAATTTAAGGGTTCATAAATGGTATGTTGTATCTCTTTTCTCTCTAAAATTCCAAGTCCACCGGGAACTTGGGCGGAACATTTTATTTTCAGTGTGGTATCAGAAAAGATTAAGTGCCCGAATAGTGGCTTTTTGCATATCTTTTCATATCCTTTACTCTCTACGGCTGCAAATAGCAATTCGTTAAACGGCCGTTACTCTTTCGTTAGACAGTTGTTGCTTTCGTTAAACCTTAGTCTAACGAAAGGGCAACAACTGTCTAACGAATTAAAAATAAACAAGCAACTATTTATTTACAGCAGATGTACCAACAGTTATCACCTTACAAATATTTTATTCAGAAAGGACAACTTACAACGACGGATACGAACTATGAACCATGAAGTAAACTTTTTTGAAGAATTATCGCAAGAATATTAAAAAATAACTATATATTTGTATTCAATTCTAAAACTAATTAGCTATGAAACTGATTGCGGAAAGTGGTTCTACAAGAACTGAATGGGCACTGGTTGAAGACAACCACTTGATACAGCGTGTTTTTACCGAGGGATTGAATCCTTTTTTCAAACAAGAAGAGAAATTAGCCGGAGTGTACGTTTAGGATTGCCCGATATTTTTCAAAAAGAAATTGGAACAAGTATATTATTATGGAGCCGGATGTACCTCTTATGAAAAAAGAATATATTGGGTGCATCTTTAGTAGCACAATTCAAGACCCCTATTCAGGTTGAAAGTGACCTGCTTGCAGCGGCACGCGGTCTGTTTAAATGTGAAGCCGGCATTGCCTGTATCTTGGGAACAGGCTCTAATTCATGCTTTTATGACGGGAAAATAGTAGTCAAGAACGTCAAGGCAGGTGGTTATATCCTGGGCGATGAAGGCAGTGGAGCTGTATTAGGCAAAATGTTTCTGTCTGATGTGTTAAAAGGCTTGGTACCTAAGGATGTAATGGCCGATTTTTTTGAAAAATTTCGTATCAGCTCTAATGAAGTAATGGAATCGGTATATAACCGTCCTTTCCCAAACCGTTTCCTCTCAACAATTTCTTACTTTTGGCAGACTATACAAACGATGATTATGTATTTGAACTGATAACTAATAATTTAAAAGGATTTTTCACTCGTAATGTCTGCCAGTACGACTATAAGAATTATCCCATCAGATTTGTTGGCTCATTGGCTATAGCTATGCGGACATCTTAAGAGAAGTTGCCGGTGAGTTTGGAATTGAGCTCGACGTAATTGAAGAAACTCCGATGAATGGACTGATAGAATTTCATTCTTTAAATATAGAAGAACCTTAAACTCTAATATATATAAGGTATATAAAGACTGTCTTTGCAAATTTAAAAGTATAAGATTAAAAAAATGCAAAGAAATGTTCTTGATATTGAATAATATAATATCTTTGTTACGTGTGAAGTACACAAAATACTTTATCACCTTTGTTAATAATAAGATTTATCTCTTAAAACGACTGGCAAGGTTAAGAAATTAACTGGATTTAGTTTAAAATTAATATATACCAAGTTCCCGGTGGACTTGGATTTTTAGAGAAAAAAGAGATACAACATACCATTTATGAACCCTTAAATTGAAGAAATGCCTATGAAGCAATGAAGAGACTTAGAGGATATACAGTTCATTTTACCCCTTAATCCTCCCTTTTTTTTACCTAACTGAAAAACTATTTTTATTAACAACAAAATCATCAATCACTTATGAATGAAGATCGCAAAAAAAGAGGAATTAAAAATCATAAAATCCTCATGACAGTGGCTATCTGTGCACTGTTTCTTGGCAGCAGTAACACTTTTGCTGCCCGATCTACTTCCCATGAAAACCATGGCGTAACAGAGCAGATGCAGTCTGTCGCTGTAAATGTTTTAGTAGTAGATGCCCAAGGCGAGCCTATCATTGGCGCCAACGTTGTAGAAAAAGGTACTACCAATGGCGGCATTACGGACATCAATGGAAAAATCAGAATGAATGTTAAAGCAGGAGCACTTTTACAGATTTCTTTTGTAGGGTATACCACTCAAGAAATAAAGGCCACTCCTAATCTACGGGTAGTGTTGAAAGACGACACTGAATTATTGGATGAAGTAGTAGTCGTAGGTTACGGCTCACAGAAAAAAGAGAACCTGACAGGAGCAGTCGCTTCCGTTAACGTGAATCAGACATTGGAAGGACGTCCTATTGCCGATATCGGTCGTGGTTTGCAAGGTACCACTCCGGCTTGTCCATCCAGGTACCAAGCGGCGAAGTCGGTTCTGACCCGATTATTAAGATACGCGGACAAATCGGTTCCATCGAAGGAGAAGCTACACCTTTGATTTTGCTCGACAACGTAGAAATACCTTCTATCCAAATGGTCAATCCCGATGATATAGAAAGCATTTCTGTACTGAAAGATGCTGCATCTGCTTCTATTTACGGTGCGAAAGCAGCATTCGGCGTAGTATTGATTACAACGAAAAAAGGCGCCAAGAGTGATAGGGTCAATGTTTCTTATCAGGGCAATCTCTCTTTCCAAAACATGGCAAAAGAGATGAAAATGGGACAGTTCAATGCTTTGGAATACAGCGTAGAAGCAATGAAGCGCTCCGGAAAAACAGCCACCGGCGGTATTTCATTCTTTATGACAGAATCCGGATTGGAGCGTGCCCGCGAATGGCAAAACAAATATGGCGGCAAGTTAGGTCCCGACGACCCTTATGTATATGGGCGAGACTGGTATGTGGATGCCAATGGACGAAATATCGGTCTGAGAACTTCGACCCGTATGATTATATGATACGCGAATGGGCACCGACTCACTCACACAACGTTTCAATCAACGGCAAAAGTGGCAAGACAACTTACAACATCGGCTTAGGATATCTGCATCAGAACGGTATGATGAAGCCTGCAAGAAAGACGATTTTACACGCTACAACGCATCCGTACGTTTAAGCACCGAAATCAACAAATACCTGACTATACGTGCGGGTTCTATCTTCTCCTCACGTGACAAGAGATACCCTTATTCTACCTCATCCACTACTGCCGACCCGTGGCTGTACTTGTATCGCTGGGGTCCTAACATGCCGTTAGGTGTCAATGAAGACGGAAACGACTTGCGCAGTCCGTGGTCTGAAACAAAACAAGCCAATACAGCTTCACAAGTAGATAATTACCTCAACATAAGCTTGGGTACAACCGTAAATGTGACCAAAGACTGGAAATTTGATTTTGACTATACATATGCCAACGAAACAGGAGTTATCAAGAAACCCGGAACACGATATAGCGCAGCAAACGCATGGAGTGCCGGTGTACCGAGAACCGATGCCAACGGCAATCAGATTTATGTAAACAACTTGGGACAACAAGTAGACGCAGCAGCCGAAGGTGCAATGCCCGCATACAAACTTCCGTATGAAGAATATACTCCCCATGGTTCAAATCCCGACCATATCTACAGAAAATCTTCGGGAGCACGTCGCCATACCTTCAATGCAACAACCGATTACAACTGGCAAATAAACGACGATAACAACTTCAAGTTTCTGCTTGGTATGAACCTGGTGACTTATGACTATGAAGACAACTGGTCACAAATTACAGATTTGACAGATATCACCAACCCGCAGTTCGACCTCGCAGTTGGCACTCAGACCGCAAGCGGAAACCAAAATGGGAAGGTCAAATGGGTTACTTCGGCCGTATCAACTATAATTACAAAGAAAAGTACCTGTTGGAAGCCAATTTACGTTATGACGGTACATCCAAGTTCCCTTCTGGCATGAAATGGCGTTGGTTCCCTTCATTCTCAGCCGGTTGGCGCTTAAGTGAAGAAGCTTTTATGGAATGGGCAAAACCCGCATTGAACTCATTGAAACTTCGCGGTTCATGGGGTATCATTGGCGACCAAACCGTAGATAACGGCTTGTATGTATCCTCTCTCGGCACAGGACAAGTAAACTGGCTGGGTGCTGATGGTCAGAAATTATTCTATCGCGGTACTCCTTCTGCCGTTGCTTCTTCTATTACATGGCAGGACATAGCCACACTCGACTTGGGATTTGATGCGCGTTTCTTCCACGGTGATTTCGGTGTAACATTCGACTGGTATCAACGCGATACACGTAATATGATTGTACCGGGTTCGGGCATTGCCTATACATTCGGTGCAGCCGCTCCCAAAGGCAACTACGGTTCTTTAAGAACACGCGGCTGGGAAGTTTCATTGGATTACAACCACCGTTTCAACAACGGATTAGGCATTAATGCCATGTTCACGTTGTCTGATGCCCAAACTGAAATTACAGAATACAGTGATACGCGTTTAATCAGCGATTATTATGTAGGCAAGAAATATGGCGAAATATGGGGCTACAGAACAGAACGTTTGTATCAGAAAGATGATTTCGTATATGACAATAACGGCGAACTGGTTACTGTATGGGCTTTGAACGGAAAAGAAGTGGCAGCAGGAACTCCGGGTGCTAAAGAAATGAACAAACTGAAAGACCCGAACGGAGTATATCAGGACTTCCTGCAATCCGGTGACTTCAAATTTGGTCCGGGCGACGTAAAATATGCCGACTTGAATGGAGACGGAAAACTGGGTAATGGCGCCGGCACTGTAGAAGACCCGGGCGATAAGGAAATAATTGGTAATGAAACACCGAGATTTGAATACGGTATCCGTCTGGGCGCAGATTATAAAGGCTTTGACTTTTCTATCTTTATGCAAGGTGTAGGCAAACGTCAGATATGGGGTGACGGTTTCCTTGCCATTCCCGGTTATAATACCGCTGACGGTGCTATTCCTGACGCTATCGCAAGTGACTACTGGACTGAAGAGAACACAGGAGCTTTCTATGCACGCCCATGGAACCAATCCGGATCGAACGATGCTTACAACTATTACAAACAGTCACGCTATCTGCTGGATATGTCTTATTTCCGCATCAAGAATATCACATTAGGTTATTCTCTTCCAGAAAATATCATAAAGAAAGTACGCATGCAAAAGGCACGCATCTATCTGGCGCTGGAAAACTTCTTTACATTTGACAACCTGAACGGACTTCCTATTGATCCGGAAGCAATCTCCGGTTACTCCATGTTCAATGCAGAGAACTATAACAGCGGCCGTACGGGTGTAGGAACCCCGACTTCAAGAGTGTGTCAGTAGGTGTACAATTGAACTTCTAATAAACTGAATTATATGAAAAATATATATTTGCTTTACTTCTGCCGCAACCTTTATGACAAGCGGGTGCGACTCTATCCTGGAACGTCCGGAATTGACAAAGCCACTGGACGAAACGTATGGAAAGACAGATAACGAATACCGACTCTATGTCAATGAAGCATACCCCGTTTATTTTGTGGGTTACAACAATAGCTGGGGCAGCGCATACGCTCCTTTAAGAGGATACAATTTTTCTGATGACAATGCTTCATCCGGAAAACAGACCTCTTTTGAGAATACCGTTCCCACCAGCCGCGGAAGTTACAACACCAGCGACCTCGCCAACTCCTGGATTTCTCAATACGCAGCCGGCAACTGGAACTTTGCCTGGGTACGCAAATGGAATATAATGATTGACAAACTGGAGAAGTATAAAAGTGCGCTGGAAGAAGAAACCTATAACCACTGGATGGGAGTAGCCCGATTCTTCCGTGGATTTGAATACTGCCGTCTGGTAGAAACCTTTGGTGATGTACCCTATTATGGAAAATCCATTAGCGATGCAGATACCGATGAAATGTATAAAGACCGCACGCCACGCAACGAAGTCATGGAACATGTGTACAATGACTTTGACTTTGCATTAAATAATATCCGTGAAAATGACGGAGCCCAATATCTGAACAGATTTATTGCAGCCGGTTTCGTCAGCAGACTGATGTTATTCGAAGGAACTTGGCAGAAATATCATAAGAACGATACTGAACTTGCAAAGAAGTATCTGACTATGGCCAAGGAAGCAGGAGACAAGGTATTAGGAAACAGCCAATGGCAGATTTCCGGTGATTTCAAAAGTCTGTTCGGCTCAACAGACCTAAGCGGCAACAAAGAGGTACTGATGTACAGACACTATGATGCCGGAGTCAACGTAACTCACTGTGTGGCTTCTTACTCCAACGGTACGGAAAGCCAAGGTGGCGCAACATTGGCATTAGCCAAATCATTCATCTGCAATGACGGTAAGGTGTACAAAAAATCAACTGTTGCCGGAGCAGACGAACTTGATGTCAAGAACATGGCCAAAACTCGTGACCCGCGTTTTGAAGCTACATTCTGGGATGAACCTCGTATCCAGGCAGGTACCTTGCTTTATAGCTGGAAATTCATTGACCGTGTAGGCCCGACCTATTTTGGCAAGACTTATCCTCCTCAATATAATAGTATAACTAATATCAATGATTATCCGGTAATGCGACTAGCAGAGGTCATGTTAAACTGGCTGGAGGCCAAAGCCGAACTGGCTTTGATGGGCGGTGACCCTATCATTCAAGATGACATCGAAAAACAATCAACCAAATCCGCAAGCGTCCTCTCGATGAAACGGCAATAAAAAAAGGCTTGCAACAAACCGCACCTATGATGTTAAGTGACATCACTGCCGACTTCGACCCGGATAGAGACAAAGGCAATTTGGTAGCAGGAGATTACGAAGTAGATCCGCTGATTTGGGAAATCCGCCGCGAACGCCGCATGGAGTTTGTATACGAGCACTCCCGTTTGCTCGATTTGAAACGTTGGAAGAAACTGCATTATATGAACAACAAAACATATCCGGACACAATGCTCGGCTTATGGGTGAACCTTGAGGAAGAACTGCCCAATTATCTTGAAGAAGACAACATAGGCATCACCACCGTAGCAGTTCCCGATGGTAACGGATATAATACATAGTCTATGACGGAACCACGCGATGAATGACAGTTCTATGTGCCGGAAGCAGCCGAAGCAAGAGACGATTTCAGCGATCGTTCATATCTGGCTCCGGTAGGAGAAGCTCAAATCAACGAGTACAATGCTAAAGGATATAAATTGACACAAACCGTTCTCTGGTAACAGAAAAAAAGCATAACTCACAACAAGAGGTGTATCAAGAACGAAAGTTTTTCTTCTCGATACACCTCTTTCCTATATATACCTGAATACCAGATAAGAGCGTTTTGTCGTAATTGTAAATTAATAATTATAATACTAAATATTCCCAAATAAGTGTTTTTGATATTAAAATAAAAGTATCTTTGTTCCATACAAATTCTCCTTAAGTAATACTATTATGAAGAAACTGCTACTATTAACCATCCTGCTATGTAGCTCATTACTGTGTCAGGCACAAAAAGAGCGCATTGTCTTAGGCGATGAACAAACTTCAGAGTATTTTCCAATCCTGAAAGGAAAACGGATTGCAATCTTCTCCAATCACACCGGAATGGTGGGAGACAAGCATTTACTGGACATACTGCTGGAAAACAAATTCAATGTAGTAGCTATTTTCTCACCTGAACACGGTTTTCGCGGAGATGCGGATGCAGGAGAGCACGTATCCAATTCGGTCGACAAGAAAACAGGCGTCCCCATCCTTCTCTTTACGACGGGAAAGACAAAAAACCGAGCGAAGCATCCATGAGAAAATTTGATATATTGGTTATTGACATCCAGGATGTAGGCTTGCGGTTCTATACCTATTATATAACAATGTGCCGGCTGATGGACGCCTGCGCCGAGTACAACCGCAAGGTATTGTTGCTGGACCGCCCCAATCCGAACGGACATTATGTAGACGGACCGATACTGGACATGAAATACAAATCCGGAGTGGGTTGGTTGCCTATTCCCATTGTACATGGCATGACACTGGGCGAACTGGCATTAATGGTAAACGGAGAACGCTGGTTACCGGCCTCACGCGTGTGCGACCTTACCGTCATACCCTGCAAGAATTATACGCACCAGACAAAATACACATTACCCATTCCCCCCTCTCCCAACCTGCCGAACATGAAAGCCGTCTATCTGTATCCGGCTACCTGCTATTTTGAGGCCACTCCCGTCAGTCTGGGCAGAGGGACCTCACTCCCGTTTCAGGTATACGGACATCCCAATATGACAGGCTATGATTACAGTTTTACTCCCAAAAGTGTTCCCGGCGCCAAAAATCCGCCCCAACTGAACAAGCTATGCCACGGCGTAAACCTCAGTAATATGAGCGATGAAGAGATTTGGAAGCGCGGTGTGGATCTGAGCTACGTAATTGACGCTTATAAGAACCTGAACATAGGCGACCACTTCTTCCGTCCATTCTTCGAATTGCTGGTAGGAACAGACTATGTCCGCAAGATGATAATAGAAGGAAAGAGCGCCGAAGAAATCAAAAGCCGTTGGAAAGGCGATGTGGAAAAAGTTCAAGGAACAGCGTAAGCCCTATTTGCTTTATCAAGAATGATTATTCATACAAACCGGAACCTATTAACCAGTAAACACTAATACCCAATCAATACAATGAGCCCGTTATCCGTTATCATCACCATTGCAGCCTATTTTGCAATACTCTTCACAGTTTCTTACATTGCCGGCAGAAAAGCAGACAATGCAGGTTTCTTCGTGGGCAACCGCAAATCGTCCTGGTATGTGGTGGCATTTGCTATGATTGCTCCAGCATATCCGGAGTAACGTATGTATCCGTGCCCGGCATGGTTGCCGCAAGTAACTTCGGCTATCTGCAAATGGTACTGGGATTTATTGCGGGACAATTAATCATCGCCTTCGTTCTGACCCCTTGTTCTACCGGATGAATCTGGTTTCCATTTACGAATATCTGGAGAACAGGTTCGGCATGTCCTCATACCGTACAGGGGCCTGGTTTTTCTTCATCTCCAAATGCTTGGAGCGGCAGTACGGCTGTTCCTCGTCTGCCTGACATTACAACTGCTGGTATTCGAGCCATTCGGATTACCGTTTATTCTGAATGTAGCCATCACCGTAGCTTTGGTATGGCTGTACACTTTCCGTGGAGGCGTAAAGTCGCTCATCTGGACGGACTCCTTGAAAACGTTCTGCCTTGTGGTATCGGTTGTATTGTGCATCTGCTATATAGCTTCCGACCTTAATTTGTCTTTCACCGGTATGCTCGGTACAATTGCCGACAGCGATATGTCCCGCATATTTTTCTTTGATGATGTCAACAGCAAGCAATACTTCTTCAAGCAGTTCTTTGCCGGAGCATTTACCATGATAGCCATGACCGGATTGGATCAGGACATGATGCAACGCAACCTCAGCTGCAAGAATTTCAAGGACTCACAAAAGAACATGATTACCAGCGTCATTTCGCAATTCTTCGTCATTCTGTTGTTTCTGATGCTGGGTGTACTGCTCTACATATTTGCCGGCAGCCAAGGAATACAAGTGGAGAAAAGTGATGAACTTTTCCCCTTAATTGCTACAGGAAATTACTTCCCCACCGTTGTAGGCATCCTGTTTATTATCGGACTGATTTCTTCGGCTTACTCGGCAGCAGGCTCCGCACTGACAGCCCTTACTACATCCTTCACCGTAGATATTCTCGGCACAAGAGGAAGGACGGAAGAGGAAATCGTAAAAATCCGGAAACGGGTACACATAGGAATGGCCGTAATAATGGGTATTACGATTTTTGTATTCAACCTGCTGAACAATACCAGTGTAATCGATGCCGTATATATTCTGGCAAGCTACACCTATGGCCCTATCTTGGGACTGTTTGCTTTCGGCATCTTCATGAAACAACAGGTACGGGACAAATACATACCGTTAGTGGCCATCGTCTCTCCGCTTCTTTGCTTCATCCTGCAAAAGAATTCGGAAGCATGGTTCAACGGTTATCAGTTCAGCTATGAGCTGCTTATATTCAATGCACTGTTCACCTTCATCGGACTCTGCATACTGATAAAGAAAGACAAAAAGAACATTTAACTTAATACATCATCATCATGAGTGTAAGACTCCACTTTTTGTTCAGCATGCTTGCCACCGCCCTTATCCCCCAAACGGGCGGTGCGCAAGAGTTTCCGACAGAAACCCGCCGGGAAATAGGCAAGTTTCTGGATGCCACTGCACGAAAAGAAATATCCGTAGGACACATCACCGTTGACTCTGTTGCCATAAACGGCAACACCCTGCAACTCTTGCCAACATGAACTGTTCCTACATTCCTTCCGTGAGGACAATGTAGCCGAAATTTACAAAGGCATCAGCGCCTTGTTGCCCACCGAATTTGCAAAGTACAGGCTACAGCTACGCACCAACAGACATAGTATCGAAGACTGATTCCTCAGGCGTTGCGTTCGAAAAAAGACAAAAAGGCTCTTACATTCAGCCAGGATGTAGAAAAGCCTCTGGTAACCAAGTTTCCAGACCTTATACTCCAACCAACGGACTGCAAAACCGTCATATTGCCTTATGGCAAAGCCACGGTTTTACTACGAACCGAAACTCAACCGCTGGGAATGGCAGCGTGCCCGCTGTCTGCAAACCGTGGAAGACCTGTATACACAGAGCTTCGTATTGCCCTACCTTGTTCCGATGCTGGAAAACGCCGGAGCCAATGTGCTGCTTCCGCGTGAACGCGACTGCCAGACTGCCGAAATCATTATCGACAATGACGGTTGCCTTAACACCAACTCTACCTATACCGAGCCATTACCGCTGACAAGGTATGGCAGCAAGGCACAGGAAAGGATTCGCACATCTTCGACCCACAATACATAGATTTGAGAATCCTTTAAAGAAGGTACATTCCGTACGCAGAAACGT
>ENA-OQHP01000571-OQHP01000571.1-human-gut-metagenome-genome-assembly--contig:-NODE-571-length-11875-cov-1.502894_pt1 | contig 11875 bp, 16 predicted proteins | sample MGYA00242563_ERZ504717 | MGnify/ENA primary metagenome ERZ504717 (study PRJEB26092, sample SAMD00036212) | human gut metagenome | host: Homo sapiens | study: EMG produced TPA metagenomics assembly of...
TCGACGGCCTGAGCGACCTCCCAGACCATGCGAACGGCGATGTGGTGGCACAGCGGGCCCGAAAGGCCGCCCTTGGGCTTGGCCACGCGGGACTTGCGGGTATGAACGTCGATGGCCATGCCCTGGATGGAGTTGATGACCGAAAGGCCGTCGGCTCCCGCGGCCTCGAGAGCCTTGGCAATCTCGGCGACGTTAACCGGCGCCATCTTCACGAACAGCGGCTTATCGGTCACCTTACGGCAGGCAGCCATAACGGCAGAGGCGCCTCGGGCGAGGAGCCCATGGCGGCACCGCCGGCGGCAATATTGGGGCAGCTGACGTTGATCTCGTAGCCGGCAGCCCAGGGGCACAGCTCGACATACATCTCGAGCGCGCGCACAAACTCGTCAACGGAGTGACCGGCGACCTGGCAGATGACCTGGCAACCGTCCTTGGAGAGCTGCTCGAGCCACGGACCGGACTCACGGGCGAAGGCAGCCACGCCGGGGTTCTGAAGGCCCACGGAGTTGATCATGCCGCCCGGGATCTCGGCCATGCGAGGCGCGGGGTTGCCGGGCCAGGCTCGGCAGCACAACCCTTGGTGGTGATGGCACCCAGCTGGGAGACATCAAAGAAGTTCTGGAACTGCCATCCGTAGCCAAAGGTACCGGCTGCGGTGTTGATGGGGTTCTGCATCTTGACGCCGCCGAAGTCGACGGCCATGTTCACGGTACCCACTAGAAGACCACCACCTTGGAAGCATCGAACACTGGGCCGCACATGCAGGCGCCCTTCATACCGTCGACCGTCTCGACATTGCAGGTGTTGCAGGCACCAAAGCCACAGCTCATCATGCGCTCGAGCGAAACCTCGCAGTACGCACCGGCCTCGGCGGCAGCGGCGGCGACCTTCTTCATCATGACGGCGGACGCAGCTGGCCACGTAGTCGTAGCCGCCCTCGCCGAGCAGCTCGGCGGCAGGATCGGTGCAAAACCGTGCGTGCCAAGCGAACCGTCATCGGTGCACACGTTGACCGTATCGCACAACGAGCGGAACTCGTCGATGCCCACGGCCTTGGACGCGGTGCCAAAGCCCAGGCACACATCGACGGCCACACCCTGCTCGGCAAGCATGCCGGCAAGGCACAGCACGGGCGGAACACCGATGCCGCCCGCAACGAGCAGCGCCTTCCTGGTGCCCTCGGGCACAAGCCAGCCGCGGCCGCCAGGCCCAGCAGATTAGAGGTGGAACCGGGGGCCATCTGCGACAGACGACGGGTGTCGTCGCCCACGACGGCGTACCACAGCTCGACGGTGCCGGCCTGGGCGTCGGCGCGATAGAAGCTCAGGGGCACGCGAAGCAGCGAGGACGCATCGCCGGGCACGGCAATGTTCACAAACTGACCGGGCTTGAGCGCACTTGCAAGCTTGGGGGCCGAGATGACGAGCGAGAAGATGCCGTCGGCGATCTCCTGGTTCGAGACGACCTCGAAGTCGTGCATGCGTGCAGTGGAAGGTGTGGGCATAGACGCTCCAATCCCCCATGCGGTTGCATGGTCCAAACGAACAGAAAGCGCGGCACCGCAAGGGCACCGCGCACAAAGCGATAAGGCTATGCTAGCAGATGCAGCCGTCGGCGAGCGTCTGCTTGCCGCCGACAAACACATCGGTGGCACGACCGGTGAGCGTGCGGCTGGCGAAACCGGAGTTCTCGGCGCGCGACTCGTAACCGTCCTCGCCGACCGTCCAGGTGGCGGACGCGTCGAACACGGTCAGATCGGCAACGGAGCCCGCCTTGACCTGAACCTGGTCGAGGCCCAGGATCTCACGCGGCTTGATGGCCATGAGCTCGACCATGCGGCCCATGCTCATCTTGCCCGTGTTGACCAGCTCGGTAAGTACAAGCGACAGCGAGGTCTCGAGGCCGATCATGCCAAAGGGCGCAAGCTCGAACTCGCGGGCCTTCTCCCACGGGGTGTGGGGAGCGTGGTCGGTGACGATAACGTCGACGGTACCGTCGATGACGCCCTGACGGATAGCCTCGGCATCCTCCTCGGTACGCAGCGGCGGGTTGACCTTGAGCGAGGTGTTGTAGGTCTCGTCCAGGTCGTTCTCGGTCAGGAACATGTGGTGCGGGGTGGCCTCGCAGGTAACCTGAACGCCAGCGGCCTTACCGGCACGCACGATCTCCAGGCCGTGGGCAGTGGAGATGTGCTGGATGTGCAGCTTGGCACCGGTCAGCTTGGCGATCTCGATGTCGCGAGCAATCTGGAGCTCCTCGCCGGCAGCAGGCCAGCCCTCGAGAGCCAGACGGGTCGAGACCTTGCCCTCGTTGATCTGGCCGTGGCCGACCAGGTCCTCGTCCTGGCAGTGGCTCATAAAGACCTTGCCGAACATCTTGCCGTAGTCCATGCAGCGACGGAGCATGCCCGCACCCTGCACGCCGCGACCGTCGTCGTGAAGGCAACGGCGCCGTGGGCGACCATATCGCCCATCTCGGACATAGCCTCGCCCTTAAGACCGCGGGTCATGGCGCCCGACGGATAGACGCGGCAGTGACCGACCTCGGCAGCGCGGGACTTGACGAACTCCACGACGGTGCCGTTATCGGTAACGGGATCGGTGTTGGGCATGGCGCACACGCCGGTAAAGCCGCCCTTGGCAGCTGCGCGGGTGCCGCTCTCGATGTCCTCTTTGACCTCGTAGCCGGGCTCGCGAAGGTGAACGTGCATATCCACCAGGCCGGGGACGAGGTACTTGCCGGAAAGGTCGCGGACCTCGGCTCCCTCGACGGCGAGATTCTCGCGACCTCGGCGATCTTGTCGCCGTCAATCAGGACGTCAACGACACCGTCAAGCTCGACAGACGGATCGACGACGTGGGCATTCTTAAGAAGCAAGGCCATTATCGGCACCTCCAAGCAGCAGATACAGGATAGCCATACGCACGCAGATACCGGCGTAGACCTGCTCCAGGATGACGGAGCGTTGCGGGTGGTCAGCCATATAGGAGTCGAACTCGACGCCGCGGTTGATGGGGCCCGGGTGGCAGATGATCGCATCGGGCTTCATGAGCTTCTCGCGGTCCTTGGTCAGGCCGAAGAGCTTGTGGTACTCACGAATCGTGGGGAACGGGGCACCCTCGAGCGCTCCTGCTGCACGCGCAGCATGTAGACGACGTCCAGCTCGGGCAGGACGGAATCGAGGTCGCTCGTCACGTGGTCGCAGCCCAGGACCTCGGGCGCCGGCGGCAGCAGCGTGCCGGGGGCGACGGCGTAGGTCTCGCAGCCCATGATCTTAAGCGCGGGGATCAGCGAACCGCAGACACGGGAGTGTGCGATATCGCCGACGACGGCGACCTTCAGACCGTGGAAGTCGCCCTTGTGCTCCCAGATGGTGTACAGGTCGAGCAAGGCCTGCGTGGGATGGTTGTGCTTGCCATCACCGGCGCAGATGACGCTTGCGGGCGAGTTCTGCGTGACGATGTAGGGAGCGCCGGCGTGCTTATCGCGAACGACGATGCAGTCGATCTTATAGGCGTTGAGGGTCTCGACGGTGTCGACGAGGCTCTCACCCTTGACCGTGGAGGTCGAGGAGCCGCCAAAGTTAAGGCTGTCGGCCGAAAGACGCTTCTCGGCGAGCTCGAAGGAGCTGCGGGTGCGCGTCGAGGGCTCGTTGAACATGTTGACGATGGTCTTGCCCTTGAGCGTGGGGACCTTCTTGATCGCACGCTCGTTGACCTCGGAGAACGCTTGGCGGTCTCGAGGATGAGCTTAATGTCCTCTTCGGAGTACTCGGTAATGTCGATCAGGTGCTTATGGTTGAACGCCACGGTACTACTCACCTCCCAGCGGCGCGGAGCCCACGTGGGAACCCGGCGCGACGTCGTTAATCTCGACGGCGGTGTGGCCGTCGACTTCCTTCATATATAGGTGCACGTTCTCCTCATGCGACGAGGGAACGTTCTTGCCGACAAAGTCCGGCGAGATGGGGAGCTCGCGGTGGCCGCGGTCAACGAGGACTGCCAGCTCAATACGGCTCGGACGGCCCAAGTCATGACGGCGTCGAGAGCGGCGCGAATGGTACGGCCCGTATACAGGATGTCGTCCACCAGCACGACGCGCTTGCCGTCGACGCTAAGGGAATGTTGGTGGCGTGGATCGCGGGAGCGAAATTGGTAGCGTAGTCATCGCGGTAGAAGCTGATGTCGAGGCTGCCGAGCGGAACGTCGACGCCCTCGATCTCCTTGATCTCCCCGGCGAGCTTCTTTGCCAGAAGGTCGCCGCGCGTGACGATGCCGACCAGAGCGAGGTCTTCACAGCCCTCGTTGCGCTCGAGAATCTCGTGCGCGATGCGGGTCATCGCTCGATTGACGGCGGTCTCGTCCATAATGACCGCCTTGGGGGAAGTCGTGCCCATCGATCTCCTTCCTCACATGTCTTGACTGCTGACACAGTCAAAAAATAGATGCCCGACCGCTCAAAGCGGAACCAGACACCCACAGGAAGGGCTGCTCTTTGGCAGCTATGTAATTCCATGTGGGTATCTCGTACCCCTTTAATGGTCAAGGGATAGTGTAGCCAACCTCAAGCTGAATTGCGAGCATAAATACAGAGCATTCCGTAAACGGAGCCCAATGCCCAATAAACCTATATATATTTGTGGGACGAGCTTGAAAACGCACACACGAGCTGGCATAATCCCCTCTGCTGCACGCAAATCGGATCTACGTCCAGGGCCGTGGCGTGGGCACTATCGCCAAAAGAGAAATATCTCTGTGTAGATACGCACAGGGAGCTGCTTCTGTGCTATAGTTCAGGCTTGTTTGTTAACGCGACATGTTCGTTTGTCGCCCAAGGAGGGTCAGTTATGTCCAAAGTTTGCGAAGTTTGCGGTAAGCACCCGTTGCCGGTCGCTCCATCAGCCACTCTCACCGCGTCACCAACCGTAAGTTCCGCCCCAACATCCAGCGCGTCTACGTCGTCGTCGATGGCCACCGTCGCAAGATGAACGTTTGCTCCACCTGCCTCAAGTCCGGCAAGGTTGCGCGCTCCTAAATAAGGTCTTACCAACAAGTACCTCGCGGACTCTCCGGGTCAAAGACCTCGCGTTCACATAGAACTTACCAAAGGCGCTCCCCTACGGAGGGCGCCTTTTTGCACTCATTGGGGACAGGCTTACATGAGCGAAAACACCCGTGTAAGCCTGTCCCCAATGAGCGGGGCGATGCTATAGGATAGTTTAGTTAAACGCTTCAGTATATTGAAGCGTTTAGTGTGCCTTTTAGAGGAATCTGACCGTTCGCCGATTAATTTCTTGCTATCATGCAAGGCGTAGGGTAAATCTCCGATCGCAAGGAGACACAAATGGTGAAAAAGTCACCGGAAAACACTACTCCCGCAATTGTGGACAACGTAGAGGCGCTTGAGGCTAAGCTCGCTCAGATGCGAGAGGCCCAGGCGCTTTTTGCTACGTACACGCAGGAGCAGGTCGACAAGATCTTCTATGAGGCCGCCATGGCTGCCAACAAGGCTCGTATCCCGTTGGCGAAGATGGCCATCGAGGAGACCGGCCGCGGCGTTCTTGAGGACAAGGTCATCAAGAACCACTACGCCGCAGAGTACATCTACAACGCTTACAAGAACACCAAGACCTGTGGTGTCCTGGAGCGCGACGAGGCTTACGGCATCACCAAGATCGCCGAGCCCATCGGCATCGTGGGCGCCGTCATCCCGACGACCAACCCCACTTCTACCGCGATCTTCAAGACGCTGATCAGCCTGAAGACCCGCAACGCCATCATCATCTCCCCGCACCCGGCTGCCGCCAAGTGCACCATCGCCGCCGCCAAGCTCGTGCTTGATGCCGCCGTCAAGGCCGGTGCCCCCGAGGCATCATCGGCTGGGTTGATGTCCCCTCCATCGAGCTGACCAACATGGTCATGCGCGACGTCGACATCATCCTCGCCACCGGTGGCCCGGGCATGGTCAAGGCCGCTTACTCCTCGGGCAGCCCGCCCTGGGCGTTGGCGCCGGTAACACCCCGGTCGTCATCGACGACACCGCCGACGTGCTGCTCGCCGTCAACTCCATCATCCACTCCAAGACCTTCGACAACGGCATGATCTGCGCTTCCGAGCAGTCCGTGACCGTCATCGACACCATCTATGACCAGGTCAAGGCCGAGTTCCAGAAGCGCGGCTGCTACTTCGTCAAGCAGGGTGCCGAGATGGAGGCCCTGCGTGCCGCCATGTTCAAGAACGGCGCTCTCGACCACCGCATCCCCGGCATGCTGCCGCCAAGATCGCCGAGCTCGCCGGCATCGAGGTTCCCGCCAAGACCAAGATCCTGATCGCCGAGGTCACCTCCACCGACCCCGCCAAGGAGGAGTTCTCCCACGAGAAGCTCTCCCCGGTCCTGGCCATGTACCACGCCAAGGACTTCCAGGAGGCCGTCGACAAGCCGAGCACCTGGTGCTCGCCGGTGGCCCGGGCCACACCGCCTCTCTGTACGTGCACCCCGCCCAGGCCGAGAAGATCAGCTGTTTGAGCACGTCATGAAGGCCTGCCGTATCGTCATCAACACCCCGTCCTCGCACGGCGGCATCGGTGACCTGTACAACTTGGCATGAAGCCGTCTCTGACCCTGGCTGCGGCTCCTGGGGCGGCAACTCCGTCTCCGAGAACGTTGGGGTGAAGCACTTGATCAACGTTAAGACTGTGGCCGAGCGCCGTGAGAACATGCTGTGGTTCCGCGCTCCCGAGAAGGTCTACTTCAAGAAGGGTTCCACGCCCGTTGCCCTCGACGAGCTCGGTACCGTCATGGGCAAGAAGCGCGCCTTCATCGTCACCGACCAGTTCCTCTTCAAGAATGGCAACACCCGCGCCATCGAGGCCAAGCTCGACGAGATGGGCATCGCCCACGACTGCTTCTACGACGTCGAGCCCGATCCGTCGCTGCAGTGCGCACGTCGCGGCGCCAAGCAGATGGCTCTCTTTGAGCCGGACGTCATCATCGCCGTCGGCGGTGGCTCCGCTATGGACGCCGGCAAGATCATGTGGATGATGTACGAGCACCCCGAGTGCAAGTTTGAGGACATGGCCATGGACTTCATGGACATCCGCAAGCGTATCTTCACCTTCCCCGAGATGGGCAAGAAGGCCTACTTCGTCGCCGTCCCGACCTCTTCGGGTACCGGCTCCGAGTGCACGCCGTTCGCCATCATCACCGACAAGGAGACCGGCATCAAGTGGCCGCTCGCCGACTACGCGCTGCTCCCCAACATGGCTATCGTCGACGCCGACAACTGCATGACCGCCCCGCGCGGCCTGACCGCTGCCTCCGGCATCGATGTCATGACCCACGCCATCGAGTCCTACGTCTCCATCATGGCTTCCGACTACACTAAGGGCCTCTCCGAGCGCGCTGCTAAGCTCGTCTTCGAGAACCTGCCCTCCAGCTTCACGAACGGTGCCAAGGACCCGCATGCCCGCGAGGAGATGCACAACGCCTCCTGCATGGCCGGTATGGCCTTCGCCAACGCCTTCCTGGGCCTCAACCACTCCATGGCCCACAAGCTCGGCGCTTTCCATCACCTGCCCCACGGCCTCGCAAACGCCGTCATCCTGACCCGCGTTATGCGCTACAACGCCGCCGAGGCTCCCGTCAAGATGGGTACCTTCTCCCAGTATCCTTACCCCAACGCGCTGCACAACTACGCCGAGATGGCCAAGTACTGCGGCATCGAGGCAAGGACGACAAGGAGGTCTTCGAGAACTTCATCACGAAGCTCGAGGAGCTCAAGGACTTCATCGGTGTCAAGAAGACCATCGCCGACTACGGTGTTGACGAGCAGTACTTCCTCGACACCCTCGACGAGATGACCGAGCAGGCATTCAACGACCAGTGCACCGGCGCTAACCCGCGCTACCCGCTCATGAGCGAGATCAAGGAGCTCTACCTGGACGCCTACTACGGCCGCGAGCCCCAGGACTACGCCGTCTGCTAGTTTTTAGCACGGTTATTTGCGGCGGGGGTGCACGGGTGTACGCACGCCCCCGCCGTTGCTTCTATCGCATCGTTGAAAGGATGCAATCATGCTGCTCCCCGATTCCAAGACCGAGCTCGTCCGTCGCGGCAACAAGGTCGTTTACGACCTGGGTGACAAGATCGTCAAGGTCTTTAACGAGACCAAGCCCGTCTCCGACGTGTTCAACGAGGCTTTGAATCTTGCCCGCATCAATGAGTGCGGCATCCGCAGCCCCAAGGCTCTCGAGGTTTCTCAGCTCGAGAACGCCAACGGCTGGGCTCTCGTGACCGAGAAGGTTCCGGGCACCACCCTTGCCGAGAAGATGACTGCCGAGCCCCAGCGCTTTGGTGAGTACCTCGAGATGTTCGTCGACCTCCAGATCGAGATCCACGGCTACACCTCCCCGCTGCTCAACCGTCAGCGCGACAAGTTCGCCCGCATGATCGACAGCCTCGATCAGCTCAATGCCACCACGCGCTACAACCTTCAGGAGCGTCTGGACGGCATGACCAAGGAGTTCAAGGTTTGCCACGGCGACTTCAACCCCTCCAACGTCATCGTCGGCGACGATGGCCAGCTCTATGTGTGCGACTGGGCACACGCCACCCAGGCTCCCCTGCTGCTGACGTTGCCACCACCTACCTGCTCTTTGCCCTCAACAGCAAGGACCAGGCCGAGGCCTACCTGGAGCTCTACTGCGACCGCGCTGACATGCCCATGCAGGTCGTGCGTCAGTGGACGAGCATCGTTGCCGCTTCCGAGCTCGCTCGTAAGCGCAACGTGAACGATGAGTTCCTTAAGGACTGGATCGACGTCGTCGATTATCAGTAATATCTGAGCGATTCATTTCGCATCGGAGGCACAAAGGGAAACCCCGCAGCTCGAATGGGCTGTGGGGTTTTTCTTTTAGCTATAAAAGATTCTTAGACGCAAAAGCGGCCCTGCGCCTCTCCCTCGAGAGACGCAGGCCGCTTCGTAAGCGCACTCAACGCAGCGGGCTCGATTAACGGCGTGCTGCCTTCACAAGCTCGGCGACCTTGGCGACAACCTCATCGATTGCCACATCCTCGCGCTCGCCCGTAGCACGGTCCTTAAGCTCAACGGTACCGTTCTTAAGACCGCGCTTGCCCAGAATCACCTGATATGGGAAACCCATAAGGTCGTTGTCGGCAAACTTAAAGCCGGGACGCTCATCACGGTCATCGACGACAACCTCGATACCCTCGGCGCACAGACCCTCGACGATCTGCCGCAGACGGAAGCGCACTCCTCCTTCTTGGGATCGAGCGGAATCACCGCGACCTCGTACGGGGCAACGGAGACCGGCCAGACGATACCGTGCTCGTCGTTGTGCTGCTCCACAACGGCAGCGAGCGAGCGAGACACGCCAACGCCGTAGCAGCCATGATGAGCGGCTTCTCCTTGCCGTCTCGTCCATAAAGGTGGCACCCATGGCCTCGGAGTACTTGGTGCCCAGCTGGAATACCTGAGAGACCTCGATACCGCGGGCAGCGGAGAGCGGCTTGCCGCAGTGCGGGCAGGGATCGCCGGCAACGACGGTAACCAGGTCGGCCCACTCGTCGACGGTAAAATCGCGCTCGGGGCAGGCACCGGTAAGGTGATAATCGACCTCGTTGGCACCGCAGGCCCACTGCTTGGACTCGCGCAGGCTCTCGTCGCAGACAGACGGATGCCCTCGGGCAGGTTAACCGGTCCGATAAAGCCCTTGTGCAGACCGTAGGTCTGGAGCTCCTCATCGGTCATCATGCGATAGCCCCTGCCAAGACGTGCTCGGCCTTGCAGTCGTTGAGCTCATGATCGCCCGGAACGATGGCCACAACCGGCTTGCCCTCGGCATCGATCAGCGCCAGGGACTTGCGCGTGCCGTTCTCGGGGAACCCAAAGAACTTGGCAACGGCCTCGATGGTGCCCATGCCCGGAGTCTCGACCTTGGTAAGCGTACCGTCGCCGGGACCCTCGGTCACGACAACCTTAGTGCTTGCCGCCTCGTCGTCGGCAGCAAAGCCGCAATCGTCGCAGTAGACCAGCGAAGCCTCGCCGGCCTCGGCCAGCGCCATATACTCGACGGAGGTGTCACCGCCGATCTCGCCGGAATCGGCGACGACGGGCAGGGCCTTGATGTAGCAGCGCTCGCAGATATTGGCGTAGGCCTGCTTCATCTTGTCGTACTCCTCCTGCAGGCTCTCCTGCGTGGCAGAGAAGCTGTAGGCGTCCTTCATGATGAACTCGCGACCGCGCATCAGGCCAAAGCGGGGACGGAACTCGTCGCGGAACTTATCCTGGATGTGATAGAGATTCACCGGCAGCTGCTTGTAGGAACGCAGTTCATTGCGCACCAAGGCGGTCACGGTCTCCTCGTGCGTGGGGCCGAGCACGAACTCGCGGCCGTGGCGGTCATCAAAGCGCACGAGCTCCTTGCCATAGGCATCGATACGGCCGGACTCGCGCCACAGCTCGGCATCGACCATGATGGGCATCATGAGCTCCTGGGCGCCGGCAGCGTCCATCTCGTCGCGCACGATGTTCTCGATCTTGCGAATCGAGCGCCAAGCAAGCGGCAGATAGGAATAGAGACCGGCGGCCTCCTTGCGAATCATGCCGGCACGAAGCAGCAGGCGATGGCTCGCAAGCTCGGCGTCGGCCGGATCCTCTTTGAGCGTCGGAGCATACAGCTTAGACATATACATTGCTCGAGTCATTTATTTCTCCTCAATAAGCTTGTCGACCTCGGCCATAAGCGCGTCGACAATTTGGTCCTCAGCTACTTTACCAATGATCTGGCCGTGCGAAAGAGCAGGCCCTGACCTCGTCCGCAGGCAACACCCAAGTCGGCGTCAGAGGCCTCGCCGGGGCCATTGACCGCACAGCCCATCACGGCAATCGAAAGCGGCGCGGAGTAGTTCTTAAGCCGCTCGGTGACCTCCTCGGCGATAGGAATGAGGTTAACCTGGCAGCGAGCGCACGTGGGGCACGATACGATCTCGGGGCCACGGCGGCGAAGACCCAGCGACTGCAGGATACCCCAGGCGACCGGCGGCTCCTCGACCGGATCGGCCGTGAGCGAGACGCGCATGGTGTCGCCAATGCCCTCGGAAAGCAAAATTCCCAGGCCCACAGAGCTCTTAATGGTGCCTGGAGCTTGGTTCCGGCCTCAGTCACGCCCAAATGAAGCGGAACATGGGGGATTTCGCGCGACAGGCACGATAGGTGTCAAGCGTCGTGGACACGCTATGAGCCTTGGCGGAAAGCACGATATTGGTAAAGCCGCGATCCTCAAAATGTTTGACGAAACGCTCGCTCGACATCACAAGCTTTTCGGGCTGCGTAAGGTCATCGCGCTCGGCGATATCCTGCTCAAGCGAGCCGGCGTTCACGCCAATGCGAATCGCGCACCCAGCGGCGCCCGCGCATCGATCACGGCATCGACCTTGGCCCAATCGCCAATGTTGCCGGGATTGATGCGGAGCTTAGCGGCACCGGCCTCCACGGCGCCAATGGCGAGCTTATGGTTAAAGTGGATATCGGCAACGATCGGCACCGGAGACTCGGCGCAGATGGTGCGGAAACCCTCAAGCGCGGCCTCGGTGGGCACGCTCACACGCACGATATCGCAGCCAGCCTGCGCCAACGCGCACACTTGCGCAAGCGTTGCCTGGGCGTCGGCGGTATCGGTGCAGGTCATGGACTGAACCACCACCGGAGCGCCGCCGCCTATCTGCACGTCGCCCCACAAACACGGGGGCGCGTCAGCTCGCGCGGCAAAGGATGGGACAAAGACAATCCAAACACTCCCCTACAAAAATAAATCGAAGGACGTCGGAACGAAGCATATAGACAAACAGCAGCGCA
>ENA-OQHP01000572-OQHP01000572.1-human-gut-metagenome-genome-assembly--contig:-NODE-572-length-11873-cov-1.429338_pt1 | contig 11873 bp, 16 predicted proteins | sample MGYA00242563_ERZ504717 | MGnify/ENA primary metagenome ERZ504717 (study PRJEB26092, sample SAMD00036212) | human gut metagenome | host: Homo sapiens | study: EMG produced TPA metagenomics assembly of...
ATCCGGCACGTCCTTCGTGGGCAATGCTGCGCCGGGTAATGGATGTCCGGAACCGTATTGTAGCGAATGAATACGGCATCAGTTGCGCAATAGTCTGCAATATACGGCGGAGCGTCTGCGCGATATTGCTCCGGGAACTCTGAATGAGCGGCAACTGGATAATACATTGTGGAAACGTTATCTGTATCCTTCCATCGATGCGGTGACACAGAAGATTCATGCGTTGTCTCCATTGGAACAGTCGTATTTCTATGCGTTGTACAATTTTATAACAAAAGAACTCTATACTTCAAAATCCGGTGATGTGGAGTATGAAGGACGCACCGGCGCATCTGCTTTATGGCTTGCTACTTTAGAGGAGAAAAGCGAGAACGGAGAGATTTTATATGATTTGGCGATACGGCAAAATTGTGCGGCGGATATTCATAAACCTTATTTATTGCTGGAGCGTACACATACGGATATTGATACTTTGCCCAATTTCCGGCAAGGAGATGCCATTGTTCTGTATGAGCGGAATGTCAGTGAAGATAACGTTACCAATAAAATGGTGTTTAAGGGGAACATCGAGGAAATTTCCGATTGCAATATCCGTATCAGACTCCGTGCGGCACAACAGAACGCCAGGGTCTTGCCAATGGAAAGCCGCTATGCAATAGAACATGATTATATGGATACCTCTTTTCGCTGCATGTACTGGGGATTGTCGGCCTTTTTGTCTGCAACGAAAGACCGTCGGGATTTGTTGCTGAATCAACGTAAACCGGAATTTGATACTGCCTTAACGGAGCTATATCGCTGCTGCCGATGATTTTGTACGCATTACTTTGAAGGCGCAGGCTGCTAAAGACTATTTCTTGCTGGTAGGTCCGCCGGGAACCGGTAAGACCTCTCGCGCTCTGCGCAGCATGGTAGAGGCTTTTTATAGGGAAGGGAAAGAAATACTTTTGCTTTCATATACTAACCGGGCAGTGGACGAGATATGTAAGATGTTGACAGCCATTACACCGGAGGTCGACTTCATACGTATCGGCAGTGAACTTTCCTGTGACGGCGTGTATCGTCCGCATTTGATAGAAAACGTGTTGGAGTCTTGCTCTACACGCCGGGAGGTGCAGGAGCGTATGGCGCGTTGCCGAATTTTTGTGGGAACGGTTGCTACACTGTCTGCCAAGACCGAATTGTTCCGTTTGAAGACTTTTGATGTGGCCTTGATAGATGAGGCTACTCAGATATTGGAGCCGCAACTGTTGGGATTGCTTTGCATGCGCGGCGTTACCGGCGGGAATGCTATAGGGAAATTTGTCCTGATAGGTGACCATAAACAATTGCCGGCTGTTGTACTCCAGTCATCGGAGCAATCGGAAATTCAGGATGAAGGTTTGCGGGGCATCGGTTTGCATAACTTGAAAGATTCTCTTTTTGAACGTCTTTATCGGAATGCCATTGGGCAACAGGTGGTTGACGGTCGGCAAACCTCTGCTTTCAACTTCCGGTTTTCAGCTTTCAATTCTCTTGATATGCTTTGTCGTCAGGGACGTATGAATGTAGAAGTTGCAGCTTTTCCGAACCGTGCTTTCTATGGCGGGTTGTTACAGTCGGTAGGATTGGAACATCAGACAGGGGTTCTTAAACTGTCTCCTCAGCTTTCTGCTGATGAATTTGCCGCTTTGCTGACCCGGCGGGTAGCTTTTCTTCCGTCCGTTCCCGAACCGCCTATGCAGTCGGCAAAGATGAACCGTTCGGAAGCAAAAATCGTAGCCGGACTGGCTGCTGCTGTCTATCGGCAGTATACATTTGCCGAGGGATGCTTCAGCGCAGCTTCTACTTTGGGAGTAATAACCCCTTATCGTAGTCAGATAGCTTTGATAAAGAAAGAAATAGAAGCTTTGGGAATTCCAGCCTTGAATGAAATCCTGGTAGATACGGTGGAGCGTTTTCAGGGAAGCGAACGCGATGTCATCATTTACTCTTTCTGTGTGAACAGGTTGTCTCAGCTGAGATTTCTTGCCAATCTGACAGAGGAGAACGGAATACGGATAGACCGTAAACTGAATGTAGCTTTGACCAGAGCACGCAAGCAGATGTTTATAATCGGAGTCCGCCAATTGTTGGAGCAGAATCCAATCTATGCGCAACTGTTGAAAAGTTGTGATTCATAAGGTACGAAACGTTTCCTATTGCCGTAGATTGCAGCTATTTCTTCATTTAATAAATCTTAAATATTTTCTTTCTCTTTATATGCTTTATTAATAACATCGTGTGTTATAAAGCCTTATCTTTGCAGCACGTTTTTTTTTCATAGAGATTTAGATTTAAGGTTAGAAGAATTGTGGAAGTCGTGAGACTTCCCTTTTTTTTATCCCTTAATTCTTGTTCTCTTAGAATTGCCGACAAATCTTATATTGCCAAGAGGATATAAAAAGCTCTTTCATGCGAAAGAGCTTTTTTTTTATATCTATATATTCTGTCTGTATCAGTTCAGTACGATAGGTTTGTATTTCGGTACCAGAAGCTTCATGATGCACCAGCCGATAAGGTAAGCAACGGCACAGATGCAGAATATGATGAAGTATCCGGCTGCCTTGCCTTCGAATCCCATGAATATCATCTGGGTTTCATCAGCGTAAGTAAACAGTGTACCCGAGCCTTTGTTGATGAGGAACGAGCCGATACCGCCCGCCATACCTCCCAATCCGGTAATGGTAGCTACCGCACTTTTGGGGAACATATCGCCCACTACGGAGTAGATGTTGGCAGACCAGGATTGGTGAGCTGCTCCGGCAATACCTATAATGATAATCGGATACCAATAGGAGTATTCTCCTAACGGTTGTGCAAATAGTGCGAGTAACGGGAACAAAGCAAAGATGAACATGGCTCGCATGCGGGCTGCATACGGATTCATACCGGTTTTGTTTATGATGATGGTAGGCAGTTTTCCACCATAGATAGACAGCATGGTAATGGCATAAAGTACGAATATCAGCAACTGTGCCGTTCCGCTGTCCGAAGAGAATCCGTAGACATCGGAGATGTAGGCCGGAGTCCAAAACAGGAAGAACCACCATACACCGTCGGTCATGAATTTACCGATGGCAAAAGCCCATGCCTGAGGGTATTGGAGACATTCCATAAACGACATCTTTCTTTCAGGCTTTTCAGAGACAGCCTTGTCTTCTTCTCTGAGTTTATCTTGTTCGATATAAGCAATTTCTGCTGCATTGACGCGCGGGTTTTCATGAGGTTTCTTATACATGAACATCCACATGCCCATCCAGATGAAGCCTAATCCACCGATGACGATGAACGCCATTCCCAGCCGTTGCCTACACCGATGCTTTGGAAGTACCGTGCTAAAGAGGGGATGGTGACAGGAGCTATTAAAGCACCTACTGTGGCGCCGGCATTGAAAATGGAAGTCGAGAATGCACGGTCTTTTTTCGGGAAATACTCGGCGGTGACTTAATTGCTGCGGGGAAGTTTCCGGCTTCACCGACACTCAATATCACACGGGCAGCGATGAAAAGTAAACACTGGTAATGGCAATGGTCGATGCTACGGCGCCTGTTGCGGAAATCATGGCAGCGGCATCATGAATGCCCACTACATGTTCGGTTGCCCATCCACAAACAGCATGCAGGCAAGCTCCTAATGACCATACGAAGATAGCCAGAGATAACCTTTTTTGGTTCCTAACCAATCGATGAAGCGTCCGGCAAATAAGTTTGCAATGGCATATACTATGGAAAATACGGCTGTGATATCTCCATAATCGGCATCTGTCCAATGGAATTCCGGGGCGATAAAATCTTTCCAGGTAAGTGATAATACTTGTCGGTCGAGATAATTAACTGTTGTCGCGAAGAATAACATGGCGCAAATTGTCCAGCGATAGTTAGACATTTTGCCCAATGTGTTCTGATTTGTACTCATGATAATAGATTTAATTTATAATGTCGCAAAAATACGCGTTCTTGTGTTATGTGTATGTGTAATATTTGGTAGAAATCATGGAGAAAATGACAAAAATAGGCATAGTTGAGAACAACCATGCCTATTTTCTTATCTACGGATATTATTTCATATCTGTGTATTTGATTTCATCTTTGTCGCTGTACTTCAGGTTCTCACCTCCATACCCCAGATGAAAGTATAGTTGCTGGTGCCTGCAGCTGCGTGGATGCTCCATTCGGGAGAAGTGATGGCCTGCTCGTTGTGTAACCAAATCAGGCGTTCTTCTTGAGGCTCACCCATTAAGTGGCAGATTGCATTTCCCGGAGCCAGGTTGAAGTAGTAATAGGCTTCCATACGGCGTGTGTGAGTATGGGCAGGCATGGTATTCCATACAGAACCCGGAGCAAGCTCGGTAAGTCCCATCTGCAATTGGTTTGTACCGCCGTCTTTCACTCTTTCCAAAACATCTTTTACAATCAGCTGGTTTACGATACGGTCGTTGCTGTCTTCCATTTTCCGTAATGGTCGGAAATACCCAAAGCATATTTTTTAGGATTGGCCTTTTGAAGTTTGGCATCGGTTGTAATCAACTGAGTAACGTAAGGTTTGTAAGCCGGAGCCGAGTTGATATAGAATTGGCAGGGTTGGCAGCATCGTTGCTCTTGAAAGTTACTTCTTTATTGCCACAACCTACATAAAGAGCTTCTTTATACTTCATGGGGTATTCTTTACCGTCTACGGTAACTACTCCATCGCCACCGGTGTTGATAACACCCAACTCGCGACGTTCGAGGAAGTAAGTGATTTCAGGACCCAGCTCACGGAAAGTCTCCAGTTTCAATACTTTGTTTACAGGCATTGCACCTCCGTAAATCAAACGGTCATAGAGGGTATAAGTAACATTGATTTCGTCCGGAGCCATACTTTGCTCATCATAAAAGAGCTACGGAGACGTTGTGTGTCATAATGCTTTACGTCCAATGGATGGCAGGCTGTCTGCACAGTGTAATTTACTTGGGCGGAAGCCGTAACTGCGGCTGCACCCAACATCAGGGCAATTGCTAATTTTTTCATGTCTGATATAAACTTTAAATATTAATATGCTTAATGATTGCTTTTTTATTTAGCACTCTCTTTAGCTTCTTTTTCACTGCGGACAATGATGCGACGGTTGATGAACATCATGGTTATCGCTACCAGTACCAGCAGTGCAGCACCTACATACGAGAGTTTTACACCTCTATATATAGTCCAGCCGAAGAAAGAAGCGGCAAAGTCGATGGAACCGCCATCAAATCCTTCAGGAATGTGTGCCGTAGGATCGTGTGTTTCGGCATATACCTGATTGGCTGCCAGCGTGAAGTCCGGTGCCATATCGGTTACGAAATACAAACCTAAAATAAGAGTGATAAGACCGATAATAAGTGTCTTCAATACATTTCCTTTAGTAAAGGGCAATATCATCGGAAACAGATAGAACATACCTGCAAGTGAGGCCAATGGCAGGAACTGATTACCCGGCAGGAATACGGCAAGTGCCAGGATAACGGGAATCAGGATAACCGATGCCACCAATGTAGCGGGGTGGCCGATAACCAATGCCGGGCTCATGCCGATATGTACTTTCTTACCGTTGAATTTAGCTTTTACCAATTCCGAAGTCTTTTCGGAGATAGGCTTCAATCCTTCGATAAACAGAGAAGTGATGCGGGGGATGAGTTCCATTACGGCTCCCATTGTGATACCCAGGAAGAGAACTTTCTTGATGTCGAGTTGGGCTGCCCAGCCTATCAGCATACCTACGATAACTCCCAATACCAGCGGTTCACCTATTACACCGAACTTTTTCTTCATGCCTTCTGCATCGATTTCCAGCTTGGAGAAACCGGGAATTTTATCTAATGCCTTATTGATAAGTATGGCAAACGGTGTGAAACTCTGGCAGAAAGGCTGAGGAATGGAGATACCGTCCAAATCATAGAACTTTGGAATTTTTCTGCGGTAAGGTCGGCGCAGACCAATGTAATAATGTAGCAGATGATAGCGGCGAAATAGCCCCATGCCAGATTCTGGCCGGTAACAAAATAAGCCACAGCACCGATGAAGGCGAAGTGCCAATAGTTCCACAAGTCTATGTTTACAGTACGTGTGGTCTTGGTGATAAGCATCAGGAAATTGACGCCTAAGCAGATAGGAATGATAAGCGCACCAACAGCGGTATTATAAGCTACGGCAGCGGCGGCGGGCCATCCCATATCGAATACGTTCAGTTGCAGGTGATACAAATCGGATATGGCTTTCAGAGGAGAATTAAAATTTGTTGTCAGCAGGGCGGTAACTACGCCTAAGCCCACAAAACCGACTCCGACAAAGAGACCTGATTTCAGAGCCTTGCCAATTTCATACCGATGCACATGCCTATGATTGTAAAAATAATAGGCATCATTACAGACGCTCCCAAAGCATGATGTAACCGAAAACTTGTTCCATTCTTTATGTGATTTAATTGATAAATGATTATGTTTTACAATAGTACGAATTGAAAATCGGGGTCAAAAATAAGACCTTTTCCTAATTAATCAAACTGTAAAGGCATAATAAATAGTAAATAAGGATGATTTTGGACAAATTTGTCGTTATCGTGCACAAATTTGTTCGTTTCCGTACACGAAAATCAAAAAATGCACCCTCTGCGCCAAAAAGTGCACAGGTGTTTGGAAAGAAACATCTACTTTTGTTTCGTGAAAAATTATAAGGTCTAATACCCAAAAAGAACAACTACATGAAAAAGAACTTTATTTGTAATTTTATTCTATCCGGTTTATTGTTGTTTTCTCCTTTAAGCATGTTTGCACAGCGTGTGGATTCAAACTTGCCGTGGTCGGTACGTATGGTGGAGTCCGAAATGATTCGTTGTCCGGAATCCTGGCAGTTGGACTTTCAGCCTAAATTGAAATGGGATTACTGTCACGGGCTGGAATTGCAGTCCATGCTGGATGTGTATGACCGCTACGGTAATCGGAAAATCTATGATTATGCTTTGGCTTATGCCGATACAATGGTAAATGCAGATGGTACTATCAAAATGTACAAACGTGAGGAGTATAGCCTTGACCGTATAAACTCCGGTAAATTTATATTCCGCATCTATGAACAGACGAAAGATGAGAAATATAAGAAAGCGCTTGCATTGATGAGAAGTCAGCTCGATGAGCATCCCCGGAATGCCGACGGCGGCTTTTGGCATAAGAAGATTTATCCGAATCAGGTATGGCTGGATGGTATTTATATGGGAGCGCCTTTCTATGCGGAATATGCTTTCCGTAACAATCAGGTAGACGATTATGCGGATGTTATCAATCAATTCCTGATGGCGGCCCGTCATACTTACGACCCGAAAAATGATGTGTACCGTCATGCTTGTGACGTAAGCCGTAAAGAACGTTGGGCCGATCCTGTTACCGGACAATCAAAGCATAGCTGGGGACGCGCTATGGCTGGTATGCCATGGCCTTTGTAGATGCTTTGGATTTCATTCCGAAACATGAAGCGGGCCGTGATTCCATGTTGGTTATCTTCAATAAAATAGCTTCTCAGATAAAGCGTTTGCAAGATCCCAAGACCGGTTTGTGGTATCAGGTACTGGACAAGAGTGGAGCACCGGGTAATTATCTGGAGTCTTCCTGTTCTACTATGTTTGTATATTCTCTGTTCAAGGGTGTGCGTAAGGGTACATTGACAAATCCTATCTGGAAGTAGCAGTTAAAGGATATAAGGGCATCCTTGACAACTTTATAGAAGTGGATAAGAACGGTGTGGTAAGCATCACAAAGGCTTGTGCCGTAGCAGGACTTGGCGGAAAGGTCTATCGTTCGGGAGACTATGATTATTATATCAATGAAACTATCCGCAACAACGACCCAAAAGCTGTAGGTCCGTTTATTCTTGCATCATTGGAGTGGGAACGTCTTCAGGACGTGAAAGTGATTGTTAACCGGAAATAATAGCGAAAGTAACTATGAAAGCACTGTGTAGTTTTATAATAGCCCTGCTTTGCGGGGTCGGTTCGTTATCCGCGGCGCAGCAGTGGAAAGATACGATTGTTGTAGCCCGTGACGGCACGGGAGATTACCGTACGCTGACCGAAGCAATGGAGGTATCCGCGCCTTTATGGATTATAAGGTGACGGTTTTGGTTAAAAAGGGTGTATATAAAGAAAAGGTTATTCTTCCTTCTTGGTTGGAAAACGTCGATTTCATCGGTGAAAATGTAGAAAATACGATTATCACCTACGATGATCATGCCAATATAAATAAGATGGGAACTTTCCGTACCTATACTTTGAAAGTGGAAGGAAGTTCCATCACTTTTAAGAACTTGACGATAGAGAACAATGCTGCACGGCTGGGGCAGGCAGTTGCGCTTCATACGGAAGGTGACCGCTTGGTCTTTATCAATTGTCGCTTTTTGGGCAATCAGGATACTATTTACACCGGTGCAAAAGGTACTCGTCTCTGCTTCCTGAATTGTTATATTGAAGGTACTACCGATTTTATTTTCGGTCCTTCTACGGCATTGTTCCATAATTGCACGATTCATAGTAAAGCCAATTCGTACATCACGGCAGCTTCCACTCCGAAAGACATTGAAGTGGGATATGTTTTTAAGAACTGTAAGCTGACTGCCGCACCGGACGTTGATAAGGTTTATTTGGGGCGTCCGTGGCGTCCCTATGCAGCTACAGTGTTCATTAACTGCGAGATGGGTAAACATATCTGTCCGGCAGGATGGGATAATTGGCGTAATCCGGAGAATGAAAAAACAGCCGTTATGCTGAATATGGTAATACGGGAGAGGGGCTGATAATACAAATCGGGTAAAATGGGTAAAGCAACTGACCCGGAAGGATGTTGTAAAATATGAGGAACCGGATTATCTTTTCAAGATATGCAGTGAATGGAAACCGTAAGTTTATCTTACGGTTTCAGAAATCCGCTCTCATAGGACTGAGGCAGTCGATTAATATACCGGCTTCCAGACAAGTGCATCCATGTTCGCATCCGGTTCGATATAACACCGTCGCCAGCCGATACGATTTGTTTTTCACCGTTAACCGTGAATTCAAATTTACCGCTTGCCACATAAGTTGTTTGAGTATGATAATGGGTATGCGGTGTACCTACTGCACCTTGTTCAAATTTAACCTTGACGAGCATTACCTGACCGTCGTATCCCAAAATCTGACGAACAACGCCTTCTCCGGCGGGTTCCCATGCTTTCTCGTTTTCGAGAATGAATGCATTGCTTCTTGTTCTTTTCATTGTGTGAATGATAATTTTACTGATACAAATATAGCGATAAATAATAAGTTTGAAAAACCATGAAAAGTAAATTGATTCTGTTATTGACAGCTTTTTTCTTGTGTTCCGCTTTTCAAGGCCGATAAGCCGGTAATTACCATTTTTATGATTGGTGATTCTACGATGTCAAATTAAGTCGTTGGTGGGCGGTAATCCCGTAAAGAGGGTGGGGGCATGTCCTGCCCGGTTTCTTTTCTGAAGACATACGGGTGGATAATCATGCCATGAACGGACGCAGTTCCAAGAGTTTTATCGATGAGGGGCGCTGGGACAAAGTGCTTTCACTGATAAAGAAAGGCGATTATGTTTTTATTCAGTTCGGGCACAATGACGAAAAGCCCAAAGCCGACCGCATACAGACCCGGAACAACCTTTGATGCCAACCTGCGTAAGTTTGTTAATGAGACTCGTGCGAAAGGCGGTATTCCTGTTCTGTTCAACTCCATTGTGCGCCGTAACTTGGTACGGCCGATAATAAAGCCGTAGCGGAAGCTATTCTTCAGGATGATATTCGCAAGGGAATCAATCCTGATGCCAAGCAAGACGCTCTCAGGAAAAGAATGTGGTGGAAGGAGACAAACTGATTGATACGCACGGAGCGTATCTGGATTCTCCGCGCAATGTAGCAAGGAGTTGAATGTTCCTTTTATTGATATGAATAAACTCACCCACGATTTGGTAGAAGCTTGGGGCCGAAAGAATCGAAGAAACTCTTTATGTGGGTGCCCGCCAACACAATTGCTGCCATGCCTAAAGGTCGTGAAGACAATACTCATCTCAACATATACGGTGCACGTGTCATAGCCGGTATTACAGTAGATGCCATTGCCAAAGAAGTGCCGGAATTGGCAAAATATGTCCGCCATTATGATTTCGTGGTAGCTCAGGATGGCAGTGGCGATTTCTTTACTGTACAGGAAGCTATTAATGCCGTACCCGATTTCCGTAAAAATGTACGCACCACGATATTGGTGCGTAAAGGCGTATATAAAGAAAAACTGATTGTGCCCGAGAGCAAGATTAATATCTCTTTGATAGGACAGGAAGGAGCTGTCATATCCTATGACGACTATGCCAATAAACAGAATCTCTTTGGAGAGAACAAAGGTACGTCCGGTTCATCTTCCTGTTATATCTATGCGCCCGATTTTTATGTGGAGAATATCACGTTCGAGAATACATCCGGTCCGGTAGGGCAGGCGGTTGCCTGTTTTGTCAGTGCCGACCGTGCTTATTTCAAGAACTGCCGTTTTCTCGGATTTCAAGATACACTCTATACGTATGGGAAGGGAGTGCGGCAGTATTATGAAGATTGTTATATAGAGGGTACGGTCGATTTTATATTCGGTTGGTCTACGGCGGTATTCAACCGCTGCCATATTCATAGTAAACGTGACGGGTATGTCACGGCTCCTTCTACCGATGAAGGGCAGAAATACGGCTATGTATTTTATGACTGCAAATTAACTGCGGATGCCAACGTGAAGAATGTTTATTTGTCCCGTCCGTGGCGTCCTTTTGCTCAGGCTGTGTTCATTCATTGCGATTTAGGAAAGCATATTCTTCCGGTCGGTTGGCATAACTGGAATAAGAAAGATGCTGAGAAAACCGTTTTCTATGCAGAGTACGACAGCTATGGCCCGGGTGCTAATCCTAAAGCCCGCGCTGCTTTCTCCCATCAGTGAAAGATACGGAAGGATATGAAATAGAGTCCGTTCTTGCCGGTACTGACGGTTGGAATCCGATTGCTAACGGCAATGCATTGGTAAACATTAAACGTTGATTGATAAAACAATTCTGACATGGTAAAGAATAAAACAATATTGGGAGTTCTTACTCTGCTATTGGGTTTGGCATTGACTGCCAGTGCGGAAAATTATCCTTACAGGAGCGATGTACTTTGGGTTACCGTACCCAATCATGCCGATTGGCTCTATCAGACAGGGGAGAAAGCTACCGTAGAAGTACAATTCTATAAATACGGCATCCCGCAGGATGGTGTAACTGTCTGTTATGAACTTGGAGATGACATGATGCCTTCGGATACGAAAGGCTCTGTTACGTTGAAGAATGGTAGAGCCGTTGTTACTATCGGCACAATGAAGCAACCCGGATTCCGGGATTGCCGTTTACAGGCTACTATCGCAGGAAAAACTTATAACATCATGTGAAAGTAGGTTTTTCGCCCGATAAACTTCAACCTTATACGAAGATGCCTGCCGATTTCGATGAATTCTGGGATAAGAGTAAGTCTGAAATTGCAACTTTCCCTTTGTTGTATACGAAAGAGCGGGTTGAAAAGTATTCTACCGACAAGATAGACTGTTACTTGGTTAAACTACAGTTGAACAGTCGGGGACAAAGTATTTACGGCTATTTAACCTGTCCCCGGAATATGCAGAAAGGTGCTTGCCGGTAGTGCTTTGTCCGCCTGGGTGCAGGAATCAAAACCATCAAAGCCCCTCTTCCGTCATAAATACCTATGCAGAGACAGGGATGTATCCGTTTGAGATGGGAGATACATTGGACTCAATCCGGAGAATGTCCGAAGCGGAG
>ENA-OQHP01000573-OQHP01000573.1-human-gut-metagenome-genome-assembly--contig:-NODE-573-length-11868-cov-2.141981_pt1 | contig 11868 bp, 18 predicted proteins | sample MGYA00242563_ERZ504717 | MGnify/ENA primary metagenome ERZ504717 (study PRJEB26092, sample SAMD00036212) | human gut metagenome | host: Homo sapiens | study: EMG produced TPA metagenomics assembly of...
CAATAAAGAATGGTATCTGGTGGATTTACCGGGATACGGATATGCCTCCCGGGGCAAGAAACAGGTAGAAAAGATACAGCAGATTATCGAGGATTATATCCTGGAACGCGAGCAAATGACCAATCTGTTTGTATTGATAGACTGCCGTCTGGAGCCTCAGAAAATAGACTTGGAATTTATGGAATGGCTGGGAGAAAATGGAGTACCCTTCTCTATCATCTTCACCAAAGCCGACAAGCTGACCAATGGCAAGGTTAAGGATAATGTAAACAAATATCTGAAAAAACTGACAGAACAGTGGGAAGAACTCCCTCCTCATTTCGTATCCTCCTCTGAAAAGAAAACAGGCAGACAGGAGATTCTGGATTATATTGACAGCATTAACCGGTCGCTTAAGGCATAGCGTCGAATTACCTAGTGGCGACTACTTAGAACGCAAATGACGCAAATGACACAAATTTATCCCCGTTCCTATTTGTGTCATTTGCGCCATTTGCATTCCGTTCCGGCAAACGCTCAGAGTTTTATGGTCTTCACCTTACCCGGAATCACCGTCAGATGCACCGTACCGTTGCATTCTATATCCACCTTCTGGTATCTGGCCTCCACCACCACTTTTCCGTCCAGAGCCATTATTCCCCATTGGCAGGCGTTTTCCTCGTAAGCGCAATAATAGCCCACAGGAGGCAGAATCTTCCTGTATTTGGGAGGCACAATGATACGCTCCCCCAGTTTCAAGCCCCATTTCATCCCCATCCGGAAAGGCAATGCATCCCTGATCTCTTCCAACCTTTTCAGCCTTTTCTGTTCCTCTTCCTGCAATTGTTTCCGTTGAGCTATCCCGGCACGCCGCCCGGCTTCTTCCTTCAGACGTTCCATCACCGTATGGAAATCTTCCTCGCCCGGCCGGGGAGTGTTACAGGCTATATACCGCTTTTCCTTCCCTTTCTCCACATGATAATAATTCCCGTTCCCGTCCATCACCACGATGCTCCGGTCCGCCAGACGGCCACAGCACCAATACACTTCCTCCTCATCCCCTGCCAGCACACAGGCGAAAACATCAAACAAGGTAGTCCAGACAGGATCCACCAGTGGCAGTCCTTCGGAACACGGTAATCCGGTATCTTCAGATAAAAGTCATAAAAGTAGATGCCGTTCTGATCCACCCCTCGCATGGAGACATACGGTTTTCCGGTACGGCTGAAAAAGAACGTTCCCACCTTCAGCAGCTCCACACCGCCGTATGGCAATTCCATACAGCCGAATGACAACACCACGGGTTTCTCCCGATAGGTTCTGTTTACCTTCAGGTCGATGTAAGATTCATTGCCCGCACAGTCTGTCACGGCAAGCAGATCCCCCTTCATGAACTTCATTTTCCGGCAGCGGTCCAGCTGTATTCCGGGCTGTCCGGTCTCATTCACCACACCTGCCCGGTTATTCCCGAATCTCACTGCCGCCCGGTTTCCACAGATATCAAACACTTCCGGATACCGGGGCCTTACCGTCATCCTCTCCCCGCGCCTCAATCCCCAAAGCCCGCTTTGTCTGTCATAATAACTTTTCAAAACGGGCTGTCCGCCTTTTTCCGTTGCAGAATCTTCCCGGTTTGTAAGGAAGTCCATCAGCCGGTCGTGCGTTATCACCACCTCCAGTTCATCCTCCCGCTGCCTTTCCTCCTCCGGCAGCGACCGGATACGGACAGCCTGCCTGTTTCCACCCGTGCCCGGGACAGCGCGTTGCCAATCATCCGCCCCTCGAACATCGCCGCCCAGTCATGGTTCCGGCAGGCAGACCGAAGATGCGGTACAGGCCCACATTGTCTATCAGCATACAGGACGCCTTGTCGGCCGACCTTCTCAGCCCACGTCCCACCTGTTGCAGGTATTTCGCCAGGGAAAGCGTGGGACGTGCCAGCTGCACGAACTCCACATCGGGACAGTCGAAACCTTCGGAGAAGATATCCACATTGACCAGCACTTTCACCTTCCCCCGTCTGAAATCCTCCACCAGTTCCCGGCGTTCCGAAGCCGGAGTCCTGCTGTCGATAGCCACAGCCTCCAGTCCGTGTGCGCTATAACAAGCCGCTATCCGGCGGGCATGGGCGATGCTGACAGCATATACGATTCCTTTCTTTCCGCGGGCATATCGTTCCACGCTCTCATACAGCCGGCCGATACTTGTCTCCCGGTTCAGCACCTCGTTCATCTCCTTTACCTGGTAGTCCCCGTCCGCACCCCGTTTCTTCAGCGAGTCTATCAACCGCTGTTCCCTGCTGTTCGCACGGATGGACACATAGTCAAAGGATGACAACCAACCCTTTCCGATGAATTCCGCGACAGTCCACGAAGCAATCAGGCTGTCGAACAAGTCCGTGAATCCCTTGCCGTTCAGCCGGCAGGGAGTGGCGGTCATACCCAGTTTCCTTGCCTCCGGATAGTTCTCCCAAAGTATCCGGTAGGTTTCCGCCAGGGCGTGATGCGCCTCGTCGATAACGATCAGGTCCGGCTCTTCGTCCATGCTTTTCCGGTTTCGTGACAGCCACTGGATGGACATCACCCTCACCCTTCCGTCCTCTTTGCTCATCCCGTGCCGAGACACGGTTTCCTCTATCTGCTCCACCAGCTCCCGGCGGTGCGCCACGATCCATACCCGGCTGCCGGAACCACGCAGGAATTCCCTTACTATGGCGGCCAGCAGATGCGTCTTGCCCGTACCGGTGGGCATCTGTACCATCACACTTCGGTGAAGTTCCCACTCCTTGAAAAGGCGGAGCTTCATCTCCTGCTGGTAGTCGCGAAGAGTGTCGTTCATGCAATACATTATGCGGATGCCGGTCGCTACCGGCAACAAAAAAGAGGGAAGGCCACATGCATCATTGCATGCAGCTATAGTAAATATCTTATTCTTTACGGATTAATTTTTATCGAAAACCCAATTATCAATAAGTCCTATAAAAGCACAGACTTTAGGATACATTTCCTGAGTTGCTGCTACATCAAAGTTCTTAAAGTCTTCATAATCGGCAGCTGAACGATTATTGAACAAAATAGAATAAAAGCGTCCCCATTCTTTAGGAATTTACCTGTAAGAATAAAATGCTGGCTGAATTTTTGACGTACACCTTCATGACTCTTGACTCCGTCTATCTCCGACTGCAACAACAATCCACTCACAGCATAAAAACAGGCATAATACATCCTATTCATTGCCGTATTGTAATAACCACGCTCTATATGATCTTTTATTTCATCTAACAATGATTTGGCTGAATTCAGCCTATATAAAACAATATCAAACCGCTGTTCCGGAGTCATAACAATATCCCCTCCTTCATTATATTCTCATAAAACGGAGTGAAACGTTTTCCCCATTCTTTCATCGACTCTATAAACGGATTGATTTGAACACCGGTTTCTAACTCAATGTCATATAAAGGAGCAGTTAAAAGCATCTTGTCCTCCAAAGTAACCACATCCTTATCTATCAACAGCAACAGGTCTATATCACTATCACTACGCGCATCACCCCGCGCCTCACTTCCATAAAGTATCACCTTTATACCAGGAGCAACCTTATGTAAGGCATTTTGTATAGATTTCACGATTTCAGGACGCTTCATACTCCTTATCTTTAGATTGAATTTGTTGTTAACTGCAATCAAGCTTAATACAAAGAACGAAATTTTTCTTCAAACAAACAAATATTCAGCATCTTAATTGATATCCTATCGAAAAGTTCCTGTTCCATTATTTTTCGCTTTTACCGTCCCTGCAATGAAAGAGTTCTTACATCATATACGGCCTATTCTTCTATGACCCAATCCCCCAGGGTGTGTTTCTCCACATCAAAATTGATCCCCACCTTCACCACTTGCAATCCGCTGAGGGAAAAGCGTTCGGGATACTGCTTCAGATTGATCTGGGCCATGGCCGCTTCCGCAGACCTACCCAGCTTCAATTCAATGACATACAGCTTACCGGCAACACGCATCACCACATCCACACGCCCCTTGGGGGTACGCACCTCCACATCGACATACATCCGAACAGGGAGAAGATGATGTAGAACAATTGCTGGTAATGTCCCTCATAATTCGTGTTATCACAATACGGAACAGTAGAAAGGAATTCCTGAAGAAGACGCAAGGCCCCGTCCATATCTCCCCCGGCTATCGCAAGATACATACGGGCGATGGTCGTATTGCCTTTCAGCGTGTTATGGGCCAGATAGCCAGGCAGCAAGCTGCGCATCAGCCCGATCCGTATCTCACCGTTCGGAATGTCCAGCGTATACAGTTCGGCCAGCTTGTTGTAATCCTTTATCGTAAAGTAACCGCTCTGATAGAGCAGAGGAACAATGCCCTCCATTTCTCCGTAGGCGCATCGAAATCAGCAGCCATAGCCTGCATACTTCCCCCTAACTGGGAGGGAAGGACGTGGAACTTGCGTAGCATCTCTATCAGATAAGTGGGCGTGCCGCTGCCAAACCAGTAATTGTTCAACTCGTCATTGGCAAAGGCATTCAGCAGGCTGAACGGATTATAGATATCGGGCGAAGGCCAGGTAAAATGATAACCGTCATATTTCTCCTTCAACTTCTGCAACGTTTCCTCTTTGCTCATTTCCTGCGAAACGGCAAGCCGTTCTATATAAGCTGTCATCTGTTCCTGCATTTCTTCCTGAGTGATGCCACAAATGGCGGCATAGGGCTTCAGCATACTGATATTCAAGATATTGTTCAGCTCGCTGAAGATGCTGAGTTGGGAGAATTTGGTAATGCCGGTCAGGAACACAAAGCGAAGATAAGGGTCGCACGCCTTCAACGGGCTGTAAAAATTGCGCATCACGTTACGGAGAACGGGAAGATCCGTTTCCTCATGCATCACATCCAGCAAAGGCGCGTCATACTCGTCAATAAGGACTACCACCTGTCGGCCGGTCTGTTCGTTGGCACGCATGATGAGTGAAGTCATCCGGTCGTTCAGCTTCACAGCCTCCTCAGACTTGCCATAAATTTGTTCATATCCGCTAAGCTGGAAGCTCAGCATGCTTTCCAACGTATCCTTGTCCACATGCTTCGCCAGACTCATGTCGAAGTGCAGCACCGGATATTCCGTCCATTCGGTTTCCAGCTTCTCAATGGCCAATCCCCTGAAAAGGTCCTTCTTCCCGGCAAAGTAACTGTGCAACGTAGAAGTCAGCAATGACTTGCCGAACCGGCGGGGACGGCTCAGGAAACAATATTTGGAGGCGCCGTGCGCCATCCGGTAAACATATTCCGTCTTATCTATATAGAGGTAACCCTTGTTGATTATTTCCTCAAAAGTCTGTATGCCTATCGGGCATTTCTTCAATTGCTGCTGTTCCATCATTTTTTCCATTTTAACATTACCGCTACGAAGATAAACAAATTCCGCCACTTCCTGTTGCGTTTACCGCAAAATATGACTTCTTTCTTCAGAAAAGAATTTACGATATTGGTAAAGAAAAGCTATCCCATTATTAGGTTATCCGTCTTCAGATCATCCAGCATTCGTTTTATCGCTTGCTGCAATTGTGGTATGTCTTCCAGGCAAATACGATAAATCTCATCAGCATCTACATCGAAATAATGATGTACTATTATATCACGTACCCCCATCACATACCTCCATGGAATCTCCGGATATTGAGCCAATAATTCTTTGTTTGTCACCTTATCCAGATTTTTAATGCTTTCTCCAATCGCAGTCAGTTTCATGCAGATACTATCCAGTTTCATCATACCGCTTTCACTCAATAGAAAATCATCCGGACAGGAGATATCCGAAAAACGAAAACTTATTCTTTCCAGAGATTTCTGTATCAAATCCAATATATGGAAAGCGATCAACGTGTCATACATAAATGCCCTCCCTCTGAATTCTTTCACGTAAAAATGAATCCATTCTATCTCGCAGGCGTACAATATCCACTTTGCAGCAATAATTCTTCCAACTCTTGCTTTATACCCGCTAAAGCGAAAAAGCCATGCAGCTGACCTTCCACACACACATCCACATCACTATTTTCAGTCTGCTCGCCACGTGCCACAGACCCGAAAATACCCATACGCACAATGCCATATTTATGAGCATTCTCAGCCATATACTTACGCAATAATGCAATGTATTCAGATGTCGTTTTCATATTTTTCCTCCAAGTAGGTTTTCGCAAATATACAATTTATTTTTCTTCAGACAAAAATTTCTCATTAAAGAATTTACTCAAAGCATCCCCATTATCTCCCTCACTCTTCCCTTCCACTCCCCCAGTTCACGTTCCGCCTCCCGTGACAGCGGCGGGTTGACATACCTGTAAAACTCTATACGCCTCTCATAGTGTTCTTCTATAACCGCCTTCACCTCGAAAAAAGAAGAAGCGTCATATTATTTTTTCTTCCAGCTGGTAAAAAGCCATTAGCCACATGGAGCTTACGCTCCAACTCCCGTCTGTGCAGATTCAACTGGCCCAAACGTTTCACTACCTCGCAGCCAATTGCCGGGCCTGATCAACAGGATTCAAATGTTCCATCGGATTAAATCGTATTTTTTTATATGAATACTCATTTACATGTCCTCATTCAGGACAAAAACACACGTATCTCGGTTATTATATCGAACTTTGTAACATTGAAAATCAATAACCTGATTCATAAATATCAGGGCTTGCAAATTTAATAAATAAAAACGAATGAACCAATTTAAAATGTCACTGTTTCTGCCACCGATATCACCGGTAAAGGACAGTGCCACCGGACGAACCGTCCAGCCGCCCACCTTAACGCCCTACAAGGAAATAACTTTACAGGAAGTGTACAAACTTATCACATCCAGCGAACGCCTGAAAACACTGACCGAGACCGTGCGCCGGGCAGCGGAAAACGGGGATGAAAAAATCTATCGTATGCTCAAGCAGCAGACACTGCCCTACGTTACCCCCTGCGGTGTCTTTTCCTACCGCAAAAGCGACAGCCTGACCGGACCGTCGGGCTTGATTGTGGTGGACATAGACCATCTTGATTCCCGTGGGGAAGCGGAAAAGCTGAAAAGACAATTGTTCGACGACCGCCTCCTGCACCTGTACTGGCATTCACCAGCCCCAGCGGATACGGAGTAAAAGCGTTCATCCCCTACGACCTGGCACGCATACCCGACACCAGACAGAATACTTCCGAAAACATCCACTGGGCGATGAACTATGTACAAGCGATCTATGATTTCCACAGCAGCCACCCGGACGGGGAAGATAAGAAAACGAACCGCTCCGGCAAAGGCGTGGACCGTTCCGGCAAGGACCTGGTACGGGCCTGTTTCCTCTCGTATGACGAGGAAGCATTGATACGCCGGGAAATTTAAGAAGAATAGAAAAGCATACTCAAAAGAATGCCGGACAAAATTTAAACAGGCACTCAAAAAACAACAAATATCATGAACATGAACAATCCTTTAGAAAACTTGCGGCAGCTGACCGAAGCTGTCCGCATGGCAGGCGCGGATATCGCTCCCACCTACATTGAATATGTACAACTGGCTTTCGCCATCGCAAACGATTGCGGGGAAGCGGGACGCAATGATTTCCTCTCCCTCTGCTCCCTTTCCTCCAAATACGACGAAAAAAATGCACAAGCACTGTTCTCGAACGCGCTTCATGCCGATAAAGAAGATATACATCTGGGAACCGTGTTCCATCTGGCCGGGCAATGCGGAGTGAAGATTTCCGGCAGCACCGGCTCTCACAAGGCAGGGACAATGGGGACAGCAGGGACAGCCCCGGATTCCACACACGTGCGCGCGATATAATAAGGTGGAAAATAACATTTCCGATGATACCGACGAGGAGAACAGCTCACCGAAGGCTCCGATCCTTATTCCCCCCTGCCTACCTTTCCACAGAACTATGTGTGGCCGGAACTGCTGGAGAGAATCATCTCCTTCGGTAAAAATCCCGAACAGCGTGATATATTGCTCCTGGGAGCGTTTACCGTACTGGGTGCCTCCCTCTCCCACATAGTGCGGTGCCAGTACGGCCGGAAGTGGCAGGCCCCCTGTATGCAGACTTTCATCGTGGCCCCGTCCGCCTCGGGAAAAAGCGCGTTGACATGGGTACGACTCCTCATCGAACCCATACACGACAAGATACGCAGCGAGGTGAAAGAGGCGATGAAAACTTACCGCCGGGAAAAGGCTGCCTACGACTCTCTGGGCAAGGAACGGAAAAATCAGGAAGCTCCCGTATTGCCTCCCAACCGGATGTTCCTCATATCGGGAAACAACACCGGAACAGGCATCCTGCAAAATATCATGGATTCCAACGGAACGGGCATCATCTGCGAAAGTGAGGCGGACACCGTATCCACCGCCATAGGGACCGAATACGGAAACTGGAGCGACACGCTGCGCAAGGCGTTCGACCACGACCGCCTGTCCTACAACCGGCGCACCGACCGCGAATATCAGGAGGTGAGCAGAAGCTACCTCTCCGTGCTGCTCTCGGGTACGCCCGCACAGGTAAAGCCCCTGATCCCCACGGCGGAGAACGGTCTGTTCTCCCGGCAGAACTTTTATTATATGCACGCGTCACCCAATGGGCAGACCAGTTCGGCGAGGATGAGGTGGATGTGGACGAGGAATTCCGCCTGATGGGCAACGAATGGAAAAACACGCTGGACGAGCTGACGCTTCGGGGATTGTTTACCCTGAAGCTGACTCATGCCCAGCATAAACAGTTCAACTTCCTGTTCGACAAACTGTTCCATCGTTCCGGCAAGATCAACGGGGACGAGATGAGCAGTTCCGTCATCCGTCTTGCCGTCAATGCGTGCCGCATGATGTCGATAGTCGCCATCCTGCGAAGTCTGGAAGACCCTTCTCTGGTGAAACCTGACGCGCATATTTCTTCCGATAATCTGAAGGACCGTATCATCCCGCGCTGGAACCTGGTGATTACAGACGATGATTTCCATGCCGTGCTTGCCTTGGTGGAGCCGCTTTATCTGCACGCCACCCATGTTCTTTCGTTTCTGTCCTCCTCCGTTATCAAGCGCCGGAGCACAGCGGACAAGGATATGCTCTTTGCCGAGATGGAGGACGAGTTTACCCGCCGGATGCTGCTGGAAAAAGCGCACGACAGGAAGATACCTGAATCCACCGCGCTGACCTGGCTCAAACGGCTCACCAAACAGGGGGCGCTGGTGAGTGTGGACGGCAAGGGAACGTATCACAAGAACTGACCCGGCTCTCTATATGTACACGTATGTGTGTGTGTGAGGAAAAAGGGGCTGTCCCCACTGTCCCCGTGTCCCCGTCGCTGCTCCGTGCGGCCGTTGTTCCCGGATAGCAAAAATCATTTGTGGCAGTTCATTGGGATTGTTCGGGAAACTCCGGATAAACTTTATATACGACACTCCATGCCGGTTAGTATAAAAACAATCGGGCACGCTTTATGCCGAAAGGGGATTTGAATTATTTGCCCATGTGTCAATGTACCGATTTATTGATTTGCTGCTATGTGCAATTTACCAATGCGCCAATGTGCCAACCGGGCCGCACTCTATACCGTAGGTGATTGGCCGTTGGTTCATTATCATCATCTATCAAACTCACGTTAAACAAGAAACCATTCATGAATAAGACCGAAACAGCCCTTCTCTATTTTCCGGACAGTACGCCGAAAGTAGCCGTGCGTCATCTGATGCGCTGGATCGCCCGGTGCGCACCGTTGCTCCACGCCCTGGAAGCCACTGGATACCATCCCTGTCAGAAATCCTTCACCTGCCGCCAGTTGCAACTCGTCTACCTCCACCTGGGAGAACCGTGATTCCCCCTGGAATCTGCCACAGACTGTCCGAGAACTCTTCCTCTCTCTTTGAGCGTGGATTACGCGGAAAGAATAAAGAGGGAAGCGTGCCCCCCTGAAGTCACCACATGACGCAAGTGCTGGCCGAGTTCCCGGACAGTTTCCCCAAAGGGTCAAAAGGGGTCGGAAGGGGTCACGCCGCACGGACGTGAAGTTATCTTTGCAGTGTCAGAAGGAAGAAGCCGCAACCCGGCACAAGATTACAAAAATCCTGGTACAAGATTCCGCGGATCTTGCCCCAAGTTTCACCGGATGCCGCAGCAGTGTGCGCCTTGCTCCTACCTGACACTTTTCCGATAATAATAACCCTTTAAAAACAAAAACGATGATCAACTACAGTATCTCACTCCGTGCCAATCCCAGTGACCAGGATGCTCCCAAGAAGCTTACGCCAACGCCCAGTACTCAGAAATCATGACACTGGACAAGTTTGCCGAGCATATCTCGACTCACGGCTCCAAATACAACCGTGCCGACATCCAGGCGGTCCTGATCCAAGCGGTGGACTGCATGCGGGAGCAGCTTCTGGCAGGACAACGCATCCAGATGGGCGATCTGGGCACTTTCTCCATTCATATCAACAGCATGGGAGCCGAATCACTGGAGACATACAATCCCGCCATCCATGTGGAAGACCTGAACGTGCGCTGGAAAGCCGGGACCCGTTTCCTCAGCTTGCTGAAAGACAGCGTATTCAACCTGGTCCCTACCCGAAAGGCTGCCAAGCTGGTGGTTAAAGCCTGAAAGCGGGGAAAAACACCGTGGACCTGACGGGAGAGGCTTCCGGACCAGATGACAAGACGGAAGAAAACGCCTGAACTTTCCGGGCTTCTGAAGTCTGATAGTATTTTGTCTTTCTGAAATGAAACGGTTGTTCTGAAGTAGACCTGTATTTCTGTAAAGATCTGCCTTTCTGAAATAAAACTGTTGTTCTGAACAAAGTGAAGAATCTGAATGCAATCGTTTTTATGCCCACAGATTCCTCGTCTTTGTCCGGAATGACAGAAAAAACAAATCCTTTAAAACAAATATCCCTATGAACAATTCAAAGAAAATCACCTGGAAGCAAATTCTGCACGCCATTATCCAAGCTGCCATAGCAGCGCTCACCGCCTTGGGCGTAACCAGTTGCACCACTCTCTTTTAAAAAGCCCCCTGGCCCATCGCATGACACTTTTTAATTTTAATTCCCTATTTCAATTCAACCATGATTCAAGAAACTTTCCCTATGATAATCGGTGAGGAAGAGATCCCGAACGAACGTGCTCTCCTCACTCAAGAGGACGGCCCGATGATGGCATCCTCCGCTTCCGTGAAATATATCGTCATTCATTGCAGCGCCACACGCTCCACCCGGGATTACACCGCCGAGCAACTGCTCCGTGACCACAAGACGCGAGGTTTCCGCACGGTGGGGTATCATTTTTATATCCGTCGTGACGGAAGTGTGACCCAGCACCGCAAGCTTCTGGAAGTGGGTGCGCACTGCCGCCCCTGGAACCGTTGCAGCATAGGCATCTGCTATGAGGGCGGGCTGGATGCGGACGGACGTCCGGCAGATACCCGGACACCGGAACAGACGGAACAATTTATTTTGTTGCTGATGCGGATGGTGAAAATCTTTCCCGGTGTCCGGATAAGGGGACACAGGGATATGCCGGGAAGTATCCCGAAGGCTTGTCCGTGTTTCGATGCGGAGGGGGTATTCGGTACTTGGAGAAATAATAAAGAAGTGGCAATCACCATGCAGTTTCTTCTTTGGGGGAAACTGCATGGAGAATGCCCTTACGTATGATTTGTTTTTCTTTGTAGAAAGGTTTTACAATAATGAATTTACTCAATCTACAGACTACCATACTAATCGTATACGATAGCCCTATAGAGAACCGACATTGACATCATTCTAATTTACCTACCACCATTCACCTTCTACAAACAGAAGCAATCAACCTAGCAGTACAATCAATCGTGCACACCGTACAGCTTA
>ENA-OQHP01000574-OQHP01000574.1-human-gut-metagenome-genome-assembly--contig:-NODE-574-length-11831-cov-2.349795_pt1 | contig 11831 bp, 9 predicted proteins | sample MGYA00242563_ERZ504717 | MGnify/ENA primary metagenome ERZ504717 (study PRJEB26092, sample SAMD00036212) | human gut metagenome | host: Homo sapiens | study: EMG produced TPA metagenomics assembly of...
TCGTACGGCGCGTACATATGCGCGAAACGAGACGGAAAAAGTTTTACAAAAATAGGGGAAAACAGCTGCAAAGCCTGAAGCTGCGAATGGAATACGGAAAAAGGAACGGAATTTTTACACGAACGAAAAGGAACTTTTTACGTTTCCGTTACGAAAAACCTACGGCTCCGCAACGCAAAACGTACGGTTCGAACGGCGGAAACATATAGTTCAAAGGAAGAAACTATACAAACGACCATCACATTTAATAAAAAAACTCTTTGACTTTTCTACAAAACCAAAGAGTTTTATTTAAAGATATTATCTTCTTAGGGAAATGTGTCCATCAATCGGAAATCTTTCACCTTTCCATGCTTTTCTCGAAGTCCAATCTTCAGCTGGATCAGACCAAAATGGATGATTAGCAGGAAGTCCCAATGGCAAATAGACTAAAGAAGTCATATAAAGACTTCCATTATTCGTATAATAATTAGCCAAATTAGGCTGGTGTCCCACAAATCCAAGTTTCAAGAAATTCTCGTTATCAAAATTACCCTCAACAGAAAACATATTTTTCATTACTACGGTAAGTGCACTTCGGATTTGTCCATTTTCAGGTCCTCTGGCAAACCATATTTCCATGCGGCAAGCGCCATTGATTGAAATGCCCCCATACGATACACCACAGATCGGCCAATGCCGGATAGGTGCCTTCAGGAGAAATAAGTCTTTCTATGAAAGTATTAAAGCGCTGCATTCTTTTAACCCCTAAAGAAACAGAAACTGGAGTTGAAAATTTATTAGCCTCACAAACCTCTAATACTTCCACATACATCGGATGTATTACATAAGAGTTATAATAATCCAAAGCAAATTCCGGTCCATCACTATACCAGCCATCACTCAGATACCATTCATTTATCTTATTGACGGCTACAGTTAGTGCATACATATCAGCCTTTTCGCCTATAGACAAAAGAAAGGCCTCAGTCATGGCTCTAAAAAGCAACCAGTTATTATACGCCGGCCGTATCACTCTCAACCCGATAAACCTATCGATATATCTTTGCTTAGTTATCGGGTCCAGTCTATTCCAAGTTGCTTCAGGTGCGCGCATAAAACTTTCTGCAATATAAGCCGCATCTACCAATATCTGAGTGGGCCTTCCCACAACAAGCAGTCCGGGCTATCAGGATTTACCGCATTTTTATACGATGATATAGCCCAGTCACGGAGTTGTTTTCTCATTCTACCTTCTTTACTTTCATCATCTGGCAAAGCAAGCATGGTGAAATACCAGCCATCAGGCGTCCAAAGGCTTCCATATAAGCCACTCGTTTGTCTCTTCCATCCCAAGTCGGACTAAGCTCCAGATTCATGTTCTTCTGCAATTCACCTTTACTCATATTTTCAAGTATAGGCTGCGCTATCTTATAACATAGTTCGGTCCAAACTTCCCGGTCACTAGCCTGTGACTCTTTATCATTTTTTGCGACAACATGAACAGATACTAACATAAGTGCTACTAAAAGCACACTTTTAATTTTCATCATAGTCATTTATTTTAATGCAAGGTTTTTACTTTTTTCTATGTCTACTTTTCGTTTCAATGCTTCCAGATAATAATAATCTGCATAATTCAAAGGAACATCTATTTCGCTGTTATGAGGAATACTTCCCACTGAATGCATCAGAATAAATCGCCCATTCTCACCTAATCTTGCTGTGTAACGCTCTGAAGCAAGGCTTGCCATAATATGGTCAGCATATTCCTCATAGGAAATCGCCTCAGGCACTCCCAATGTGCAAATCTCGTACAAAGCAGAAGCTATAACAGCTGCAGAAGAAACATCTCTAGGCTCATCAGGTATTTAGGTGCTTCCATGTCCCAATAAGGAACAAGGTCCTCAGGCATCTTTTATGGTTCTTCATGAAATTAAAAGTCTTTATGGCCTGCTGTAAATATTTTTTATCGCCCGTATAACGATAACACATTGTAAAACCATATATAGCCCACGCTTGTCCACGTGACCAAACAGATTCATGAGAGTATCCTTGTGCTGTATGACGGTGTCTTACGCTCCCGTCTGAAAGACTGTAATCTATGACATGATAACAACTTCCATCTGGACGAAACTGTTCCTTCAATGTTCTGTCAGCATGCGCTACGGCAATCTTATAATAAGTAGAATCACCAGACAGTTTTGTTGCTTCAAACAACAATTCCAGGTTCATCATGTTATCAATTATAACCGGACATTCCCAGCCTCTTTGAGCCTGCCAACTATTTCCAGAAACATTTCCAACTTTGTATAGTTTCCAGGTTTTTCCCGGAAACGTACATAAAGAGTTAGCTGCTTCTATCATCACATCTTTATATTCGGCCTTTCCTGATAACCTAAGCCCATTACCATAACTACAATTCACAATAAACCCTATATCATGATGCCAAGTAAGTTTTTTAGCCTCATCCAACGCCTCCGTATACTTTTGTGCAACAGAAAGAAGCGTATTATCATCCGTAAGTTCATACAAATACCACACACTTCCTGGGAAAAAACCACTTCTCCAGTCTGAGAACCCACAATAATAAACTTGCTCGTTCTCGTTCAAAGTCACAGGATTCAAAACCTTGCCACTCGCCTCAATTGTATCAATCTCCAATCCAATCTGACACCTAGCATTTTCAACAGCCTGCTCAACCCAGGATTTTTCAGTTGATTCTGCTTTTTTCATACAGCTTCCCAACCCACAAACAGTTGCTGCTACACAACAATTTAATAACAATTTTAAAATACCCATAAATATTTTCACGCATTAAGTTTAACTTAAAAAGAGATTGTAAAAGTATAACAACCCTTTTGCTCTTTTTCTTTAGCAATAAAAGACAACCTATAGACCTCCGCTCCCCATACAGACGACAATTTTTTATCCGTAAGTTTTACACATTCCTTTTTTACTTTAAACATCTTAGTATCATATTTCAACGTACCTTTAACCCCATTGACAGAAATCTCAATTACACCATCTTTTATGATTATGTCTCCCCATGACAAGAAATTAATCACATTTTCTTTCTTTATCTCATTCAGTTCAAACCGGTCACTTATCATAAGAGCGTCAGACTTCATTGTATAAGAACGAATCCATTTCTTCACTCCTGCTTCATCAGGATAAGCTGTAGCTATGTTCGCAGAGAAACTATTCTTCGTAGCTTTAACTTCCGTAGCCTTATACTGGCGTCCATACTTTTGAGGAACCCCGTTTATCATCGGCAAATTATGATAATTACTTTGCATAGTCCAAATCGTGTATCTTTCACTACTAAACGTCTGTCTTGTGTAAGTACCAACTCCCGCATCAATAATAACCGGCATATTATTTACCCACAAAGAGAAACTGCCCGCATCATTATGATTATGGCTTTCATCATTATATCCTCCTTTTGCGGCAAAGGCCTTCTTATTTCTTACATAGCAAATTCCGTCTCAGGATACCAGGTATAAGAAACACCTGTATAGGCTTCTTGATACGCACATAATTCATCCTCCACTAAAAAAGCTTCTAAAATACGGAACAGATCACGACCTCTAAAAGAAATCTTGCTTCCCTTATTTTGCATTGAAGCAAACTGCTTCAAGATGTCACTCTTTACAGCTTTTCCATATCGGTATATAAGATAAGGGTCTCCACCTCCTTTGGCAGAAGCATCCGCAAAATTAACAACCCATCCATTCCCTACATAACTTCTTGCAATATACTCTCCCATTGCTTTAATCTGCGGATTGTCAAATATTGAGATTTTACCACCAGTTATCCGATTCAACAAAACAAGATAATCGAGACATTTTCCTGAAGCATGCCCCCAATAAGAAGGTCCTTCTTCACATGCTCCGTCAGAGTGAACATAATTAAGGAACTTATCCACCGATTGCATACTACGGGAAACAGCTTTAGAAAGACGGTCTACATCATTCTCCAGCAGCATAAATGTCATCAAACAATTACTATTGCACCATGGATTCCAGTTATTCACCATTTGCCCTTTATAATTCGCAGCCAGCCACCAAAAACTATCATTATTCAAATAAGGTTTCATTATTCTTTCATCCAGTTCTCTGTATAAGCGTCGGGAAATTTCCGGATCTATCTTGTCAAATTCTTCATGCATAAAATAATATACCCATGATAAAAGACTTCCCAAATCCCCAGCTGTTAAATCAATCAAAGGATAAATGGGTGTAGGCAATGCACGGTGTGTAGGCTGAGTCACCAAATGGGCTGACAATGCCCAAGATGTCATTTCACAAGTATGAAAGACTCCATTAATAAGCTGGTCTATAAAACGTCCCCTCCTTCTGCCAGTTCAGCAAGCATAAGCCTCACGATAGCTTGATTGTTGTCATCAAAAGGCCGTTCCATAATCTCCCGATTTCCACTTCTTTCAAACTCCAGATAGTCTGTTGCCTTTACCACTTTCCAAGTGTACCCTAAAAGCGACTCTCCATTTTTAATAATTTCATCTTTATATTCCCCTAAAAACCGACTCCATCCTTCCCGATCTTTATAAGAAGGATACTGAACCCATTTTTGATTTAAGACAAGGCACTCCGCAAGACTTTCCTGAGCCGCCACATGTTGAAGAAAATTTCTCTCAGTATAAGCAGCCACTTTAATACATGAAAGAAAAACGAAGACAATTAAAGAAAAAAACTTTTTGTTTTCATGATATTAGTATTATTAATTAACAATGCAATATTAAGGCTTAATCATATAACAAGGTATCAATATTGTACATAGTAGATACACAAATTGTATAGATCACTTCCAGCACTATTTTATACAAGAAAAAACAGTTTCTTCGAGTTATTAAAAGCTGCGCAATCAGTAATTTCATATAATCACCTATAAATTAATAAGATACGCACCACCTATTCTAACAATTATATTGACATAAAAATATTCCTAAAAAAATCTCCGGATTTTTACATATATATCGGACAATTCGTATAATAGAATTTACAGATTCTAACAATCTTTGCTATGTCAATAATTCACAAACTTAAACTTATACTTATGAAAAGTGCTAGGAACTACAAAATCTCCATGACCAGAATTTTGGCAGGAGTTTCTTTAGCTTTTTTGCATCAGGCATAGCTACCGCAGCCAACGAATCATCGTCACCACATGCAGATGCAATTGAAAGTATTTTACAGCAAAAAGCAATTAATGGTAAAGTTCTTGATGCGGCAGGTGAGCCTATTATTGGAGCTAACGTAATTGTGAAAGGAACAACTAACGGAACGATTACCGACATTGACGGAAATTTTACCCTAAATGTTCCTTCGGAGTGTATTCTTCAGGTTTCCTATATTGGATTTAATACACAAGAAGTAAAAGTTACTTCTACTACCAACAACATTACTGTAAATCTTAAAGAAGATACGGAAACACTGGAAGAAGTAGTAGTAGTAGGTTATGGTACTCAGAAAAAAGTAAACCTGTCAGGTTCTCTCTCTACCATCAATGTAAGTGAATTAACAGAAAGCCGTCCTATCACAAACGTATCTCATGCATTGTCAGGACTTGCAGCCGGTGTCAGTGTCCAGATGTCAAGCAACCAGCCAGGAAATGATGACGCCTCCATCAAAGTACGCGGTCAAGGAACACTTAATGATTCTTCTCCTCTTGTAATCATAGATGGAGCTGAAGCCAGTATCAATACCGTCAATCCTCAGGATATTGAAACAATGACAGTATTGAAAGACGCAGCATCTTCTGCCATCTACGGTTCACGTGCTGCCAATGGTGTCATCTTAATAACCACCAAACAAGGTAAGTCAGGTAAAATTAAACTTGACTATAACGGTTATGTATCATTTACCTCTCCTTCTATTCCAAGTTCTATGGATCCTGTTTCCAATTATGCAGATTACATGGAATATATCAATGAAGGATATAGAAACTCAGGAATGGCCGAAAAGTTCTCTGCACAGACCATTCAAGAATGGAGAGACAATGAAGGGAAAGATGCCTTGCGCTATCCAAATTCAAACTGGATTGATGATACATTCAACAACTCTGTATCACACAATCATGTAATTTCAATGAGTGGAGGAAGTGAGAAAATAAGATTCTATTCTTCATTTGGTTATCAGAACAATCCGGGAGTCATGGATAATACAGGGTTTGAAAAATATAGCGGTCGACTCAACATTACAGCAGATATCAAACCTTGGCTAACTTTAGGAGCATACGTAAATGGGTATGTATCAAACATGGATCCTGCGGCCAAATATACAGATACCTCAAGCACATCAACCTCTGTAGATGACGTATTCACATACGCTTCTGCCACTACTCCAGGCATGGTATTTCAAGCACCCGACGGAAGATTGGTGCGATGAATAATCCAGAAGACGATGCACAGAGCGCTGTCAATAACCCACTAGTACGCCTTAACCAAGTAGCCGGTAACATTGCAAAACACAATTTGAGAACTCGTTTTGTAGCTACATTAAAACCATTCAAAGGATTCAGCATCACAGGTTCTTATTCATATGATGTTGTAGATGAAGAAAGAAAACGTAAGCCTGTCATCCTGGAACAATGGAACTTCAGAGACGAACTGATTACACGTACCACAGAAGGTAAATCAAGCATCATGAACTACGACGGAAAAACACAACGCTATTTCAATGATGTAGTAGCCAGATATGAAAACCGTTTCATCAATGATCAGTTAGGGCTGAATGCAATGATTGGTGCCAGCCAGGAAAGATATTACCAACATAACTTCCAAGCGACCAAGTATGACTTAATCGACTATAGTCTAAACGTGATAAATGGAGCCACAGGAGACGCCAGTGCATCTGGATCAAGTACTGAATGGGCTATGCGATCTTTCTTCGGACGTGTAAACCTTGACTGGAACAACAAATATCTGCTCGAATTAAACCTTCGCGCTGACCAGTCTTCACGCTTCCTCTCTAATAAAAGAACAGGGTATTTCCCCTCAGGTTCTTTTGCATGGAGAATCGATCAGGAAGAATTTATGAAAGGAGCATTAGAAAAAGGACTTAGCAATTTAAAACTTCGCCTTTCATACGGTTCATTAGGGAACAATTCTGTAGGCAACTACGATGCGCTTGCTACTTACGCAATTGATAACAGTAACTATTCACTAAACAACCTGCTAGTGCAAGGACTTGTTCAAACCAAATTGGCCAACAGGGCACTTACCTGGGAATCAACTTATATGACAAATGTCGGAGTTGACTTTGGGTTCTTCAATAACCGTTTTACTGGAACAATTGATTACTTCCACAAACGTACCAAAGATATCCTTATCGAACTACCAGCTCCTTTGGTACATGGTTCAACCGATATTCCCAAACAAAACAGTGCTATTGTAACTAACCAAGGAGTTGAATTTACTTTAGGATGGCAAGATAAGATTGGTGACTTCTCATACGGCATCAATGGAAACTTCACTTATGTAAAAATATTGTCAATAAATTTAAAGGAAGAGACAAAGGTGGTATGAGTATTGACGGCGCAAACGTTATCTGGGAAGGCCATTCCATCAACTCACAATATCTTTTGAGAGTTGACCGCATCATCCAAACAGATGAAGACCTGCAACTTGTTCAACAGATTATAGACAACGCAAAACAATTATATGGTAACAACATTGCAGAAAATCAAATATTCTCTTCAGGTAAGCCAGAAAAAGGAGACTTCTTATACAAAGATACCAATGGAGACGGACTGATTAACTTGGATGATAGAGAAATTGTGAGCGACGGTCCTAATCCTAAGTTCCAGTTCGGACTTAATTTAAATGCATCTTACAAAGGGCTTGATTTCTCTGTTCTTTTCCAAGGTCAGGCTGGAGCAAAAATCTACTGGCAAAATGATTTAGCCAACACGGCTTCTGTACGTTATGGTTATCAGATGAATAAAGAAGTTGTAGAAGGAAGATGGTATGAAGGAAGAACTACATCTGCCGAATATCCAAGACTACTTGAATATTCAAATAACAAAAACAAACAGATGAGCGATTTTTATCTGCAAGATCTTTCATTCTTAAAAATACGTAATATTCAGTTAGGATATACCTTACCTAAATCAATTGTATCCAAAACCTCTCTCGAACGTATCCGTGTTTACGGAAGTTTGGAAAACTTCTTCACCTTTACTTCTTTTAGAGGATTTGACCTGAATTAGGAGGAACACTGGGATATCCGACCATGAAAATGTGGTAGTAGGTATTAACGTATCTTTCTAACATAGTTTTTATAACCATTTATGATTTACCATTATGAAAAAATATAAATTAATTGCAGTTTTAGCTGCTTCAATGGCATTCACCACAGGATGTTATGATTTGGATGTTTTTCCGGAAGATCAATTAAATTCTACTACTTTCTTCCAGACTCAAGCCCATGCTGACCAAGCATGATGGGAGTTTATAGCCTGATGACAGACGAAGACGTCTTTGGCCGACAATTTGGTTTTGATTGCTTAGGAGGTGTTGGCAGCGGTTACGACCCAGCTTCATATGCCACCATCGCAAGAGGCACCTATACTAGTAGCGAAGGATTTGTTACAAACAAATTCCAGAAACTTTATGAAGGAATTTCTCGCGCCAACATCGTCTTACAGAATGTAGACAAATGTGATATGACAGAAGAGTTAAAAGAGCGGTATAAGGCAGAAGCCAAGTTCATGCGTGCATTATATTATTTCACTCTTATGGATTTTTGGGGAGGAGTTCCTATCTACGATGAAACTACCATTGTAGAAGATGAGTTTATGAGCATGCTCAAACCCAAAAGTGACATTGAAACTGTAAGACAATTTATCCTGACAGACCTTGAAGAAGGAATAAAGAAACTGCCTGTCGAATGGGATAGCACCAACAAAGGAAGAGCCACATCCGGAGCTGCCCTTGCACTAAAAGGGAAAGTACTTCTTTATGCTGGGAAATATGATGAAGCCAAGAAATGCTTCAGAGAACTTATTGGTGAAACAGAAAATTCTCAATATGCAGGAGTGTATAAACTCTACGAAGAAGGTGAGAACCCTTATTCAGACCTGTTCAAACCTGGTGGTGACGAAAGTAGTGAAATGATTTTTGCCATACAGAATATTGGTGGAATTGGACAGGACTTCGGTATGCCAACCACTTTCTACATGGGAACAAGAGCTGCATTTGGTAGCTGCTGGAACAATGTAATGGCCTCGGTCAATCTTGTAGATTCTTATGAATGGAAAGATGGATCACCTTTCAGCTGGACAGAAGCAAAAGCCTCATACGGCTGGAATGGATATCCAACCTATAATGATGCTGTTGAAAATACAGAAACAAAGAAAAAAGAATACCCAATGCGAGAAGAAGTCTTCTACTCCAAACTTACCGAAGACAATAAAAGTGTAAAAGAATACACAACACACAGAGCTGAATTATTAAGCATGTATGAAAATCGTGACCCAAGAATGGCGTCAACGGTGATTCTTCCATACACTCAATTCAAAGGTTGGGTCAGCAATAAAGCTAAAGATACAGAATTGTCATGACAAAAGAAGTCGGAATCTGCAACGAGACCAATGGATTCATACGTGTCAACGGAAACTATGAATACTATCCATTCCGGAAATTTGTAGCAGAATATGATATGGATGGAGCAATAAACAACCGTGCAGATACCCCTATTAACTTCCCACTTATTCGCCTGGCAGATGTATATCTAATGCTGGCAGAGTGCTATATCTTCTCAGAATCTGGCTTTGACAAAGACAATGCAGTGAAGTACATCAATAAAGTACGTACAAGAAAAGGAGTAAATATGCCTGAAATCAACAACGGTACCCCACAAATGGCAGCCAATACAAAAGAGGAAGTTTTGAAACGTTTTGCGCCACGAACGTACAATAGAACTTGCTGCTGAAGGACATAGCTTTAGCGATATGAAAAGATGGAAACTTCTTGAAACTTTAAATGGCCCCGTATATGGAATAGCCTTATACAATGCTTATTACACACGTGTTGTGACAGAAAGAGATTACTTATGGCCATTCCCATTGTCTGAATGCGAAAAAAATCCTGATTTGGCTAAAGGACAAAACCCTGGATGGTAAAAATAATTTCTATGGAAAAAAGGCGTCTAAAAAATTAGACGCTTTTCCATAGAATTATTTCTAGAACTTTTCCTATAATTTTGAGGGGTTACTCCATACTGATTTTTAAAACACCTACTAAAATAGACAGGCGAACTAAACCCACACTTATCACCCACTTCTGAAACTGGTATATCCGGATACTTCTGTAACATAGTAGCAGCAAACTTAAGCCTGTAATTTAGAATAAAATTATTAGGAGTCAACCAGTTAAGGCCTTAAATTTTGAATACAGAACAGAACGTCCTACCCCAATCTCTTTACAAAGTTCCGGTATATCAAATTCCGTATCATCCATATGTGCCTCAATAGCCTCAGAAGTTTTCTTCAAAATCTCCTGATCAAGCAAATTAATACTAGTCAGATCAACTTCCGTTATTGGATTTTTACGTATCTGGTTGTGTATTAACAATCTATTTCGAACCAAGTTATTTGCTCTTGCAAGTAGGATTCTCGGATTAAAAGGCTTCGAGATGTAATCATCCGCTCCTCTATTAAGGCCTTCAATATTCTGTTCTACACTATTTAATGCAGTAAGAAGTATAATAGGAATATGACACAAGTCAATATTGTTCTTTATTTTCAGACACATTTCCGTTCCGGACATCTCAGGCATCATAATATCCGAAATAATTAAATCAGGCTTATATTCATATGCTTTATCTAATCCTTCCTTGCCATTACTTGCCATTAATTACCTGATAAAAAGGTGAAAAAAGCTCACATAACACTTGAATAAGCTCGTCATTATCTTCCACAACTAAAACCGTATATTTTTTGACTCTCCTTCTTCGCTTTGGAAACTTTCTTCGTTAGCAACGGCACATATTCCAACTCTACTATCCTCATCTGTCTCCTTCAAATCTGACTCCTTCTCCCGATCCGCAAAATGAACATGCTCATCATGAATATATCTTGCATCACCAAGTGGAAGTTTTACAGTAAATACACTACCCTTTCCCAACTGACTATCTAAGCAAATTTCTCCATGATGTTTCTCTACAATACTCTTCGTAAGAGCCAAGCCAATTCCAGTACCTGGAGATGTAGCAGACTCAGAAGATCCTTCAATCTGATAAAAACGATCAAAAATACGATTAAAATCACCCATTGCTATACCTTTTCCAGTATCATGTATTGAAATAGCCACATTCTCACCTTCCACGCATATTTTAATCTCAATACTACCTCTCTCCGTATATTTAAAAGCATTCGACAACAAATTAAGAAACACTTTCTCTAACTGCTTTGAGTCAAACCAGCATAATATTACTTCCTGATTGGAGAAAAACTCATATTTAAGTCCTTTACTATGTGCATAATCACTAAATACATAAAATATCTCTTTCATAAAAAGGCAGATATCTTTCTGCGACATATTCAGCGTATATTTATTTTGTGTAAACTTTCTAAAATCCAAAAGCTCAGAAATCAAGTTATTCATATATTGAGCACTTCTCTTAAGCTTCAAAACCCGGTTATACACCATTGGTTGTAGATTGGGCATCTGAAGAAGAGATTCTATGTGACTTATTATTAAGGTAAGTGGAGTACGAAACTCATGACTTACATTGGTAAAAAACACCAATTTTCATGATTAAGTTCTTCTATATGCTGCTTTTCAAATCTCTCTTTTTCAAGTGAAAGAAATAAATCATTTTCTCTTTACT
>ENA-OQHP01000575-OQHP01000575.1-human-gut-metagenome-genome-assembly--contig:-NODE-575-length-11821-cov-2.410296_pt1 | contig 11821 bp, 19 predicted proteins | sample MGYA00242563_ERZ504717 | MGnify/ENA primary metagenome ERZ504717 (study PRJEB26092, sample SAMD00036212) | human gut metagenome | host: Homo sapiens | study: EMG produced TPA metagenomics assembly of...
CAATATTACGGAGGCTATTGAAATGGATAAAAATGGGGTAGGAAAAACAGAAACAAATTAAGATAACAGACAGAAGAGAGAGACAGAATAAGCAGACAATGTAAGGGGGACAATATGTACAGAGTAGTGATCGCAGATGACGAAGTGCTGATCCGCATGTATATTCGGGAAATCTTAGAAAACAATGGTTATGAAGTAGTAGGAGAAGCAGAAGACGGTCTGGATGCGATCGCAGTGTGCAGACAGAAAAAGCCGGATTTTGTTATTATGGACATTAATATGCCGGTGATGACTGGTCTGGAAGCAACGAAAGTGATCAACGAGGATAAGCTGGCTGGATTTGTTATTATTTTGACGGCTTACCGTGACAAGGAAATTGCTGATCAGGCAGTCAATACAGATGTAATGGGATATATTGTAAAGCCGGTAGATGAAGATACACTGATACCGGCAGTAAAGATCGCGATCCATAACTATAAGCAGAGAGAAGCTATGGCGAAGGAGTTTCACAAGACGCAGGAAGCCCTGGATGATAGAAAATATTTAGACCGGGCAAAAGGTCTAGTGATGGAGCGGAAAAACATGTCTGAAAAAGAAGCATTTACTTATATCCGCAGTCTGTCCATGGATAAGGGGATCTCTATGACGGAACTGTCAAAAATGCTTTTGAAAGCATATGAAGGCTGACACAAAAGCAGAGAGGGAATTTATGGAACAGAAGAAAAATAAGCTTCTCAGTGACATGATACAAATGATACAGATAAAAAAATGGTGCACTGGTAGAAGCGGCAACGGATCTTAGCTGCGGGGATATCTGCACCCTTTTAGAGGTGGCGCATTCCCTCCCTTTTGTGGGAAATCTGGAAGGCGGAGATACATACATCAATGTGCTTACAAGAGAAAAAGAGTCCATGGTCATTGCTCAGTACAGACATCCAAACTATGATCTGTATAAACGCAGTATCATTGGGGAGATTGAGCGCAGGGAAGATGAGCGGCTGTGTACCGGGCGCTGGAAGAAGGCATTTCCGGCCGTGGACTAATCGGCATCATTGATGAAGGAAGAACGGTAGTGCGGCATACTGTAAGCCCTATACTTAACAGCGAAAAAAAGGTAATAGGGGCGCTGACATACGAATATCCCAATGCCGGTGCAGATACAGAGTCTATCCGTATTATCAATAATCAGGAAGGAAAACAGGATCCTTTTAACAGGCAGCTTGGAAAAGCCAGCGATTATCTTCAGGATGCCATTCTTCTTTATGATGCAAATGGAATATGTACATTTGTCAATCCCAAGGCAGAAGTTCTGTATCAGGATAAGGGATTTGAACTGCCTTTGATCGGCCGCAGATGCAGCGAACTGCACATTACGGATTGCAATTGGTCTGATCTTACAGAACATCGTGGTGTAATACGGAGAGAGGTACGCACACCGAATTTCATCATGGATGCGGTCATCAGCGGTATCTGGGAAAATGGCACCTGCCAGGCGCAGCGATTATCTTCCGGGATAAGACAGTGGTACATCAGATGGAGGATGAGATCGCTTACCGCGTGGCGCTGATCCATGAGGTACATCACCGGGTCAAGAATAATCTTCAGACGATTATCAGTCTGATCGGGCTGGAAGCGGTCCATACAAAGGATGAAAAAGTAAAAGCTTTTGCAAAGACCATTACCAGCCATGTGCGCAGCATGAATATCACTTATGACCTGCTTTCTCATACAGGAAGTGAAAATGTAGGATTAAAAGTCCTGATCTCCCGTATTACAGATGTTTTACTGGAAAATAACTGTTTAAAAGAAACGTGCAGTATTTCTACAAGGGTAGATGGGGATGATGTGATACTTACAGAAACAACGGCGTCTACGGTGGCTCTTATTGTTAATGAACTGGTTCAAAACAGCTTAAAATATGCATTTAAGGACCGGAAACAGGGACAGATCAGGCTGAAGATCGAAAAAGGCGCAGTTACTCCTGGATCACAGTGCAGGATGATGGCTGCGGCTTTGACAATAAGAAGATTTCCAGGGCAAACAGCGGACTGGGGCTCCGCCTGATCAGCAGTCTGGTACAATCAAGCCTGAAAGGAGAATTGTTTATAGAAACAGGGGAAAATGGAACCAGTATAAGATTTTCTTTTTCCATGCCCCAGGCTGGATAATCTAAAATAATTCTAAACATAAAATAAAAATAGTTTAAAATAAAACTTGTTAAACTATTGACAAAATAATGTGTGAGTGCTATGATGTAGACAATTAAAGCGATATCTCTTTAACACTGAAAATTCAATTAAACCTGATATGCAACGGCGTATACCTGACTTTCGGAGTTGAAGTATAAAACATGGTGCTAAGCCAAGGATTAAAACCTGTGGCTTAGCATTTTTTTTTGATGTCTCCTTCGTTCAAAAAATATGATGTCAGTGGTAAGCTGCACAGCTCTGACAATTCCCTGATAAATGATGTACCATGCGATAGATTTATATATTTTCTGTCTGATATTTTGGCAACTCTGAAGTCACGTACGAATTCAAACAGCTCTTCGGAACTATAACCATTTTTTAATATCTTGAACTGCAGTAATCTTGTCAGTAATACGGCCAGATAGCAGATTAAAAAATGTCCAACAATGGTATCCTGTTTTTGCAAGTATACCGGTCTGGCATCCAGCTGTGACTTCATGATCCGGAAGGATTCTTCTATTCTCCAGAGATTGTGGTATGCATTGTAGACATCCTTATCTTTCATGGAAATCTCGGAAGTGACCAGCATGTTGTATCCGGCAAGCTCCAGGGATTTTTGAATGAGTTCCTCATTATGGTGACTTTTACTTTACCATCTGTGTCGTTGCCCTTTTTATCTGCAGCAGTAAAATGACATATTTTGCAGAATCACCATACTCGGATTTTTTAGCCTGCGAAGCTTTCAGAAGCCTTGCTTTTTCAACTTCTTTATTAATTTCGTAGATCTGTTTTTTGGCAAGTTTTGGATTGAAAGTAACAATCCTTTTTTCTGTGATCCGGAACTTTTTTAAAGAGCCTGTTTCAGACTCGGTAAATTTATATTCAAATTCATCTACACATTCCTTAATGCGATACAAAGTCTCCCCGGCAGCATTTTTTACATCCCTGTAATTATTAGGGAGCAGTACCCAGGTCTTTTCCGTTTCCGGAAGCATCTTTACGGACTTAGAGAAAATATATCCATCCCCATTTTTGAGCGCATGGAAGATATTTTCAGCACAATTCAACCCTTTGTCGGCGATCTGTATGGTTCTGCCGGACACAGAGTTTCTCTTTTTCAAATCATCAATGATATTTCTGATCACCGGCTTTTCACTCTGATTGCCCGGAAACAGCTTCATGCCGATGGGAATCTGATTTGCATCAAGCAGGAGTCCCAGACCAACAATCGGTTCTTTTCTGTTTTCCTTGGAAGGTCCTTTTTTCCGGAAATCATCTTCCCTGTCGATCTCAAAGTAAAAGTTAGTGCAGTCAAAGTAAGTATGAGAGGTATCAACTGATACATCTGTTGGATCTGATGATTGTAGATTTCAATGATCTTTTCGTATTCGCAACCGATATACTCCAGCCCGTCATAGAGCTGGTTTAAAGAAAAATCGTAGGATTCAAAAAGCTTTGGAATCACTTCGTCATAAGTCTTTGATTTTGAACATGGCTGGACAAGCCTTGCGTAAACAAGGCAGAGATCATGTCAAAAACATTAAAGCGGAAGTCAGTAGCGGTCTGCATGAGATCAATATACTTTTTGACAGAAAGCTTGTCGTTAATGTTTTTCATCGGGAAATAGCCAATGAGTTTTTCCGGCGAATCATCTGAAATCTGCTTCGCTTTTTTTGCGGCTTTTGCAGCATTTGCTTCCTGGTTCAGTCTGATAACTTCTTCTTTGTAGAAGGAGATAGGATCGTCAATGCCCTTTGCCTGAAGCTCATGAACATAACCAATAGGTTATAAGCCTTGTGGGCAGTATGCCTGCGTTCAGGATCGTAAAAGCTTGAATAAATCTGAAGATAAGTACCTTTTTTGTTGTTAGTTTTTTTAAGAAAATATGCCATAAAAGTCACCCTCTTATAGTATAGCACCATAGCACCATAAAAGCAAGTATAAAAAAGAAAATTTGTCAAGTTTTTAAAACAAAGAAAAAAGCCAGCAAATATGCTGACTTGAGGATAAAATATATTTCATTAACTCTCAAAAAATAAAGTGCTAAATCCTAAAGACGGGCACTATAAAAATCATAAAATTTGACAAAAAAATAAGCCGTAAATGGCTTAAATAAAGGATTTGTATTAAAACACTAAAAAAAGAAGTGTAAAACTCCCGACAAAAAAGAAAAAAGTAACTTGCAAATTTGTGCTAACATGTATATAATAAGACTTATAAAATCATATAATGATATATAATCAATTATCATTTTAAGGAGGAATTATGAGAGACTTACATGCATCACAGATTAAGGCCGCAGTTGAGGCAGTGAAAGCCAGAAAGGAGGTCAATGAGGTTTATTTCGTCGCTTGTGGCGGATCCCAGGCAGTGCTTATGGCTGGACAGTATATGTTCGATAAGGAGAGTTCGATCCCTTCCCACGTATACACCGCGAACGAGTTCGTATATGATACGCCGAAGCGTCTCAATGAGAACTCCGTCGTGATTTCCTGCTCACATTCCGGAAACACACCGGAGACCGTAGAGGCAACGAAGCTTGCACGTTCCAAGGCGCCCTTACGATCTGCTTATCCAACCTCGAGGGTTCTCCACTCTGGGAGGCAGCAGAGTATCCTGTTCACTATGACTGGGGTAAGGAAGTAAGCGATTCTGATAAGAATAAGGGTATCCTTTACGGCTTACTTTTCAGCCTTCTTTCCGTACTCGCTCCAGATGCGAAGTGGGATGTATGCCTGAAGGAGCTCGAGAAGCTGACCGATCTTTCTGCACAGGCGAAGGCACAGTACGATGCACAGGCGAAGGCATGGGCGAAGCGCAACAAGCGTGAGAAGACCATCTACACCATCGGCAGCGGCATCAACTATGGTGAGGTTTACTCCACCGCGATGTGCTGGTTCATGGAGATGCAGTGGATCAACTCCGGATGCATCCACTCCGGTGAGTACTTCCATGGCCCGTTCGAGGTAACCGATTATGATGTTCCATTCATGCTTGTAAGTCCATCGGTCACACCAGACACCTCGATGAGCGTGTAGAGAACTTCGCAAAGAAGTTTACAGAGGATCTGCTCGTACTCGATCAGAAGGATCTCGATCTTTCTACGGTAGCTGATGAGGCGAAGCCATATGTTGCAGCCATCCTTACCGGCGTGGTGATCCGTCACTTCGTAGAGGCGATCGCCTTCGAGCGTGGTCACTCACTCGATGTTCGTCGTTATATGTGGCAGATGCAGTACTAAGATACAGTATGAAGAGGAAAATATATGTCGCTTAAACTGGTTATTTTTGATGTAGATGGACTGCTGCTCGATACAGAGAGGGTATGGCAGGATGTATGGTATGATACGGCAAGAGACTTCGGGATCGACGACTGGAAGAGAGAGGACTTTCTGAATGTGGTTGGTCGCAGTGGACAGCCGGTGTATGATTACATGGAAGAGTTGTTCCGTGGACGCTGCTCCACAGAGGAATTCATGAAAGTCGCCCGTCAGCATGGAGTAGAGCGTCTGGAGCGTGAGCTCACCGCAAAACCGGGTGCCGTGGAACTCCTGAACTGCATCAAAAGGCCGGACTTCCGTGTGCGGTAGCGACCGCCACCAGTCGATCACTGACGGAGGAGCGCCTGACTCGCTTACAGCTCATACAGTACTTTGACTATATCTGCTGTGGTGATGAGGTCGTCGAGCGGAAGCCTTCGCCGGAAGCGTACCTGAAGGTGCTTGCGAAGATGAATACAGCACCGGAGGATGCACTGGTTTTCGAAGACTCGAAGGTGGCGTCCAGGCAGCCTGGAATGCCAGGATCCCGGTCATCATGGTGCCGGATCTGATGCCGCCGACGGAAGTCCAGAAGCGACAGGCCATAAAGATTATCGCCTCTTTATCAGAGGCTGTTCCAATCATAGAAGAATTAAGTAAGGATGGTACGAAACATGAAAGATGCATTTGATGTGCTGATGATTACACATGCAGGATTGTGCAAGGGATATGCAGATGCATTGAAGCTGATCCTGGATATCGACGAGGATGATTTCGGGACGCTGTCGTTCGAAAACGGAGAGTCACTGGATGACTTTTCAGAAGCAATCCGTGCGACGATCGAGGAGAGATATAAGGATCGGAATCTGGTCGTCCTTCTGGACCTTCCGGGAGGATCGCCGGCGAATACCGCCTTACCATTCATGAGCTCGTCGAGAAAACTGATCGCGGGTGTAAATCTCCCGCTGGTACTGGAAATCATGGCAATGAAGAAGAGCGGTACGACATGGGAGGAGCTGGACCTCGATGATACCTGTAAGAGTGCAGCCCAGAGCATCGTACTGTACAACAACTTTTTAAATGGAGGAAATGTATGATTAAGTTAGTTCGTGTAGATCATCGTCTTTTACATGGCCAGGTGATTTTTTCCTGGACCAAGCAGGTAGGCACCAACTATATCATCGTCGCCGATGATAAGGTTCCGAATGATCCGATCAGCATGATGGCGCTCAGCATCGCGAAGCCGGTGGACTGTGAGCTTAGTATCATTCCGTTTTCACAGCTTCGGAAGCTGGTGGATGAGAATGCCAGCAAGAATATCATGATCATCGTAAAGGGACCGGCAGAAGCACTTCAGCTTGCGAAGGAGCTTCCAGAGGTGACCGAAATCAATTATGGCGGTGTGGCGAAGAAGGCCGGTTCGAAGGAGTACGGTAAGGCCGTGTACTTAAATGAAGCAGAGCTGAAGGCCACCCAGGAACTGATTTCGATGGGAAAGAAGATCTATATTCAGATGGTGCCATCCTCCCCGATCGAGCATGCATCATTTGAGAATTAAAAAAGGAGATGTCGTATGCTGATTAAAGCGATCTTACTCGGTTTAGTTGGTATCGTCGGTGTCATCGACTCCAGATTGATCGGACGTCAGAACATCGGCAGACCACTGATCCTGAGTACACTGGCAGGCCTCGTATTAGGCGATGTCAGACAGGGTGTAATTTTAGGTGCATCCCTGGAACTTATTTCCATGGGATTTGTAGCGATCGGAGCAGCCGGACCACCAAACATGCAGTTCGGAAGTATCATCGCCACTGCGTTTGCGATTCTTTCCGGTGCCTCCACGGAAGCGGCACTGACCATCGCCGTTCCGGTCGCCGTCATTGGCGAGTTCCTGAGTGTCATCATGCGTATGGTGATCGCGCAGTTCTCTCATGTAGCGGATAAGGCCATCGAGAACGGACAGTTCAAGAAGGCGATTCATATCCACCTCTGGTGGTCCTTCGGCTTCAACGCGCTGGCTTACTTCATCCCGATCTTCCTGACCGTTTACTTCGGTACGGATCTAGTTACGAACCTGGTAGCTGCGATTCCGCAGGTCATCACGAACGGCCTCACAGTCGCTGGTAACCTCTTATCGGCCCTCGGATTTGCGATGCTGCTGAGTTCAATGCTGTCGAAGAAGATGTTCCCGTACTTCCTTCTCGGCTTCCTGATCGTCGCATATTCCGGTCTCAGCCTGATCGGTGTGACCATGTTCGCCGCGATCCTGGCATTCATCCTGGATAAGGTTCTGTATGGAAAGGGGGCAAATGCATAATGGAAAATCAGAAAGCATTAAAGAAGGTAAGCGATAAAGACTTACGTAAGGTCTTCCTGCATTCCCTCGCGATTATGTGCTCATGGAACTATGAGCGTCAGATGCACATGGGCTTCATGTATGGCATGGCACCGGTGCTTGACAAGCTGTATGCAGATGATGAGGAGAGAAAAAAGGAAGCGTATCAGCGGCATATGGAGTTCTTTAACTGCACACCGCAGCTGACACCGTTTATCATGGGCCTCGCCGCTTCCATGGAGGAGCAGAACGCAAATTCAGAAGAGGGTGAGTTCCAGACCGAGTCGATCTCCATGATCAAGACCAGTCTGATGGGGCCGTTCGCCGGCATCGGTGACAGCTTCTTCCAGGGAACCATCCGAATCATCACCTTCGGTATCGGCCTTTCGTTCGCACAGCAGGGCAGCATCCTGGGACCGATTCTCGCAGTACTGCTGTTCGCGATTCCGTCATTGCTGTTTGCCTACAATGCAACCTTCTTCGGCTACAGGTCAGGTAATAAATACCTCGCGAAGCTGTACCAGGAAGGACTTATGGATCGCGTAATGCACTTCGCATCCATCGTCGGTCTCGCCGTCGTCGGCGGTATGGTAGCCAGCATGGTGTCCGTCACCACGCCGCTTACCTTCTCCACCGGTGGTACGAATCTGGTCATCCAGGATATGCTGGATTCCATCATCCCGAAGATGCTTCCGTTCGTATTTACGCTGGGCATCTACAATCTCGTTCAGAAGAAGGTCAATACCAACGTCCTGCTGATCGGCATCGTCCTCTTCGGCATGGTCATGGGTGCACTGGGCATTCTCTAAACAGAGCGATACACTTCTTTAAAATACCACAGGGCACTGTGGCATACCCCTGAAAAAATATCCAGACTTCCTGCATGCATAGTGAATTCGAGATCCGGAAAGTACTATACCGTGCGGGAAGTTTTGTTTATAATGAGAACTTATTTACATGATGACTTAGATGACATGGTGACGTATGCAGGAATCCCGCTTATTTGCAGAGGGGACTTACGTATGAGCTCACGCAGTGAAAAGAAGGATAGATAAAGATGAAAGAATTTACATATGTGATCAAGGAAGAACTCGGACTGCATGCGAGACCAGCCGGACTGCTGGTGAAGGAAGCGAAGAAGTTCCAGAGCGCTACGACGCTCGCGGCGAAGGGAAAGACCGCAGCTGCCGGCAAGCTGATCGCCATCATGAGCATGGGCGTCAAGCAGGGCGATGAGGTGACCGTGCAGGTCGAGGGTCCGGATGAGGATGCTGCGTTCGAGGCACTCGAGAAGTTCTTCCAGGAAAATCTGTAATTCATCGATCGATATAGAATCTGAGGGGACAGGAAATGGAAAAATACATCGGAAAGTCCGTTTATAAGGGAACGGCGATCGGTCCGATCAATGTTCTGAAGAAGAGTGATGGCATCGTAAAGCGTCAGCATGTCGAGGATGTAGCGGCAGAGCTCCAGCGTCTCGAGGATGCGAAGAAACAGGCGCAGGCCCAGCTCGGCGCGCTTTATGAGAAGGCGCTTCAGGAGGTTGGCGAGGTGAACGCGCAGATCTTCGAGGTGCATCAGATGATGCTCGAGGATGAGGACTACCAGGATGCGATCCACTCGATGATCGAGACGGAGGAGCTCAATGCTGAGTACGCGGTGGCGGTCACCGGAGATAACTTCGCCGAGATCTTCGCGAATATGGATGATGAGTACATGCAGGCACGTTCCGCGGATGTGAAGGATATCTCGAATCGTCTGATCCGGAATCTGAGTGGTGAGGAGGAGCTCGACTGGGCGCATATGGAACCGTCCATCATCGTGGCGGATGACCTGACACCGAGTGAAACGGTGCAGATGGATAAGCGTAAGATCCTTGCGTTCGTCACCGTCCATGGCTCGACGAACTCCCATACCGCGATCCTCGCGCGTATGATGAACATCCCGGCGCTGATCGGTGTGCCGGTGGAGCTCGACAGTCTCCATTCCGGTACGATGGGCATCGTCGATGGCAAGGATGCCGTGTTCTGCGTGGATCCGGATGAGGCAACCATCGCTGCTGCACACGAGATGCAGGCGAGGGCGGCAGAGCAGAAGCGGCTGCTTGCAAACTACAAGGGACGTCCTTCGGTGACGAAGAGTGGCCGGAAGGTAAACGTATATGCAAACATCGGCAGTGTTTCAGATGTCGCATATGTACAGGAAAATGACGCGGAGGGCATCGGCCTGTTCCGCAGTGAGTTCCTGTATCTCGGAAAGACCGCGCTGCCGGATGAGACTGAGCAGTTTAACACGTACCGTCAGGTGCTACAGACGATGGGCGGAAAGAAGGTGATCATCCGAACGCTCGACATCGGTGCGGATAAGAACGTCGATTACCTCGGACTCGGAAAGGAAGATAACCCGGCGATGGGGTATCGCGCGATCCGTATCTGTCTGAAACAGCCGGATGTGTTTAAGACACAGCTCCGCGCACTGCTTCGTGCGGCGAAGTACGGAAACCTCGCCATCATGTATCCGATGATCATCTCCGTAGATGAGGTGCTTCCGGATCCGTGAGATCGTCGCAGAGGTGGCGGCAGAACTCAAGCGGGAGCAAATCCCGTATGCGATTCCGGAGCAGGGCATCATGATCGAGACGCCGGCAGCAGTGATGATCTGTGAGGAGCTGGCAGAGCTCGTCGATTTCTTCAGCATCGGCACCAACGACCTCACGCAGTATACACTTGCGATCGATCGCAGAATGAGAAGCTGGACGAGTTCTATAATCCACATCATGAGGCGGTTCTTCGGATGATTCAGATGACCATCGATGGCGCGCATAAGGCGGGCAAGTGGGCCGGCATCTGCGGTGAGCTCGGTGCTGACACGACCCTGACGGAGCGTTTCGTCGAGATGGGCATCGATGAGCTGAGTGTCGCACCATCTATGGTGCTCAGCGTGCGCAGTAAGATTTGTGAGATGCGTAACGCCGTTCATAGCACGAAAAACAGAAGATAAATAAACGATAAATAAACGAAGCGAAGGGGCAACCACACGAGATGTGTCGGTGCCCCTTCTGAACTTTATGGAGATAAATCTGTGATTGTGTTTGTGCTGGTTCTGGCTGAAGCGTCCTTCTGTTGTGGATCGAAGCTCAGTTCGACTTGATCTTCTCGTCCATGACCGTGGAGTCGTTTGTGGAAACGACATAGGTGACGCGATCACAGCGGACCGTCGTCAGCGAGTAGTGGATCGCTTACCATCCTGATCATAGCTGATTTTATGAATCGAAAACAGCGGGTCGCCGACGTTGCACTTCAGAGTATCTGCGCTGTGGCTCTGCGCAGCCTTTCCGTCGATTTCGAGGACGGAATGATTCGGCCGGATATGATAGCACTCATCCATCACCTGGTAGAACGAGCGATCTTTCGAAAGTGTCGTGATGAAGTCCGGGAAGCGGGCATCCTCGATGTAGATCTTATCGATCGCGATCGGTTCGTTATCCTGCCAGACCAGACGCTCGATGTAGACGACCTTCGTCCCCATCGGAATCATCAGCTTCTCTGCGATATCCTCATCCGCGTTCAGGAACGATGCCTGGATGATATCGTGTCTGGACGCGTGTCCAAGGCTCGACAGACTTTCCTTGAAGCCGCTGGTCTTATTCAGATACAGCTTGTCCTTCTTGAAATTGATGAAGGTGCCCTTTCCCTGGACCTTATTGACATATCCCTCATCGGATAAATTCTGTATCGCCTTTCGAATCGTGATTTTACTCACATTATACTGGTCACTTAGCTCGTTCTCCGTCGGAAGCTTATCTCCCGGCATGTACTGCTTCGACAGGATACGGTTTTTAATATCTGCCTCCACCTGCAGATACAGCGGCTTGCTGCTATCCATGATCATCATTGTTTCCATCTCCCTTCGCATCAGCGATGATATAATTAAATTCCATATCATCATATTGTACCAAGTCGCTAGCGCGACGGCCAGCCCCAGATACAATTTTGTTGTTTAGTTTTTTTAAGTAAAATAATGCCATAAACGTTACAC
>ENA-OQHP01000577-OQHP01000577.1-human-gut-metagenome-genome-assembly--contig:-NODE-577-length-11793-cov-1.606206_pt1 | contig 11793 bp, 20 predicted proteins | sample MGYA00242563_ERZ504717 | MGnify/ENA primary metagenome ERZ504717 (study PRJEB26092, sample SAMD00036212) | human gut metagenome | host: Homo sapiens | study: EMG produced TPA metagenomics assembly of...
TGACGGCTGGAAAGGCCTGTGCCGATTTGGGACTGGCTGTAGAAGAAGTGGAACAGGCATTGCGTCCATCAGGGTGAGGCTGGTAACGGACAGATTCCGTTTGCTTCGTGGCCACTGGATCTGCTGATGGATACATTCTGAAGATACATCATCGGGGAATTCGTGCCCGTGGACCGGAACTACTGGCGTTGCTGGAAAAGGTGGAACGAGTACATGGGGAAGCGCATCCGGAACTGCATGAGTTGAAAGCACTGGTCAGTGAATCATTGGAGGATTTGGAAATGCATCTTCAGAAAGAAGAGAACGTGCTGTTCCCATATCTATATGAATTGTACGCAGCAAAGGAACAGGGACAGCGTATGGCCCCGATGCACTGTGGTACGATAGCGAATCCTATCCGGGTGATGAAGATGGAACACGAGGGAGAAGGAAACCGCTACCTGCACATTATTCAGTTGACGAATCACTTCTCCGTACCTCAGGACGGCTGTGCCAGCTACCGTCTGCTGATGCAGGAATTGGAAGCGTTTGTGGATGCGTTATTCGAGCATATCCACCTGGAAAACAATCTGCTTTTCCCGCGCTTTGAGGAGATTGAACGAGAAATCGTATGTTGATAGTTTGATATTGGAAAGAATGGATAACAATGTGGCGCATGCAGGAAGGTATGCGTCACATTTCATAAATCAGTAATCAATTTTATCCAAAATCCCTGCTAAGTAAGCAATGGTGACTCCGTAGTTGGTCATGGGAACCTGCTGGGCGCGGGCCCGATCGATGCGGTTCAGCACATACTTGCGGTTGAACATGCAGGCTCCGCAGTGAATAATCAAGTCGTACGGGGCCAGGTCTTCCGGAAAGTCCGTGCCCGATACGATGTCGATTTGCAGGCCTTCACCGATACGCTTGCGGAGCATGTTCGGGATTTTCACCCGCCCGATGTCTTCTGTCAGCGGGGCATGCGTACATGCTTCGGCAATCAGCACCCGTGATTCCGGTGTCAGTTGGGGCAATGGCATTGGCTCCTTCCATGTAGTAGTCGATGTCGCCTTTGTACTGTGCAAAGAGGACGGAGAAGGAGGTGAGTCGGCTCTCTGCCGGTTTCTTGTCATATACCGTGCGGAACACCTGTGAGTCGGTAATAATCAGCTTCGGTGGACGGGCCAAAGCGGCTAGCATGGCATCGATTTGTCAGTGGTACAGCTCATCACCAGGCATTTGCGGTCCAGCAGTTCGCGGATGGTTTGTACCTGCGGCAGAATGAGTCGGCCTTTAGGGGCCTGGATGTCCTGTGGCATGACCAGCATGACGGTATCGTTTTCTTCTACCAGTCGGCCTACAATGCCTTGTGCATGGTTCATCCGGCAACTTGTTTCGCAGACTGCGCAGAATGTCGTCCAGTCCTTTTCCGGTGAGGGTGCTCACTAATAGGGGAACCTGTCCGCATTGCTGTTCGATGTGGCGCATGGTCTGTTCGGCATCGGATAATAGGTCACATTTGTTCAGTATCCAGATAACAGGCACATTCTTTTCCTTTAATAAGCGTTGCCAGTGTAACTCTTCGTCCAGATGCTCGTCGGTACAGACCATTAGGGCGATGTCTGTCTTCTCCAGCGCACGCTGTGTCTGTCGGATGCGGAGTTCGCCCAGTTCGCCTTCGTCGTCGAAGCCGGCCGTATCAATGAATACGCAGGGACCAAGACCATGGAATTTCCATGGCCTTAAAGACTGGGTCGGTAGTCGTGCCGGGAATATCCGACACGAGGGCTGTATCCTGATGCGTCAGGGCATTAATCAGTGATGACTTTCCGGCATTTCGCTTGCCAAACAGACCGATGTGCAGCCGGTTGGCACGGGGAGTATCGTTCATACGTTTAATGAGGCTTTAAGTTCACACATTAGAAACGAAAGTCGCGTTTTCCTTCGGCAATCCGTTCCAGATTTTCCAAGGCTCTTTTGCGGATGGCGGGATTCGGAATCTCTTCCATCTGCTTGCGAATCATGTCTTCAGCCAGTTGGCGTGTCTCGGGCGAAGCGTAGTCGCAGAGGTATTCCTGAAGCGTCATCAAGGCATTGGGGGCACAGCAGTTGGCTATCTGGCCCGTCTTGACCAGCGACATGAAACGGTCGCCCGTACGTCCTTCACGGTAGCAGGCCGTACAGAAGCTGGGGATGTAGCCCAGTTTCAGCAGCCAGGCCACGATTTCATCCAGGCTGCGGTGGTCGCTTACATCAAACTGAGCCGAGTTTTCTTCCGGCAGTTCTTCGGTAGCATAACCTCCCACACTGGTACGGGAACCTCCGCTGATTTGTGACACGCCGAGGTCAAGTACCTTCTCGCGTGAACGCTGCGATTCACGTGTAGAAATAATCATACCCGTATAAGGTACGCTGATACGGATGACGGCTACAATTTTTTGGAATATCTCGTCGGAGATGGCATTCTCGAAGGTCGAGGCGTCAATGTCGTCGGCCGAGCAGATACGGGGCACACTGATGGTATGCGGACCTACGCCGTACGTCGCTTCCAGATGTTCGGCATGCATCAGCAGTCCCACGAAGTCGTAGCGGTAGGTGTTCAGGCCGAACAATACACCGATACCTACATCATCGATTCCTCTGCATGGCGCGGTCCATGGCCTCCGTATGGTAGGCATAGTTGCTCTTCGGACCTCTGGGGTGAAGCTTTTCGTAATTCTCCTTGTGGTACGTTTCCTGGAACAGAATGTAGGTACCGATACCGGCCTCGTGCAGGCGACGGTAATTCTCTACCGTGGTCGCAGCAATATTTACGTTTACCCGACGGATGGCTCCGTTCTTGTGCTTGATACTATAGATAGTCTTTATCGACTCCAGAATGTATTCGATAGGATTGTGAATCGGATCTTCTCCAGCTTCCAATGCCAGACGCTTGTGCCCCATGTCCTGCAGGGCGATGACTTCACGACGGATGTCTTCCTGTGTCAGTTTCTTGCGGGCAATGGTCTTGTTCTTAACGTGGTAAGGACAGTAGGTACAACTGTTTACGCAGTAGTTTGACAAATAGAGTGGGGCAAACATTACGATGCGGTTGCCGTAGAATTTCTGCTTGATTTCACGAGCCAGGCGGTAGATTTCCTCCACCAGTTCCGGGTCGTTGCATTCCAATAGTACAGCAGCCTCGCGGTGAGAAAGTCCCTTGCACAGGCGAGCCTTTTCAATGATGGAACGTATCAGTTCCTTGTCCTGGCTTTTGCTTTGGGCATATTCCAGAGTATCGAGAATTTCTTCGTGGCAGATAAATTCTTCTGCCTTTTGAGAATCAATCTTGTACATAGCTGTAATGTAATTTATAGTGTTTTGCCGGGATAATCTCCTCGGCTTTTATCTATTTCGTAACCAATGGCAGCCAGCCGTTGTGCCAGCAGACGCAGTCCTTCGGCAGCTTCTGAGCCCATAGAGGCTTTATTATCATACAAGGCATAATTCTTTCGCTGTTCTACCGGAGAGAGGTTGGGCATCACTACATTGGCACCTGCAATATGCCTTTCTCGCGCCCGTCGGGCGTAAGGCTTGCCAGGGCGGTGGTAGAAGGAATCAATGCCTGCGGATGCATCAGCCGGAAGATGGGAAGCAGCGTGAGTGTCTGCGTGAGACTGCCGGGAGGGCAGGAAGCGAAAGGAGTGTCATGATGAGGCAGGAAAGGAGCCGATACCAATCATCTGGGGACGGAATTGTTCTATGAAAAGAATGTCCTCTACCAGGTGGTCGACGGTTTGTCCCGGACTTCCCACCATGATGCCGGTTCCCGTCTGGAATCCGATGCGTTTCAAATCGTTCAGACAACGCAAACGGTTGGACAGCGACATGTCTTCAGGGTGCAAGCGGCGGTAATGTGCTTCGTTGTGCGTTTCGTGGCGCAACAGATAGCGATTGGCACCTGCCTGAAAAAAAAACGTTCGTAGGAAAGTGTAGGGCGTTCACCGAATGAAAGGGTGATGGCCACATCGGGGAATTCGGTTCGTATGGCAGCAACCACTTCCGTTACCCTGTCATCGTTCATGTAGTTATCTTCTCCTCCTTGCAGGACGAAGGTACGGAATCCCAACTCGTATCCATGCCGCAGCAGGCCAGAATGGTTTCCGCATCCAGCCGGTACCGCTTCAGATGGCGGTTGCTTTTTCGGATGCCGCAGTAGAAACAGTCGTTGTGACAACAGTTCCCTATTTCAATAAGTCCACGGATATAGATTCTGTTTCCGAAATGGCTTTGTGCTACGGCACGTGCCTTTTGCATGAGAAAGTCGAGATCTTCCCCCCGGCACTCCAGCAGAAGGGTGCGCAATTCACCGGGAGCCAGTGTCTGCTCCCGGTAAAGGCGTTCAATAAGTTCCTTCATGGTTTATTCCTGGTTATTGTTTTCGTACTTCAAGGTACGTTTCAGCAAGTCTTGGTTCAACTGGCGTTTTCCGGCTACAGGGTCGTTGTGTGCGCTCGGGCCGGTTACACATCCGCTTCGCAAGCCATCATTCGATGAACTGTGCATCACTTTCCGGTCTTGCGTAAGCGCGGAGTACACGATGTTCCTTCTTCGTGAAGTCAAGAGACTGACATGATTTGATACCGTTGCTTCGGCCTAGGTAAGCTTTCACAGCTCCGGCTACACCGCCTGCCTGTGCGAATCCGTGCGCTTCACATACAGATTCGTATGCCACTTTGTACGGGTTGGCCTGTTCCAGTTCGATGCCCAAGCCACGGAAAATCGGGTGAAGTTCTTCGAATGTCAGTACGTAATCTACGCATTCGTCGCGCTGTGCTTCTTTTCTTTTGGCGATACACGGGCCGATGAAGACTACCTTCGCATTCGGGTATTTCTTTTTAGCAATGCGAGCCGCGTAATACATCGGAGAACCGGTGCTTGATACGTAAGGCTTCATGTCAGGAATATGCTTGTTCACCAGTTCGATGTACGACGGGCAGCAGGAAGTAGTCATGAACTTCTGTCCTTCTTCCAGTTTTTCCAGCAGTTCGTGTGCTTCGTTGCTGGTAGTGTGCATGGCACCTTCAGCCACTTCAATTACATCGGCAAAACCAATTTCTTTCAATGCTCCGTACACTTGTTCGATAGTAGCCTTAAACTGTCCCAATACGGACGGAGCCGGAATGGCAATCACTTGTTCTCCCTTGCGGATAGCTTCCAGTACGTCGAACACCTGTGAGATTTCGAAGATGGCTCCAAACGGACAGGCATTCAGACATTTTCCACAATAGATACACTTGCTTTCATCGATGTGCTCGATGTAGTGTTCGTCCTTGCTGATGGCTTTCACCGGACAAGCTTCTTCACAAGGCACCGGAATGTAGACGATGGCGTGATACGGACAACTCTTGTGCAGATACCACAGCTGATGCACTTGTCGTGGTCAATCTGTGCCTGACCAGTCTTCTTGTTAAAGTGTACAGCTCCCTTCGGACAGTTCATGTAGCAGCTTCTAGCCACACAACCCCGACAAAGGTTACTTACTTCATAGTTTACCTGCACGCAAGAAGAGCATGCTTCGTCGATGACACAGAGAATATTTTCTTTGATTCTTTCCTTACGTTCCAGTGTCTTGCGGGCATATTCAGAAAGCGGAGTCAGCTCGTCCGTTTCATCGGTCATATCCCAGCCCAGCAGCGGGAGCAACTTATATTTAGTAACGGCACGTTCCTTGTGGATACAGCAGCGTCCTACCGGCTGTGAGCGGCGAGGGCTGATTTCCAAAGGAATGCGGTCAATTTTTTCTACTAATTGATTTTCTTTCCATAAAGCAACCAGGTTTTCCAGCAATTTATGCCGGACAATCATTACGTTGTTTGTAAAAGCCATAATCGAAATAAAAAGGTTTGTTAGTTATTAGTTATCCTAAAATTATAGAGCCCGTGTGCGGTTTACTCGTTCCGTTTGTCCCTCGCAGCTCTCAGAATCAGGGTTGTAGCTCCCAAGGTAATAATAGCTCCGTCTTCAATGCGGATTGGTCTTTCGGTCCTAAAATTTCATTCATCAGGAAAGTTCCTGTGATACTGTCGTTGTCGCGCAGGGTGTAAATGATTTTCCCTTGCTTGTTCTTCTTGACATTGATGTAGCAATGCCGGCGGTCCAGACTCGGGTCATTGCTTTCGATAGGGATGTCGATGTCATTACCTTTGCATCGGCGGCCGATGAGGTTGTCTCCCTCATGCAGCGGAAGTACCTGCTTGTAGGCAAATACGTTTTCCACGGCCAGTATGTTGCCGAAATCCTGCATGCCTTCTTTCTCGTCAATTACTTCTTCCTTACGATTGGCGGCATTCAGTTTCGATTTTCCGATACGGATGCTGAACTGCTTCTTGCAGTTGTCACAGATAAAAACGAGTGACTGTCCTTCTCCATACTTGGTTTCATCAAACTGGATGAAGTTGTCACATTTGGGGCATCTTACTCTTTTCATTCTGTTTAAAAGGGCGTATTTATTTTGAAGTGAATACCCAGGCATTCTTGAATTCTTCCTGATTGCGCAGCGTCTGCACTTTCTGGTAAGCTTCACCTGAAGTGGCATAACTATCCAGTGCGATGCGGAAGCGTCCGTTCGATTCAAGCACCTGGCAATTCTTGTATCCTTTCTGCTGGAATTTTTTCAGCTCACGTTGGGCATCGTCCGATGTCGGCAAGCTGGCTACGATGATGTAGGCCGTTTTCTTGCTTGCAGCAGGTTGTGCGGAAGCCGGTTTCGGCTTTTGTGTCGCTTTTGCTTCAGCTTTGGTGGCAGCCGTTTTGGTTACGGCTGTTTTGCTGCAGGTGCGGCTGCAATCTTTTCTGTCTTCACGGCTACCGGTTTCAGCGTGTTTACGTTGTTACGGACACGCTTTTCGCCCTTCTGTTTCTTTACAGCCTTTTGTGCAACTGCTGCTTTCGGAGTCGTTTGTATGCTGGTGGCTACCGATTGGTTGCGGATGGCATCAAACATACTGATTGAGCCCAGCGAAGCATAATTCGCATCGTCCATGTACGTGTTTTCCACCGGAACAGAGAGCACGAAGAACAGGCATACGGCTGCGGCTATGGCCACTACGTTGCGCGTGAAATGGCGCAAGGAGAAATGTTTCTTCGGTTTGCTTGCTGCTTCCTGTATTTCTGGAACTAACGGCTTCGGAGAAGACACAGGCAATGTCTGCAGCTGCGGAAGCGTGAAACTTTCCAGCCGTACAGACTTGGGGTGAAGAAAGATGAGGCTGTCGGTTCAAAGGCATAACCGCCGTTCATATTATAGTAGATTGTACCCACGTTGTGCAGGGTGACCTGACCCTGCTGGTACAATTGGTCTTTTATTTCAGCCACAGTCTTTCAATCCGGCGGGTTGCATCGGGAAATCGGTGTTAAAGCTTGCATGTACGACTGTACCAGCAGCCCATCGTTCATTATCAGTTGCGGATTGAAACCAATGGTGCGGAGGGGCGGCATGAATTCTCCTTTCTGGATGGAATATGCGGCCTGCCGTTTGTGGGCAATGAATCCTCCCAAGCCGGGAACGATGACACAATCATTCTCCAGCAATAATACTTCTATATGTTTGGATAGTTCAATCATATTGCAAAAATAATACATTTTTCTCTTATGTGGAGTATCTTTCAACGGGTATTTTTTATACTGATAGGGGTTTAACCAACTCTTCTTTTTCTATCATGTAGTCTGATATATTCATGTGCCCTGTATCGAAACAATTGTAAACGCACGAAGCCCCCGGCACTGCCGAAGGCTCCTGTTTTTTATTCTCTTATCTCACTTTAACCGCTGGTACAACCTCTTTCAGCAGCAGATTATTTGTCTATTCATGTTCCTTTATAGCATGGCTGCGCACTTACGCACCTGTTTGAGGCGTTCCATAAAAGAAGGGTTGGCAGCCGCCTGTTGCATGTTATATTTCAACTGTAATCGCATTAGCGAATCAGCCGGAATATCAAGGGCAGCTTCAAAAAGCATCGCCGTCTGCGTTGTTACAGGCCGACGACAATTGAGAATGTCATTCAATACCTTATAGGAGATGCCCATCTGCTCTGATAACTTACGCTGCGAAATCTTGCGGTATTCAATTTCTTCTTTCAGTACTTCACCCGGGTGAGTAGGATATGCCGGAGTGAGGTTGTTGGCAATCATCGTCGGATCTATTCCTTGTATCTCAATCATAAGCTGTCTGTTATTTATAATGGTTTGATAAATCTGTTATATTGCATATTGTAGCGATGGTTTCACCTTCTCTTGTCCGTCTGCCCCGTAATGTACATTTCCTTCAAATACTTTTCGTTGAATATTATTTCCATGCTACTCTGTATTGTTCTGAATACAAAGATAATAAATTATCCACAATAATCCACTATAAAAGTGGAAAGATTGTTCCCAAACGCACGAAGCCCCGGCAGTCACCCCGCCGGAGGCTATTCTCTTATCTCACTTTTCAATAACCGCAGATACAACTGTTATACTTCGGTTATTTTCCGTTTCGGGCGGAACCGGAATCCCGCCCGACGGTTTACTATTTTTCAAGGTAGGCAATTCTCCAGTGAGTTCGTACTGCCAGCCTTTACCGCTCAGGGCGGCGTTCATGGCGGCGACGGCCGTCTGCCAGGTGACGTTCGTGCCGTCCACCTTCGTGGCTCCGCCGTTGTCATTGTCGGGGAGGCCGCTCCAGTAGCAGGCGGTCAGGTTCCGTCAAGTTCTCTCCCGTTACGCCGCTACATGGATGGTGCCGCTTCCGGTACCACTGACGTTACCCGCGGCATAGCAGGCAATGACGGTGCTGTATGCGTTGGATCCCACCACGCCACCGGCCCAGGCGTTGCTTGTACCGTCATTTTCAACGGTCACGTCGCCCGTGGCATAGCAGGCGGTCAGGGTGGCACCGGAATTCGTTGTACCTGCCACGCCGCCTGCCCGCTGCGTTCCCTTCACTGTGGCCGAGGAACTGCATCAGGTGATGGAACCGCCCTATTGATAGCCCACCACACCGCCTACGTCGCTACCGCTGACGCTGCCCGACACCGAGCAGTTTCAATGTTGCCGCCAAAGCTCCATCCCGCCACGCCGCCGACGAACGTGCCACTTGTTATGTTTATTTCTGTCAGCACCACGTTCTTCACCGTGCCTTTGATGAAGCCGAACAGACCCGTATATCGGTCACTTCCCGTAACGGTCAGCCCCGTGATGGTCTTGCCATTGCCGTCGAAGGTGCCGGTGTATGAGTTGCCGAAGCTTGTGCCTATCGGCGTCCAGTCTTTGCCCGTCAGGTCGATGTTGTCGGCGAGGGTGCAGTTCAGTGTCATATCTTTCTGTACGGCTTCGTTCCACGCCAGCAGCCCATCGGCGGAGGTGACTGTGTAGGTCTTGCCGTCCTCCGACACGGTGTATCCCGGGTCTTTTGCCGCAGCGAGGGAGACGGTGTAGGTATATTCCTTGCCCGCCTGCCAGTCGGTATCGTTCTTCATCTTATAGACGAAGACCTTGCCGTTGGTGAATTTGCAGGTGATGAAAGCCGTGCCCGTTACCACACTTTGCGGGGCTACGAGGGCGGTGTAGGTGTCACCGCCCTTGTTATACGGGGTGATTTGGGCGGGGTTGCCGTTCTCGGTGGAGAGGCCTGTCAGCCGCACGAACATCCGCTCCTCGGTGTAGTCCGTCAGGATGACGGTGACCCGCGCCGTGCGGTGGGTGAAGCGGAGCGTGGGGCTGCCGTAGGTCACCGTCTGCCCGTCGGCTACGATGAGGTCGCTGCCTCGAGTCCTTCCGGGCACTTGGTCGGCTTTTACCACCACGGCAGGCGGGGTTGTCTCCCCAGCGGTGTAGGGCCACCAGGCGGTGACGAGGCGATCGGTGTGGTTGGTCCAGTAGTGCGGGTCATCGGAGGTCAGCATGGCGCCGGTGTTGTCGGAGGTGGAGGGCGTCACATTGTATGCCTTCACCGTACCGTCCATCCTGACTGCCACGCTCTGCACGCCCTCCCAGTCGCCGTCCACCGGGGCACGGGTACCGGTGGTGGTTGCCGCCGTGGGATTCAGTCCCGTGGCGGTGAAGGTCATGGGTATGCCCTCCGGTGCTTCGGGGAGCAGACCCGCATCGTCCTGCGTGCAGGCTGCGGCCGCAAGGAGCAGGGCGAGTGCCGAGAATGTATATAGGTATATCGTTTCATATCGTCCTGTTTTTACTGGTTACTCTGCAATACGGGCAGGCCGTCCGCACCGAGTTCCCATTTATAGTCGTTGCTGGTAAGGGCATTGTTCATGCCATCAACAGCGGTCTGCCACGAATCGCCGTCATTTACCTTCGTGGTTTCTGCCGTTTCTCCTTGATTACTATATACCCTTGTCCGGCATTGCCGCCATAGAAGCAGGCGGTGATGGTGCCATAGTTGTAAGCAGCGATGCCGCCCTCAACATAATTCGTTGTTAAATTTCCATCGAACCAACAGCCAATAATACTACCGTTGTTGATAGACGCAATGCCACCGATATCGCTGGTTCTTGCAGCAATATCTCCCGTTACGGAGCAGGCAGTAATGGTGCCGTAGTTGACATTTACTATGCCGCTGGCTACCCCTTGCTGCACATTGTAGTTCACCTCTACTTGCAGGTTCTTCACCGTTCCGTTACTCCCGATACCATCGAACAATACAGCATTCCCACCGTCTGTTGAGTTTGTGGTGATGCTCAGTCCCGTGATGCTGTGTCCCTGTCCGTCGAAGGTGCCTTGATAACCGGTATTAGAACTGAAACCACTGCCTATCGGTGTCCACGTCTCGCCCGTCAGGTCAATGTCGGCGGTGAGGGTGATATTGAGTGTCGGGTCGGTCTGCACAGCCTCTGCCCATTCCTTCAGGCCGTTAGCGGTGTAGACTGTGTAGCTGCCGTCGTCCTGTATGAAATAACCCAATCCTCTGCCGTGCCGCTCTCGCTGCCGCCGTCAGTCCAGCCGCCGATGGTGCAGCCCTCCAGCGTCAAGCCGGTGGCGTTCACATTGACGGTGTAGGTGTAGCGGCTGCCGGCTGCCAGCACGACGTCGTTCTGTGGGCGGAAGTAGAAGTTGCCGCCGCCAAGTTCCACTCGGATGAACGGCTCGCCTTTCGCAACGGTCTGCGGGGCGGTCAGGGCCTCGTAGCTGTTGCCGCTTGCGTGGTAGGTCTTGATGGCAGTCGGGTTTTCGTTATCGGCGGACAGGCTCACGAGGCTCACCGTGCACCGTCCACGCTCGTGAATCCCGTACCGGGTTTCAGTTCGATGGCCACGCGTGCCGTGCGGTGGGTAAAGGTGAGTTTCGGGTCGTCAAATTCCACCGTCCGGTCGATGGCGGAGATGAAGTCGCTGCCTTGGAATGCGGCCAGCGTGCTCTGATCTTCGGCCACCTTCACGGCAGGCATCCGTGTGATGTCAGCCTTGTCGATGGGCCACCATGCCGATACGGTAATCGGGTCGCGGCTGGTCCAGTAGTGCGGGTCGTCCGTGCGTGAGAGCGTGGCGCTCTTGTATCCGTCGGCATCCGTAGCCGTTACGGTGTATTCCTTTACCGCGTCGCCCATCTTGAGTGCCACGGTCTGTACGCCCTGCCAGTCGCCGTCCACGGTGGCACGGGTGGATGGGGCTGCCTGGCGGAGGTTGCCTCTGACGGACAGTCCGGTGGCACGGATGACTACGGGATATTCGACCTTCGGGCAGACGGTTGTTGTCGGCCAGTTCGTTCTGTGTGCAGGCGGCGAGGGCCAGTGTCAGCGCTGCCCATGCTAAGTGTCTTGTCTTTATCTTATCCATTGTT
>ENA-OQHP01000578-OQHP01000578.1-human-gut-metagenome-genome-assembly--contig:-NODE-578-length-11784-cov-1.655400_pt1 | contig 11784 bp, 17 predicted proteins | sample MGYA00242563_ERZ504717 | MGnify/ENA primary metagenome ERZ504717 (study PRJEB26092, sample SAMD00036212) | human gut metagenome | host: Homo sapiens | study: EMG produced TPA metagenomics assembly of...
AGAGATGAATGGAGAGATTTCACCCATACAGGCTGAGAAGGATTTGGCGTACGGTAGCATTGTAGGTGAGAATATGAAGCATACGCCGGGTATTGCCGGTAAGCTGTTCGGTACGCTGGGACGTAACGGTATCAATGTGATAGCTTGTGCACAGGGCGCTTCGGAAACGAATATTTCGTTTGTGGTAGACAGCAAGTCGCTGCGCAAGTCTTGAACGTGATCCATGACTCTTCTTCCTGTCGGAATATCAGGTATTGAATCTCTTTATCTGCGGAGTTGGTACGGTAGGCGGCAGTTTGATAGAACAGATTCACAGCCAGCGTCAGAAATTGATGCAGGAGAACGGCTTACAACTGAATGTGGTAGGTATTGCCGATGCTTCCAAAGCAATCTTCAGCCGCGAGGGATTTGATTTGGGACGCTTTCGCGAAGAATTGGCGGAAAAAGGTAAGGAAAGCTCTCTGGATACGCTTCGTAACGAGATTATCGGCATGAATATCTTTAACTCCGTATTCGTGGACTGTACGGCAAGCGCAGGAGTGGCTTCCTTGTATAAAGACCTTTTGATGCACAACGTTTCGGTTGTAGCCGCCAATAAGATTGCAGCTTCTTCGGAGTATGAAAACTACCGGGAACTGAAGCAGATAGCCCGCCAGCGCGGCGTGAAATATCTGTTTGAGACGAACGTAGGTGCGGGGTTGCCTATTATCAATACCATTAACGACCTTATTCATAGCGGTGACAAGATACTGAAGATTGAAGCCGTGCTGAGCGGTACGCTGAATTATATATTCAACAAGATAAGCGCGGATATTCCTTTCAGCAGAACCATTAAAATGGCTCAGGAGGAACGTTATTCCGAACCCGATCCGCGTATCGACCTCAGCGGCAAGGACGTAATCCGCAAACTGGTAATCCTTGCACGTGAAGCCGGTTATCGCATCGAGCAAAGTGATGTGGAAAAGAATCTCTTTGTACCGATGATTCTTCGAAGGTTCTTTGGATGACTTCTGGAAGAAAGTGCCGAGCCTCGACGCCGGCTTTGAAGCACGCCGCAAGGTGTTGGAAGCGGAAAACAAGCATTGGCGTTTCGTTGCCAGACTGGAGAACGGCAAGGCATCCGTAGGACTGCATGAAGTGGGTGTCAATCACCCGTTCTATGGGCTGGAAGGCAGCAACAATATTATCTTGCTGACAACAGAGCGTTATAAGGAATATCCGATGATGATACAAGGCTACGGTGCCGGTGCCGGTGTAACGGCAGCGGGAGTATTTGCGGATATTATGAGTATTGCGAACGTTTAATTAAGTACGAACTTCGTACTTGGATTTCAAGATTCATGGGTATGAAACACATTATTATATTAGGTGACGGTATGGCCGACTGGCCTGTAAAGTCTTTGGAAAGCAGGACTTTGTTGCAAGCAGCTAAAACGCCCTATATGGATAAGCTTGCCCGGATGGGGCGTGTAGGCAGGTTAAAAACTGTTGCCGACGGATTCATCCCGCAGTGAGGTTGCCAATATGTCCGTTTTGGGCTATGACCTGCCGAAAGTATATGAGGGACGCGGCCCGTTGGAAGCGGCAAGTATCGGTGTAGACCTGAAGCCGGGTGAAATGGCGATGCGCTGTAATATTATCTGCATTGAAGGAGATGCTATCAAGAACCATTCGGCGGGACATATTACGACCGAAGAAGCCGATGTGCTGGTGAAATATCTGCAGGAACATTTGGGTAATGAGCGCGTGCGTTTCCATACGGGTGTGCAATACCGGCATTTGTTGGTAATAAAAGGCGGAGACAAGCGTATAGACTGCACTCCCCGCATGATGTCCCTCTGAAACCTTATCGGCCGTTGCTGGTAAAGCCTATGGCAGGTACAGAAAGTATCACCGTTCCCGAAGGAAAAGCCGATTTGACTCCGCAACAAACCGCCGACTTGATTAATGATTTAATCATGCGTTCGCAAGAATTGCTGAAAGAACACCCCGTCAATAGGAAGCGTGCAACCGAAGGCAAAGACCCGGCTAACAGTATTTGGCCGTGGAGTCCGGGTTATCGTCCGCAGATGGAAACACTTTCGGATAAGTTTCCTCAAGTGAGGAAAGGCGCTGTAATCTCTGCCGTAGATTTGATTAACGGTATCGGCTATTATGCCGGACTGCGCCGCCTGACGGTGGAAGGAGCGACCGGACTGTACGATACCAATTACGAGAATAAAGTGGCTGCCGCTCTTAACGCACTGAAAACGGATGATTTCGTTTACCTGCATATCGAGGCCAGCGATGAGGCGGGACATGAAGGAGACATTCCTTTGAAGATGCTGACCATTGAAAATCTGGATAGCCGCGCCGTAGGTCCTATTTATGAAGCGGTGAAAGATTGGGAAGAACCTGTCGCCATTGCCGTTTTGCCCGATCATCCCACTCCCTGCGAGCTGCGTACACATACCAACGAACCGGTACCTTTCTTTATTTGGTATCCGGGTATTGAGCCGGACGAGGTGCAGACTTTTGATGAAGTGGCGGCTTGTAGCGGCAGCTACGGTCTGATGAAAGAAGATGAGTTTATAAACGAATTTATGAAGGGATAATGAGATGACATGCCCAAATATGCTGATTATTATTCGGTGCAGCGTCATAGCCTTTAATTATTAATTCTTTAATATTTAATTTAATATGCAATATTATAGTACCAACAAACAAGCTCCCGATGTTACCCTCCGAAGAGGCGGTAGTGAAAGGGCTTGCCGCAGACAAAGGACTTTTCATGCCCTTTACCATTAAACCGTTGCCGCAGGAATTCTACGACAGCATTGATACGCTTGGCTTTCAGGAGATAGCTTATCGGGTGGCGGATGCTTTCTTTGGGGAAGATGTTCCCGCAGATACATTGAAGCAGATTGTGTACGATACATTGAGCTTCGATGTCCCTTGGTGAAAGTGACGGAAAATATCTATTCCCTCGAATTGTTCCATGGCCCTACACTTGCCTTTAAGGATGTAGGCGGCCGTTTTATGGCGCGCCTGTTGGGCTATTTTATCAGAAAAGAGGGTAAGAAGCAGGTTAATGTATTGGTTGCTACCTCGGGTGATACGGGCAGTGCCGTTGCCAATGGTTTCCTTGGCGTAGAAGGTATTCATGTTTATGTGCTCTATCCGAAGGGCAAGGTCAGTGAAATTCAGGAAAAGCAATTCACTACGTTGGGACAGAATATCACGGCTCTTGAAGTAGACGGCACGTTCGACGATTGTCAGGCATTGGTGAAAGCGGCTTTCATGGACAAGGAGCTTAACAGCCGTTTGCAACTTACCAGCGCCAACTCCATTAATGTGGCGCGTTTCTGCCGCAGGCTTTCTACTATTTTTATGCTTATGCGCAGTTGAAGCGGGCGGGTAAGGCTGCCAATGCCGTAATCTGTGTGCCAAGCGGCAATTTCGGTAATATAACGGCCGGTTTGTTCGGTAAACGCATGGGACTGCCGATAAAGCGTTTCATAGCATCTAACAACCGTAACGACATATTCTATCAATATTTGCAGACGGGTATTTATGCGCCGCGACCCAGCCGTCGCTACGATAGCCAATGCCATGGATGTGGGCGATCCGAGTAACTTGCCCGTGTGCTCGACCTCTATGGCGGTAGCCATGCAGCTATCTCTGCCGAGATAAGCGGTGCTGCTTATACGGACGAACAGATAGCCGAAACCGTGAAGAACGTTTGGACAGATGAGCATTACCTGCTCGACCCTCATGCGCATGCGGTTTCCGTGCATTGCAAGAGGCTTGCAGCCGGGTGAGACGGGCGTCTTCCTGGGAAACGGCTCATCCTGCCAAGTTCAAAGATACGGTAGAGAATATTATCGGTGAGGCGATACAGATACCGGAGAAGTTGCAAGCCTTTATGCGTGGCGAAAAGAAGAGTCTGCCTATGTCGAAAGATTTTGCAGACTTCAAGCGCTATTTAATGAATGTCTGATTACCGGTTGTTTCTGATAGGATGAAGGTGTCAAAACTAAAAAAAATATCAAAGGAGTTTTGACGCCTCTTCTTGTTTCCCTGTGGGAATGCTTTTTATCTTTCCGGCTTTATGGCTATTATCCCAAAGCACGAGTATTTCTATTTTCAGAAGACTGTGACGGTAGAATAGCGTATAGTCGGGACAAGGAGTGATATATCGTATGTTATCCACTTCCGTGGCTTGTCCGATGAAAGGATTTAGAGTAATGCGATGAAGTGCATTCTGGAAGAATGAGTATATAATCTTTCCCTGTTCTTTGTTTTCAAACCTCTGCACTGAGGATAACAGCAGGCTCCTCAGTTCCCCCTTGGCAAGTGGCGACCAATTTATTTGTTTAACCATGACTTTACTTCCTTATTGATTGTAACATCTTCTTGCCCTTCTCCGTTTTCCAGTTGCCGGCAAGCGGTTTGGATATCCTGGCGTAGGCGGGTGGAGAATACGAGTACTTGTTTGGTGGGGTTTGATGCTTGTTTGGGTTCTGTTTCTTTCATTTTTCAGTCTCCTGTTTCCCTAAAACATTGCAAAGTTGCGAATTGTTTAGGATAACGTTCCGTATGTTTCCGAACATTTCCCGGTGCTATGCGTTCTCACTACCTCGAACTCAATGTAGATAGTCTCATGAAAGATAAAAAGCTGGAAGCCAATCTCAGTATGGTTGCGTCCCGTGTCATGGCGGGTCTGAACATGAACGGATTGAAGTATTTATTGCCTTTGTGGTTGGGAGCTTTAACGGGTGTTACCATACGGTGTGTGTTTGCGGCAGTGGCTTTTTGGTTGACGGGTTGTTTTATAAAAGAAGCGGCGGTTACCAGGAAGCAACGCATCATGCTGTTTTGCCTCGGGGCGTTCGGGCTTTACGGATTTATGTTCTGCTATCTGCTGGGCATCAGCAAAACCACTCCGGTTTCGAGCGCCATATTCAATTCGATGCAGCCTATATGGGTATTTCTCATTTCCGTTTTCTTTCTGCACGAGAAAGCTACGGTAATGAAGATTATCGGTATAGCTTTGGGGTTTGGCGGTGCGATGTTATGTATCTTGACGCAGGGAAGCGATGATTTGGCACGCGATGCCTTTACCGGCAATTTGCTTTGTATGATCAGTTCGTTTGTATTTGCCGTTTATCTGATTGTAAGCAAGAAACTGCTGGAGAAGGTAGGAGTAGTGACGATGATGAAATATATATTTGGCGGAGCTGCTGTTTCCGGCATAATCGTTTCGTCCGTTGCAGGGTGGGATGCACCGATGTTTGCAGAAGCCTGGAAGGGCGAGTGGCATTGGACGGCGTGGGCTGTACTTGCATTTATCCTTATTTTCCCTACTTATCTCAGTTACTTCCTGGTTCCTGTCGGGTTGAAGTACCTGAAGACTACCGTTGTTGCTATTTACAGCTATCTGATATTGGTAGTGACCACGGTTGTCTCGCTTTCTTTGGGGCAGGACCGGTTCAGTTGGACACAGGCCGTTGCCATTGCTATGATTTGTATCAGTGTGTACTTTGTGGAAGTGGCTGAGGGAAATTCAAAAAAACCAGATACTCCCCTTCCGCCTCAATCGTAAACTCTGTTCCGATGCATTCGTTGAGAGTGCCCTGCCACCAGTTGGTGAAGTCGCTGAGAGGGTATACCAAGCCGAGTCCATGCAATTTACGGGCATTGAAGTTGATGATGGATACTTGCTGTCCCGGTTGGCAGGTAAAAGTACATGTGTTCCGGCAAGGGATGAAGATACCGTGATCTGTATAAGTCCGCACATCGGCTCCTGCACGCATATAGTCCATAAGCAGGCTGATGTTTCCCAACGTATGGTCTTCGCGTTTGCCGGTGGCGCCTACGATAGCTATCCGGCGTTTGCCTTGCGATAACAGATAGTTGACGGCTTTGGTCTGGTCGTTCGTTTCTTGTTCGGCAATGCGGTGAAGCAGATGCCCGTACTTCTTGCGGTTCTCCTCACTGATGGAGTCGCCGTCACCTATAATAAGATTGGGGGTATGTCCGTTCCGGATGTATTCGTCTGCACCGCCGTCGCAACAGATACGTAAGGCGCATCTGCCAATATCTGCAAAGGCAGGGGAGCGGTAGGATATTCCCCGTTTGCTAAAACCACAGCTTCCACTTTCATAGTTGATACTTGCTAAATCGGAATTTATAAATCATAAATCAGCCTCTTTTTTCATCAGCTTCTTCCATTTGAAATAGCCAAAGATAGCGATTATTGTGTAAAGGCCGTACAATGCAGCGGTAAAATCGAGTCCTTTATAGATGTACAATCCTGTACTCACAGCATCTACGCCAATCCAGGCCCACCATTGTTCCACATATTTACGTGCCAGCATCCACATGCCGACAATGCTGAGCGCGGTAGTGAAGGAGTCCAGCCAGGGGACATTGCTGTCTGTAAAGTTGATAAGCACCCAGGCAATGCCGGCAAGCGTAACGGCAAATACCGCAATAAGCGGCAACAGATACCTTGACGGCATGCAGGTTATGGGAAGCTCCTGTTGTTGGTTTTCCATATCCGGGATTTTCCTTTTCAGGATTGTCCGGCGTAAGAATGCTCCGTATTTCCACATCATCCACCCATATATGGCAGCTCCGAGGTAGTAGATGTTGATACCGAAGTCTGCATACAGCCCCGCATTGTAGTACACGAAGATATAGATAGCAGGCATTATGATGCCTGCTATCCAAAGATATATACTTGCCCGATACTCCAGCCAGAGGTAGAGAAGCCCGACAAGTGTTCCGATAATTTCGAGTGTCTGCTCCATAATCAAATTTAGAAACTCAAGGAGATATGTCCTAATACATTAGTCCCGGCCTGTGCAGCATATCCGGCATAATTGTAGCGCACTTTCTGTCCGTTCTCATAATAGAAGCCGCTGCCTGCATAGCCATTGTTCTCATACTCTTCGTTGAAGAGATTGTAGATGGTGCAGCCTACAGTTATCGATTTTGTTTTGGGCAACGTGAATGTGTACGATAGGTTCAGGTTGCTGACGAAATAGGCATCCAGAATATGGTCTTTGCAATTCAGGTTGCTCATGTACTGTTTGCTGACGTATTGCGATTGTAAAGATGCTTCAAACCCCTTGTAGATGTATCCGAAACGGTTGTTCAGCAGAAGTCGGGAGAGAAAGCAATGTGGGTATCGCCCAGATAAGTGCTCCATGTGTCGCCGGTAGGGTCTTCGTCTTCATAAAGTGTTTCGGTAAAGTTTTCTACACGGTTGCGGCTTAACGTGGCGTTGATGTCCCATTGGAACCGCAAGGCAGCTTTAAACCTGCCATTAGTTCGATACCCATACGGTAACTGTCGGGTACGTTGGCGGCTACGGCTTCACCGATTTCGTTCAGTTCGCCGGTCAGCACCAGTTGATCTTTGTAGTCCATGTAGTATAGATTGGCGCCGAAAGTCAGCCAGGAATTGGCAAAGGTGTATCCCAGCTCGTAGTCGAACAGACGCTCTGCTTTGGGGTGTTCGGTAAACTTGCCGTCCGTATAGTTGTTGCGTGTCGGTTCTTTGTGGGCTACGCTGAACGAACCGTATATCCGGTTGTTGCGGTTGATTTGCCATGACAGTCCGGCTTTGGGGTTGAAGAAGTCGAACTTCTCGTGAATGGCAAGTTGTTGCAGACCGTCATTGGTAACGCTGTTCCACTTGTCGTTCTGTCCGTACATTTTATAAGAGATGTGGCGGTATTGCAAATCTGCATAGCATTGACCCCGCTGCATAACTCATAGTTGGCTTTCAGATAAAGGTTACCGTCGTTCTTTGTGGCATTGTTGCGGTAGTAGTCTTTGTCTGGGTCGAGGTTGCCGATGTAGTTTTTCACCCACAACACTTTGCCGAAGTGGTCGCCGTCATAGCGGTTCAGTCCGCCGCCGAGGGATGTATGAAAGCGGTTGCCCTTATAATTTACGGAGAAGATGCCGCCGCCGAACCAGTTGTCCATCGCTTTTTTACGGATAAGGTCGCTTTTGCTTACGGTTTCACCGTCATGTTTGTATGGCAACAGGCCATATTCCACCAGTTTGCGTCCGCCTTTGTATTCTTGATAGTAGCCGTCTCCTTTGGTGTAGTGCAAACCTACGTTTACATTCCAGGCGGAAGTGAAGTTGTGGTTGAAAAGCATTGGTAGTTCTTTTGTACGTAGTTGTCCGTTTGGTCTTCATAGAAATGGTCGGTGCCGTTGTCGTCGGTGTACATATATCCGCAAGAGTTATAACGGCGGCCGTATTTCTCCATTTCTTCTTTACTGGCATAATTCCAGGCATGGTAGGTACGCTCTTTGCCGCCAAATGTTAATTTAACTTGATTAGAAGTGTTGTCGCTTGTAATATCCGCCCTGCAGGTAGTAAGAATTCAGTCCGACCGATGCGCGGTCGATGTACCCGTCCGAACTGATATTGGATAGGCGGGCGTCGAAAGACCAATGGTCGTTGATAAGTCCTGTTCCTGCTTTTACCGTTTCTTTGTGTGTATTGAACGACCCGTACGAACCGTTCAGCTCGGCATACGGTTTCAGTGAGAAGTCTCCGGTCTGCATGTTGATACTGGCTCCGAAAGCTCCTGCACCGTTGGTGGAAGTTCCTGCGCCACGCTGGATTTGCATGTCTTTGACGGACGATGCGAAATCCGGCAGGTTTACCCAAAATACATTGTGGCTTTCGGCATCATTGATAGGAATACCGTTGGCGGTGACGTTGATGCGTGTTCCGTCCGTACCGCGTACTCTCAATGTGGTATACCCGATACCCGCTCCGGCATCACTGGTAGTGATGGCAGAGGGAGTCATACTCAACAGATACGGCAAGTCTTGTCCGAAGTTCTGTTTTTTAAGCTGTTCTTTGTTGATGTTGGTAAATGCCACCGGAGTGGTTCCTGTGGCGCGTGTAGAGATAATCTCTACTTCTTGTAAGTCTATTACCCGCAAACTGTCTTTTTCCTTTGTCTGTGCGCAAACATTCAGCGCTGCCATAAACAGGCATGCTGTCATTGCATACTTTTTCATTTGCAATTTGAACTATTAAAGATTACTACAGAAAAGGGGAACTTTTCTTCTTTTCCCTACGTCGGCACTACCCGAATCAGGTCAATGGGTATGATCTCAGCCCGTAATATTAGGGCACCCCTTAATTGAAATCAGAGGCAAAAGTATTTCTTTTGGTCGAAAGGTACAAATAATGTGAACGAAAAATGGATTTATTTGTTAATTTTGTATTCATTAATCCATTAAACTATAATCATTATGTTATCATCTTTATTAATGGCGGCGTTTGTCGCCCAGGCTTCTGAAGAGGGATTCAGCAAGCTTCAGATTTTTATGCAGCAACTGATTGATTGGGGGGTAGGAGCCGGCGGTCGTATTATAGGGGCAGTTATAATCTTTGTGGTTGGGCGTTTCCTTATTTCTTTCATTAAAAAACTTGTGTCTAAACTACTGATGAAGCGGCACATTGATGCGGGTATCCAAAGTTTCGTCAAGAGTCTGGTGAATATTCTACTGACAATTCTGTTAATTATTGCCGTTATCGGCAAGTTGGGAGTTGAAACAACTTCATTTGCAGCTTTGTTGGCATCTGCCGGTGTAGCGGTGGGTATGGCGTTATCCGGAAATTTGCAGAATTTTGCCGGCGGACTTATCGTCTTGCTGTTTCGCCCGTTTAAGGTAGGTGATTGGATTGAAAGCCAGGGTGTGTCCGGTACGGTGCGCGAGATTCAGATATTCCATACTATTCTTACTACGGCTGATAATAAGGTGATTTATATTCCTAACGGTGCTTTGAGTAGCGGTACTGTGACTAATTACAGTCGTGAGGATACCCGTCGCGTAGACTGGGTTATTGGAGTGGAATATGGCGAGAATTACGATAAGGTGGAAAGTACCGTACGCCGTATACTTGCTGCCGACAGTCGTATTCTGAATACTCCGGCGCCTTTTGTCGCCCTTCATGCTTTGGATGCCAGCAGTGTAAATATTGTTATCCGTGTTTGGGTGAAGAGCAGCGATTATTGGGGAGTTTATTTTGATATGAACAAGACTATTTATACTGTATTCAACGAAGAAGGAATCGGTTTCCCGTTCCCGCAACTGACAGTACATCAGGCAAAGGATTGATAGGAAAGTCGAATGTTGAAAGAATATTGAGGTCAAAATACATCTGATGATTTCTTTTAGGCACGGAATTACACGGATTTCACGGAAAAAGAATAAAGAAAAATCTGTGTTTTCCGTGTAATCCCGTGCTCGGAAAGAAACAAATAATAGGCGAATTTTAGTTTGGATATAGCCTCACTGATATGCATACATTGTTTTACATTTCGTACACTCCGAGTTCTTCTTCTACTTCTTCACAAATATTTTGCTCAAGATTAAGCAAACGGTTTATTTCCCTTCGTTTGTTCAAGTCAGTGAAATAACTCTCTACTACTGCATACAGATTAAATCCCGTTGTGGAACCTGCTGCCAGTTCCAATGACTCAACCAACTGCTCTACCGCCCGATGAATGCGTTTCTTATCAATGAAATGCAATTCATTACTATGAATCAAGTTCTTTTCCATAATGGTCGTTTCTTTAAGTTTGTACAGTTATAACGCTCTGTTAGGTAAGTTAGTTCATGCGGAATGCTGTGTGTGAGAATTTGCAATGTCACTTTTATTTTTATATTTGCAGGAAAATACAAATTAAAGCGATGGGGATTCTGTTTATTAAAATATTACGCATTTTTGTGGTCTTGGCCGTATTGTTCTCGGGCACTATGGGATATGTGATTTCTGAGAAAACATTGGCAGCCTGGTGGATACCTGTTGGCGTAGCATTGGCGGCAGGTATGTTGACTCTTCCTCTCTATCGGAAGTGGATATGGCTGACGACCGTAGAGAAATGGGATTGTGAATGTACTGTGTCATTTGGTATGCGTGGGTTCTTTCTGTTATGTATTGTTTCTTTCAGGCAACAATTTGTTGGCGGACGCTGACGAGTATGAGGTAACTGTAACCGTACTCGATAAACGTATGGAGCAACATGAAAAACGGCGCAAGGTAGGAAAGCATCGTTATGTATCCGATGGTATGCGCTATGAATATTATCTCGAAGTAGCTTTTGATAATGGTACGGTAAAAACATTGCATGTTTCTCGTGCCGTTTATAGGAATGCACAGAAAGGGCAGCCGAAAGCCTTGTCTTTAAGTCAGGGCGGATTGGGGCTTCCGGTTATAAAGCAAGGTATATAGTGACAGATAAAGTTTTGTTAGTGACTTTAGGAGTGTATTGAATTATTTCAATATTGGTTTCTGCCACATTATCAAGTTGAAAGAGCATAAAGTAATTCTGTCAGAGTATTCTCATCTAAATAATGGCTAAAAGTTTTCCTTTAGCCAGGTAGATTATAGCTCGGCTCCATTGTGCAAAAGAATCCAAGGAAATTGAAAGTGTAATGCTGTTGATGGTATATAATGTTGGTAACAAGTGGATTATAAGTGTGAACAAGTGGAATGTACTGTTCAAAAAAATGGATGATTGGTCTGCTGCAACAAAACAATGAATAGAAATACTCTTTAAACATAGTATTCACTTTTTCTTTCTGTATTTCTTTTCGTTGCATGTTTCTGTATTGTTTCCTTCCTGTGTCATTTCTCCCGTTAGCCTTTATCTTGTGTCCGACACCCGGGTGTCGTGCATACCGAGACCCGGATGTCGAACATGCCGAGACCCGGATGTCGAACATGCCGAGACCCGGATGTCGAACATGCCGAG
>ENA-OQHP01000579-OQHP01000579.1-human-gut-metagenome-genome-assembly--contig:-NODE-579-length-11783-cov-1.418926_pt1 | contig 11783 bp, 15 predicted proteins | sample MGYA00242563_ERZ504717 | MGnify/ENA primary metagenome ERZ504717 (study PRJEB26092, sample SAMD00036212) | human gut metagenome | host: Homo sapiens | study: EMG produced TPA metagenomics assembly of...
TGGCTTTTACCGTTCTTTTTCAGTACAGGCATATACGAAAAACTATAACATCACAGTGGCTAAGCTATGTGCACTCATTCATGAAAATATCCCGATGTATCAGATGGCAGTATAGCGCGATTCTAAATGACAGCAGTATCGACAGTGATGATACGAATTTAAAAGCTGCAGATAAGCTCCTTAAAAAATACGGCATTGATATGGAAAAGGATTCTGCGGTTTTGTCAAATGAAAAAGCGCTTAAAGGAGCGCTTTGGCTAGACATATTTCTTGTTGTGCTTTTTGCAGGGGGCTTTTGCATTTACATTGTGCTTATAAGATTTAGCTTTAAAAGACAGGTCAGACAGGCTGCGGATTATCTACGCCGCATAAATCAGGGAGACTACAGACTTGTTATGGCAGATAGCACAGAGGGAGAGATTTCTATACTAAAGGGAGAGCTTTACAAGACAGCAATTTATTTGAGGGAGTCTGCGGAAAATGCAAAGGCAGACAAGCTTTTGCTAAAGGATGCGCTTTCTGACATATCGCACCAGCTTAAGACACCGCTCACATCACTTTCGATAAATCTGGAAAATCTGGAAGGAAATCCTGATATGGCATCTGAAAACAGAAACAGGATAATGCGCAGGGCAAAGCGCGATGTGGATAATATATCGCATATGGTGCAGGCTATCTTAAAGCTTTCAAGGCTTGAAGCGGATGTTGTGGAGTTTGATGAGAAGGATACGCTGCTGTCTGAAATTGTGTCTGAGGCAGCTGACAATGTGATGGCACTTTGCGATTTGAGAGACATAAGGCTGTCCATAGATGAAGGCTCTGATAAGGATGCCTGTATACATGCTGATGCATACTGGCAGTGTGAGGCTATCACAAACATAGTAAAAAATGCTGTGGAGCACGCAGAGAGTGAGGTAAGGATAGCTTTTACAGGTATGAGATGTATGCCGAGATAACAGTGCAAAACGATGGAGAGACCATAAGTGATGAGGACAAAAAGCATATCTTCACGCGTTTTACAGCGGCAGCGGGCAGCCGGCTGACAGTATCGGAATAGGACTTTCGCTGGCGGAAGCGATTGTGCGTCATGACAATGGATATATCCTGGTGGAGGATTGTAAAAAAGATATATTAAAAGATACATTAAATGAAAAAAATGAATGCAGTGGCACACGCTTTGTGGTAAGATATCTGTGATAAGTTGAGAAAAATTATCAATAAATACACTAGGAAGCGATAAAATGACACTAAAAGAACTTGGCATAGGACAGAGTGCCAGAATACTTACAGTAGGCGGTGAGGGCGCACTGCGCCAGCATTTCCTGGATATGGGAGTAATCCCAAAAGCCGAAGTAACAGTTATCAAATTTGCACCGATGAGAGACCCGATGGAGCTTCAGGTGCACGGCTATGAGCTCACATTGAGGCTTGATGATGCGGCACAGATTGAGTAGAATTAATTGACAGCCGTTCAAGAAAGCATGAGGGACCTAAAAAGATAAGCAACACAGCCCATCCCGGACTTGGTGAGGAGGGCAAATACCATGTGAAGGGCAGTGGCAATCCCCTTCCTGATGGTGAGAAGCTCACATACGCACTTGTGGGAAACCAAAACTGCGGCAAGACAACACTTTTCAACCAGCTTACAGGCTCAAACCAGCATGTGGGCAATTTCCCGGGAGTGACGGTGGACAGAAAGGATGGCGCAATCAAAGGACATCCGGATACATCAATCACTGACCTGCCCGGAATTTACTCAATGAGCCCATATACGAATGAGGAGATTGTGTCGAGAAACTTTGTGCTCGATAACAAGCCAAAGGCCATAATAAATATCGTAGATGCGACAAATATCGAGAGAAACCTGTATCTGACCATGCAGCTTCTTGAGATGGATATACCGATGGTTATCGCTCTAAATATGATGGATGAGGTGACGGCAAACTCAGGCTCAATCGATGTAAATAAAATCGAGGGACTGTTAGGAGTGCCTGTTGTACCGATTTCAGCCGCGAAGAATCAAGGTGTTGATGAGCTGGTGCGCCATGCGATACACATTGCAAAGTATCAGGAGCGCCCGGGCAGACAGGATTTCTGTGATGAGAATGATTTTGGCGGTGCTGTGCACAGATGTATACACGCGGTCAGCCACCTGATTGAGGATCATGCAAAGCTCGCCGGAGTTCCGATTCGCTTTGCTGCTACCAAATTATCGAGGGAGATGCACTTATATTAGAGCAGCTTCATCTTGATGAGAATGAGAAAGAGGCAATAGAGCATCTGATTGTCCAGATGGAGAAGGAGCGAGGCCTTGACAGAAGCGCTGCAATTGCGGATATGCGCTTTACATTTATTGAGAAAATATGCGAGAGCACCGTGGTAAAACCAAAGGAGAGCAGGGAGCGTATCAGAAGTGAGCGCATCGACCGTGTTCTTACAGGCAAATACACGGCAATACCGTGCTTTATAGTGATAATGCTTGCTGTATTTTATCTCACCTTCAACGTAATCGGAGCAGGCCTTCAGTGGCTTTTGGAGCAGGGCATAGGAGCACTGACTGCGCTTACGGATAAGGCACTCACAGCGGCAGGCGTGAATGAGGTGCTGCACGGACTGGTAATAGACGGCATCTTTCAGGGTGTCGGAAGCGTATTAAGCTTTTTGCCGATTATCGTGACACTGTTCTTTTTCTTATCCCTCATGGAGGACAGCGGATACATAGCGAGGGTTGCATTCTTCATGGACAAGCTCCTTCGTAAGATAGGACTTCCGGACGAAGCATAGTACCAATGCTCATAGGCTTCGGCTGTACGGTGCCAGCTGTCATGGCGACACGTACACTGCCAAGTGAGAGAGACCGTAGAATGACTATACTCCTCACACCGTTTATGAGCTGTTCGGCAAAATTGCCAATTTATGCATTCTTTGTTAGTGCATTTTTCCCGAAGCATGGCGGACTTGTCATGGGAGGACTGTACTTCCTTGGAATAATTGTCGGAATACTTTTCGCATTTATCTACAGAAAGACTTTGTTCAGGGGTGACGCAGTACCGTTTGTAATGGAACTGCCAAACTACAGGATGCCGGGCGCCAAGAATGTGTGCCAGCTCCTCTGGGAGAAGGCAAAGGACTTTTTGCAGAAGGCATTTACAGTAATACTTATTGCCACAATGCTGATATGGTTCTTACAGAGCTTTGACATACACTTTAACATGGTAACAGACTCAAAGGACAGCATGCTTGCCACTATTTCAAGTATTATCGTGCCTGTCTTTAAGCCTCTGGGCCTCGGAGACTGGCGTATATGCACATCACTTATCAGCGGACTCATGGCAAAGGAGAGTGTGGTATCAACACTTGAGATACTGTTTGGCGGAACGGTTACGACAGCACTCACAACACTTTCAGCCGCATCTCTTCTGGTGTTCTCGCTGCTCTACAGTCCTTGCGTGGCTGCTATAGCATCCATAAAGAGAGAGCTTGGTGCAAAGTGGCAGTCAGTGTGGTGCTTTTGCAGTGTGCGATTGCATGGGTGGCAGCATTTATTGTAAGAGTAATTGGACTGCTTGTGATGTAAAAAACTGACTACAAAAAATATAAAGGAGATATGTGATGGAGATTAATGGAAAATGAATCACTTGAGCTCACGATAAACAGCTTCGGAGCAGAGCTTAAAAGCATCACCGGCAAGGAAACTGGTACACAGTATCTGTGGGATGCCGATGAGAAATACTGGAAGAGAAGCGCACCGGTGCTTTTCCCGTTTGTCGGCAGCTTAAAGGACAAGAAGTTTACCGTTGATGGGACAGATTATCCGATGGGACAGCACGGCTTTGCAAGGGATATGGAGTTTGAGCTTGTGTCACAGACAAAGGATGAGGCATGGTTTTCACTTAAATCAAATGATGAGACTCTTGCAAAATATCCGTTTGAGTTTGTGCTCGAAATCGGCTATAAGCTCTCAGGCAGTGAGATAAAAGTGACCTGGAGGGTGACTAATCCTGCGAAAAAGGATTTACTTTTCTCAATAGGTGGTCATCCGGCATTTATGTGTCCGGTCGCAGAGCAGGGAAAGCAGTCAGACTATTATCTGAAGCTTGACACAGACAAAGCAATCACCTACGGACTTATCTGTGACGGAGGACTTTTAGACAAGGATGACAATCTACTTAAGGTGGATGCGGATGGATACTGTCAGATAGATGAGCATATGTTTGATAAGGATGCGCTCATAATAGAAAACAGACAGGCTTCAAAGGTGAGCCTGTGTACACCGGATAAGAAGCCATACCTTACGGTGTCCTTTGATGCGCCTTTATTTGGTCTGTGGTCACCGGCAGGAATGGGAGCACCGTTTATCTGTATTGAACCGTGGTACGGCCGATGTGACAGAGCAGGCTTTGTCGGAGAATTAAAGGACAGGGAGTATGGTAATTCGCTGGCACAGGGTGAGAAATTTGAGAAGTCATATACGATTGCAATTGAGCTGTAGATTTTCTTGTTCTCAATGTGACTTAAGACTTAAATAGTTACAAACAAAATATAAGATATAGTTAGAATCATGGGACTGCGATATATTGTAGTCCATGATTTTTGTATTGACAAAATGCAAGATATGAAATATATTATACTTAACTAGTGACTAATAAACAGTAGGGTGTTAATCAGTAGAGAGGGTGTTATAATGCAAAAGCAAAATTCAAAAAAGAAATTTTTGGAGAAAATTTATATTAGCTTATCATTTATTTGGGATGATGACTGTGATAGTATAATTAAAGACTATGAAGAATGGTTCGAAAATGAAGAAATGGCTGAAAAAAGCGAGTACGAAATATGTTCCGGCTTAGGAAAACCGTTTGATATCGCGAGAAATTTATACAAAGATTCAAAAGAAGGAAAAGAGCATACGTTTCCATTGAAGAGTAGTGTTTTATTACAGACAATTGCCACGCTGGTTATATATTATGTGCTATGCGTCAGTTTGTTAAGATACTTTGATAAAACGGCTGGAATTTTTATCCGGTTGCTCTGATAGCTAATGTTCTAGTATTTGTTGCAGGTTTGTTTATTCTTAAAAAATCAAAATTAACATGTGATATGCAATTTAAAAACCATCTGTTATTAATCGGATTATTCTTTTTTATTTTATTAACAGAAGTATTTCTGGTAATGAAAAAGAATGAGGCTGGCTTAGGGAGTTATTATGTGGTATTAGTTACAACAGCTATAATTATTCTGAGTTGTATTATTATTTACATCATCTTAAAGAAATATATAATAAACAGGAAATTGGGTTTTATAACGATATTTCATATACTTGGTATTATTACCTGTTTAATGTATTTTATAAATCAGTTACATATGTTTTATATAGAAAGAACGCTTGGGCTTGAAAAATAATAGCATATAGTAGTTTATTATATATTCAGACACTGATTTTGGGGACAATTTTAATTGTTAAAATTAAAATTTGAGAGGAAATCATAAATGGATTCACAGCTAAAAAGAGGAATCTTAAATATATGTATTTTACAGCTTTTAAAACAAGAAGACAGATATGGATACGATATAATTAAATATTGCAGGGACTTTTCCAGATACAGATGAAAGCACTATTTATGCCATTCTAAGAAGACTGAATAAAGGAGGGTTGACGGAAGTATATTACAGTGAAAAATCATTGGGACCACAGAGAAAATATTATAAAATAGTAGAAAAGGGGAAATTATATTTAAAAGAAAACATAGCTTCCTGGAATGAGATAGTAAGGATTTTTCACGAACTTGAAATAATGTAATTGATGGAACATTTAAAATTACTTGTTCAGATGAAGGAACAATAAGCGATAATAATTAACTACACATGTATTTGAAAAGCAGGTGCATCGGCATATATAGCATAACGCTATATGTGCTTGGTGCACCTGCCTTTTTCATGCCTGCCTGAAGCAACCATTTCTGATCAATTTTCTTAAGATCTTCACCGATCTGACATGCAGCCGAACTGAGCCTTCGAGCTGCTCGATATGTTCAATGGTGCCCTTGCCGAACTTTGGATGATTGACATCGTCATTGATATTAAATTTTACAGTACTGTTTTCTTTTTGCGGTATTCCTGCTCGCGTGAATATGTGTCGCGGATAGGAATACTCTTGTCAGTAATTTTCTTTTTGAGAACCTTATCATAATCGTGCTTAATAAGTCCTTCACCGGCTTTGTAGTAAGGAGTGGGAGCTGCTCCGATAAGTGAGCAGCAATATTTCCACGCACTTCCGTGGATGCCGGGCTGCCAGTTGTACTTGTCCGGTATATCCATATTATATTGCATATAGTGGGCATATTCGTGCTTATATAAATCCATCCTGTCATCCTTTGACAAGGGCTTTGTCACACAGTAGCCGATGAAAAGCAGCGAAAAATGAAATTCTTCTTCATCCTGCCCAAAGCCCGGAGTGTATGCACCGAGCCTGTCCGTATCAAAGCCAAATGTGATAGGAACCCTTGCACCGTTAAGCCCAAGCTGTCTGTCGAGCTTCTGGTAGAGAAAGCGGATTTCCGCGAGATGTATTTTTGTTTCGTTTTCGAGTAGTTGTCGTAATTGTTGTCTATGTTCATAAGTATATTTCTCTAAAAAATCAGTTTGTTTTCAACACAGTAATGATATATTCCGTCATTCTCAACTGATTGGCACACAAAATCAGCCTTAGCCTTGACTTCGTCCTTTGCATTGCCCATGGCAACACCCATGCCTACGGCTCAAGCATTTCAATATCGTTATGTCCGTCACCGAAAGCAATTGCTTCATCCTTTGAGAAGCCATAATGCCTAAGCACTGCAGCAACAGCATTGCCTTTGCCACTGTTAAGCGGAATAATATCAGCGGCCTTATCCCACCATGCAGTTATCTGTGAGTGGGGCGCGCCGGATAGAATCTGTGAGTGCTCATCTTTTTGGCAGGAGCACATAATCTGATATATATCAGTCCTGCTTATCTCGTCAAAATTGTCAGCGATTTTAAGCTTTTCGCTGCCGAAGGCAAAGTACTGCTCTAAATCAGGGTCGGTACCGTTTGTGACAATCATATGCTCGTTGCTGATTGCAATGGCGCGGTTCATATGCTTTAGATTGGAAATTATCTGATATTTGTCGTGCTCATTAATAGGATTTTTGAAGATGATATCATTGCCTTTGGTGACGAATGAGCCGTTAAAGGTGAGCAGGACATCAAATCAATTCCATCAAATGAGGCACACCTGTGTAGCATCTTCCGGTAGCCATACAAAGGATGATGCCATTTGGTGGAGCTGCCTAAGTGCAGCAGCAGTGTTTGCGGATAATTCTTTATGTCCCAGCCGAAGCAGGGTGCCATCCACATCAAAGAATGCTATTTTAATCATAATTCACCTGCCTGTTTTAATGCTAGTTTAATGATATTTTCATTTATATAGAATCCGTTTGATTGAATTTTGGTTATTGCATTTTTTACAGAAGAAATAAAATGTTAAGTAAGTCTGCATTGCACAATGCAATTAATGGTGTTGAATTGACAATTACCCTACGCATTATTCATCTCCTCTATAAATTCTGCTTCATCATCAAAACTGAAGATAGATATATTATTATTGCTTAGATATTTGATGAAATCTTCCTCACGCATTCCGGCTATCTGTGCACAATATCCAATAGAAATATGGTTTTTTAAATAAAGCATTAGAGCAGTAGCTTTCTTGGCAAAAGCATTAGCTTCATCTTTGGTCATTTTGGTATCGTATAATACTTCATCTGGTATTTTATTGCAATACTACACATATAAACACCTCTTTCTATTTATAATGAATCATTAATTATATCTCAGTTACATGATAACATAATAAGCGCAAGATTAAAAACATTTATTTAAATTTCTGCCACAACGTAAGGTACGTAAGCCGGGGTCTGTGTGGCACACGCACTTTAGCTATCGCTACGCTTAGCAACTAAGATTCTGTCCGAAATTATGCTCATGAAGCGTAGAAACGCACCTGCATGGACGCAGGGGAGAGGAAGATTTACATATGTGTACGCAGGAGGACCTGGTTCATAAAGATTACCATTTCTTATAACTGTGTTCTTGATATTAAAGGACACAAGTGGCTTTTTCAATATGTTGTTGTTAATTTATGGTGTTGGGCTTCCACCATTATGCCAGAAGCCTCACAAAAAGTAGCTGAAACTGCAAAAATCCCAAAAACAGCTCCAAAAACCCAGCCGTAAAGCCTCATAAAAATGGACTTATAGACATGTATTGATGGCTTAGTCGAGAATTAACTACTGTGGAGTGTACTAGAACTTGTGAGTAGCGTGTCATTTGTAACCGCCAAAGCGTACACAATGAAGCAGTAACTATAAACTGTGAGATTATAGCAAACCATCTAGCATATACATTTGTATAAGTTTCGACGGTTTCGTCGTGCATAGAAAACCTAAGAGCATAATTTCGTACAGAATCTTAGTCACGAAGCGTAGCGAGGGCGAAAGTGCGTGTCTCCCCAACAGTCCCCGGCTTACGTACCGACCTACGATCGATGCGCAAAAGTTGCGCGCAAAAACGCGCACCTAATCCCTTGTTTGTGAAAAATGCTTGAAAACAAAAGTTAAAAAATGTCGAAATTGCACATTGACATAATTATAATACTGTAATATACTAAGTCTAGAACAAGCGGTTGCGCGAAAAACGCACCTAAGAAATAAATTAAATTACAAGCAAATGGAGGAAACAACGGATGGACAAATTTATTGTTAACATCATTCACCGCCCTGAGATGGTGCCTGAGTACTCAGCAACAGTGACAGGACAGGGAAAAGAAGAGGATATTGGAGATAAGAAGCTTATCACAGAGTCACTCGACATCTTCAAGACACAGCAGAGACTTGCACATGAGGCGGGACTCAAAACTACAATCCAGATGACATATGCTTCACTTTTTAATGATGAGGCAGTAGAGCTTGCAAAGCAGGATCACGAGAATACGGTGATGAGATAGCACTTTCACTCCTTGGACTTCCGTGTGAGGAGTTTAGAGAGAAGTATAAGACAAAGGATTTCTGCATCTGGATGTTCTCAATGGAGGACAAGAAGCTATCGTAAATGATGTTTTCGAGAATTCCACGACAGATTCGGTTTCTATCCTGAGTCAACAGGCTCATACTATATGGATGCAGACCTTACAAACTACATAAAAGAAAAATACCCAATGGTAAAATGTGCAGTTGCAACATGCTGGGAGGAGGGCCCTAAGGCATACCACACATGTAACAACTCATGGTACACACTCTTTGACGGAGGCCCATGGGCACCATGGATTCCATCAAAGCAGAACACACATGCGCCAGCAGCAAATAAGGAAGAGGATAGCGGAATCGTAGCAATTCCACATCTCTCACGTGACCTTATTGCATGCTATGACGGAAACGGCTCAAACTTCGGAACACATCCACAGAATGTGCTTCGTGGAATGATTTATGATACAAAGACATGGGAGTATCCATATCTTTACAACCTCATCGACCAGTACAGAGACCTTGCAAAATACAATAACGGATATTCATACAACATGATGTTCGTAGGACCTGGCTGGATGAACAAGATGGGACGCTGGGAGCAGCCATATGAGCTTCTCTTAAGTCATACACAGATGGCTGTAATTACTATGGCAAGTTAAAGAAAGAGGGTAAGCTCATCGACATGACAATGTCAGAGTTCGCTGATTACTTCAGAGAGAAGAAGGGGGTCAACGCAGGTAACTACAATGAGCCTGAGTGTGCACCATGGAGAGATATCCTTTACGGCTCAGACAAGCAGCTCTTCTGGTACTGTGACCCATACATGAGAGCATGCGTAAACATGGATCAGGGTGGAGCAATCGTAGACCTTCGTCCATACGTTGCAAAGCTTGAGTGGCCTGTAGGAATCGGAACAAAGCATGTACAGGATGCATCTTATCCATTCCTTATTCAGGAGAAATATAGAGCAGGATACTTTACACACTATGCAGGAGCTGGAACAGTAAGAAGTGCCAAGCTTTCACACAACGGTGAGGAGGTTGACCTGTGTCTCTGTCCTACACACAGCCATTTTTCAGAGGAAGTTATTGATGGCAAGAAGACAAGAATCCTTACACTTGATCCTGTAGATATTGAGTTTTATGATGTTAAGCTTACTCTTCAGACAAAGGAATACTTTGAGGAGGGCTCATCAAACATCAAGATTGAGCGTAATATCCTTAGCATGAGTGATCCAAATGCAGAGGTTTATCTCGATGAGTACATCACAGCATGCTACGGAACAACAGAGTATCCTGAGGATATGACAGGCATCACACTTACATGTGAGGGAGAAAACCCACAGAGCATCAATTATGAGTACAAGTGTCGTGATGCAAAGGTTGACGGAGCAACTGCAGTAAGCGCAGTAATTCCTGCAATTCAGACAAAGGTTTCGCTCACACCATCTGCAAAGGCAGAGGGATACATTGAGGAAGGATATGCATTCTCTCCAATGTTCAAGCTTGGTTACAAGAAACAGATTAAAGACAAGGAGGTATTTGCAACATGGCTCAACTTGGAAAAGGCAAATTAAACTACAGATGTCCTATATGTTTTATGAGGGATCTCGATATTGATATGTTCTATAATAAGGAAACAGGTATTTATAGCTGCATCCGCTGTCAGTTCAGAGGTACAGAGGAAGAGGTACTTCAGGGCAACGAGGATGTCCGCAAGAAGTACAAGGCTATGTACAAGAGATTCGACAAGTTCGATTTTGATTAAAGTAGTGATTGGTGCGCTGCTGCTATAATAGCAGCAGCGTATTTTGCATTTCGCTACAAAGGAGAGTATATATGGCAAAAAGAAAAAAAGACACGATGGAATTCAGATTTTATGAGCTGCCACAGGGAGAATCTGCACTTGTGTTGTGCGGAGAATCCTGGAAGAGAGTGTATGGTCATGAGGAATTTCACCTGCATTTCCATAATCTGCTTGAAATCGGCATCTGCCGCGAGGGAGATGGAAATATGTATCTGGATGAGGATATTTACCAGTATCATGACGGCGATATCACATTTATACCTGAGAATTTTCCGCATGTTACAGTCAGCTATGGTGAGGTGGTGAATTTCTGGGAGTATATTTTTATTGACATACGTTCTGTGATAGAAGAGATGTTCCCAAACAATACGGCATTCCAGAATGAGGCAGTTACGACTATATCAAAAAAAGCGTTTATGACTAACGTGTATCAGAGCCCGGCTATGGCTGAGTATATAAATGCCATAATCAGGGAAACCCGTGAACACAAGATTTATTGCCAAAGGACGGTAAAGCTCCTTGTGCAGGGAATTGTAATAGAGCTGCTGCGTAGGTATGATGAGCTTCCGGAGGAGGATAATAATATCGTAAAGGGTACCAATATGTCACAGATAGCCACAGCACTTGACTACATGAATAAGCATTACAGCGAATCGATAAAGGCAGGGGAGCTTTCGGAACTATGCAACATGAGCGAGACTCATTTCAGGAGACTGTTTGAATCATACATCAATATGCCGCCTATGGAGTATCTGAATCTGATAAGAGTACAGAAGGCGTGCGAGCTTATGAAAAAAACAAATGAGCCTATGGAGCTATTGCACAAAAGTGTGGATTCACAACCCAGTCAACTTTTAACCGTAATTTCCGCAAATTTTTGGACACTTCGCCATATCAGTGGAAGATAAATCCTGAAAATTATGAGCATAAGCTGCT
>ENA-OQHP01000580-OQHP01000580.1-human-gut-metagenome-genome-assembly--contig:-NODE-580-length-11759-cov-2.603937_pt1 | contig 11759 bp, 19 predicted proteins | sample MGYA00242563_ERZ504717 | MGnify/ENA primary metagenome ERZ504717 (study PRJEB26092, sample SAMD00036212) | human gut metagenome | host: Homo sapiens | study: EMG produced TPA metagenomics assembly of...
GTGACATTTGAGGCATCTCTCATTCTACCATATGACCATTATCGCCCTCTGTACCACCATTATTTACACTATCATATTCTGTAAGACCTTCTGACTTGTAACCTTGCCTATAAATCTAACATCAAGAGGTGTACCGTCCATTGACAATTTTCTTAAAATATAATTATTAGTATTATATGTACCTTTGATGCACCTGTGCACCTACTGAGTTAAGAATATTACCAATACCTGTTACAGTTGTACCATCTTTAGATGTAACTGAAACTGTATCCTTATTTTCATCTGTTACATAAAGTACAATAGCATTTGACTTTAATGTACCATCATCATTATATGCACCAACACCATCTGTGTAATTAAAATGTGCAAATCCATCACGCCTAAAAGCGTCAGTTTTTACTGTCTTTTCAATTACATTACCGTCAGATGATGTAATTTTCAAGTTATAATCAGTATTTCCCTTTAAACCAGGAATATCAACTCTTGCTGTATTGCCATAAGCTCTGATAAGTTCAGAATCAACATTAGTATAGTCTGCTGAACCAGCTAACTTGTAGGCTACACTTGCCCCCTTTGGATTGCTGTCATTCCAAGTTGCATAGGCTGATTCAAACCAACCACCACAACTAATTGTATCGGCAGCAAAAACACTTGTTATCGTAAGTCCTGAAAAAACCATTACTGTAGCTAAAACAGCACTTACAGCTCTTGAAAATAGTTTCATTTGTCATTCCTCCTATAATTAATTTTCACTCTTCGATAAGTGTAACATTTCAAAAAGCCAAAATCTATGTACATTTGTATAATATAAACAAAATAATTTAGGAAATATTAACAAAAACAAAAAATACAATGTATATTTTATTAACTTTTATTAACTTTCTTAAACAAATGTATTTGCTAATGTAAAAATATGATGTAAAATGTGGATATAAATACAAAAGAGGGAGGTATGACTTTATGAAAAAATTTTTAAACGAGTTTAAGGATTTTGCTATGAAAGGCAATATGATTGACTTGGCAATAGGTGTTGTTATTGGTGGTGCTTTCAGTAAAATTGTAACTATGATTGTTGATTGTATTATTACTCCTCTAATTTCACTTGTAATCATTCTTCTTACTGGCAAAGCTGATACAAACCAACTTTTGGTACTATTACAGTAGGTCCTTTCCTATTGGTCAGCTTATAAGCTCTGTAATTGACTTTCTTATTACAGCCATTGTCCTTTTCATTATAGTAAAGGCAATAAACAAATTACAGTCTATAGGAAAAACAGAAGAACCTGAAAAGCCAGCAACTAAAACTTGCCCTTATTGCAAGTCTGAAATCAATATTGAAGCTACAAGATGTCCACATTGTACATCTGAAATAGAATAAAAAAACAGGTAATACAGCGAAAATGCTATATTACCTGTTTTCTATTTATTGTATGAAAAAGCGCCAACTATATCATTATCATAATAGAAATTTCCATTATAAAACCACCATTTATCTCCTATTGTATACCTACCACTTTTAATAACTTTTTTATTTTCTTTCAAATATGTATATATATTACATAACACTACCTTATTTAAACAGTTTAGATTTGTCTTATTAGGCTTTTTATTATCAATAATCTTTTTTACATATCCGGCGTTTATATCTTTTTCAAAAATTATATTTATAGATAAATTATCGTTATCCTTTTTCACATCTTGCCCTGTTATTTTTTCAAATTTAAAATTTTCATTTACCAATCATCAAAAGTAGGATTGCTTTTGCAAAATTCATATTCTCCATATTTTAACTTCAAATTGTTTTCATACATATAATTAGCAACTTCGGCTCTACACTCCGGAGATATTTTTTTAAACATATCATATTTTCCATCGCAAAATGCAAAATCTCTGTAGTCCACAATCTCATTATTTTCAATAGTAATTGGAATAAAATCTTTCGTTGTCCTAATCTGGTTTAATTCATAACAGGTTAATCCTAGTAAAATAAGCAATACTATTACTATTATTATCACAGCATACAGTAATACCTTTAAAATTTTCTTCATTTAACCCCTCCCTTAAAATATACCTCTTACCCTTGCATTTTTATTTTATCGTTAACAGTAAAATATGACAACGAAAAAAGGCATTTTCGAAAAACCGAAAATGCCTTTTACTATGCGGAATGTGGGACTTGAACCCACACGCCTTGCGACACAAGAACCTAAATCTTGCGTGTCTGCCAATTCCACCAATTCCGCACAACGGATTGATTTTATCATTTTTATTGATAATTGTCAAGGATTTTATTCTGAATTGTTTTTATTGCATTATTCTGATTATTTGATATAATAATTACATTAAAACTTACGAGGTGAATAAAAATGCAGAAATGGAAAGAAAATATACGCAGTATAGAACCATATATCCCAGGTGAACAGCCACAGTTCTCTGATATGATAAAGTTAAACACAAATGAATGTCCTTATCCACCATCTCCTATGGTAGAAAAAGTCCTCAAGGAATGTAATTATTCTAACCTTAGACTTTACCCTAGCTTTACTTTTAAGTCACTTAAAGAAGTTCTTTGCAAAACTTATAATATTGCCGAAAACGAAATCTTCTTTGGTAATGGTTCAGACGAAGTTCTTGCCCTTGCCTTTATGACTTTTTTCAATTCTAAAAAGCCAATATTATTCCCTGATATTACATATTCATTTTATGATGTATGGTGCAATTTATACCAAATTCCTTTTGAAAGAATACCTCTTAATGAAAATTCGAATTTAATATTGAAGATTATAAAAGAGAAAATGGTGGTATTGTAATTACAAATCCTAATGCACCAACTGGTATTTATATGGAACTGGAGTCTGTTGAGGAAATAGTAAAAGCTAATCCAGACAGTATTGTAATTGTAGATGAAGCCTACATTGATTTTGGCGGTACATCAGCTATTGACCTTATACACAAGTACGAAAACTTAGTAGTAGTCCAGACTTATTCAAAATCAAGAGCTTTAGCTGGTATCAGAATGGGTTACGCAATGGCTAATTCTTATTTAATTGATGCTATGAAAGCAGTTAAGAACAGTTTTAACTCATATACTATAACAACTCTTTCACAGGATATTGCAACAGCCTCAGCAAAAGACAGTCAATATCTTAAAGAATGTACAGATAAGATTAAAAACTCAAGAAAATGGACTGTTGATGAATTAGACAAATTAGGTTTTGAAACATTACCTAGCTCTGCCAACTTTATTTTTACAACAAATAAGAACATAGATGCTAAGGACCTTTTTGAATATCTCAAGGAACATAGAATTTTTGTAAGATACTTTAACAAGCCAAGAATTAACCAGTACCTTAGAATTACAATAGGTACACAGGAACAAATGGAAGCTCTTGTTGAAGCCATTAAAGAATATAAATAGGAGAATTATATGAAAGATAAAAACGCCCTTTTACGCTACTTTACCGTTGATTTAGTTATATGGGCATTAGTTAAATTTAGTATTGGCCTTAGCAAAGTGTTTGGGGACAAAGCCTCAACAGATATGTTTTATGTATGGTTATGGCAGGTACATTTTTAGTTCTTTATCTTGCTGCTTACGGCTTACTTATTACTGATGAAGTAAAGGCAAGCAAAATCAATCAACCAAGATTTAGAATGGCATCGTTGGCTGTATCATTTATGTTAGTTTCATTTGTGGAAAAATTGATTAATATGATTTAATAGAAAAAGTCGTACAATTTCAATAATTGTACCGACTTTTATTAATTTTTTGTAGTTGTTTCGCTTTGCTGTTTTTCTTTTATTTCATTGGCATACTTGCCTAAAGTATTCTGCTGGAAGTAATATTGTAAATATCCACCACAAATATCATCATATATAGCAACATTACTATCAAGAGTCCAATTTCCTTTTTTATCCTTTACAAAATTGAAAACTGTATCAGACTCTTTTTTATCTGCGTGCTTTATTTCATCATCAATTATTCCACTAAATACCTTATCCATATCTTTTCCTGTGTTACCTGGTGTCATATATTCCACCATAAGACGGCTAGATATATTAGACATAATCTTTGCAAAATCAAGTGTTGTAATATGAGCCTTTACTGTAGCCTCGTTGCCATTTTCTGAACTTTCCACAATTTCACACTTTAAATTCTTAGCCATAGCCTTAAAAAGTTTAACATTGTTTTCTTCATCTGGCTTATACATTCCCTGAAAATATGGATATTGGTCACTTGTCAACTTGTACATAGCATCAAAATTTTGTGTTTGAAAATCCTGTACAAAGGACAATACATACTCTTCATATTTATTTTTAGGCTTTGAGCCACAGGCTGTCATTCCTATACACATTACTATACTTAAAAATAGTGTCAAAATTCTTTTCATAAAAACCTCCAAATATGTTACGACAATTATAACATATTTTTTTATATTTTAAATCACAATTTTATTAGTTTTAATATTATACATTGAGAGGGACAAAAAGGAGGATTTAAAAATGGGAGTATTTGATTTTGAAACTAATTGTGTAGGTGGAAACAATCGTATTAAAGACGAATGTATTATTGCCTTCAAAGTATATGATTCCTGCCGTCAGCAGGATTGCCTTGACAGAGCTCAGGTTGGTCTTGCAAGAGCAGCAAAATGCGGAACTTCTGTGGCACTAGCTACGATGCTGGAGAATTAATTGTACCTCCTCCATTGGCTACAGGCGTATTTATGAAAGATGTAAAGGTTAAGAAAGTTAATGTATTAAGCAAAACTGAAAGCCAGTTTAAGCGTGGTTTCTGGGATATTGAACTTGCTTATATTATTGAATACAAACTTGTATTTAAGGGCGCTGGTGGTACTGAAATTTGTAGAATTCCTGCACAAAGCACATTTATTAAGTCTGTTTCACTCTTTGGTTCAGAAGCAACTAACACTACAATCTCTACAGATTTAAGTGTTTTCGGTACAAATTCTTTTGACCTTGACGCTGACCCATTTGTATATGTTGAATCTAAGGCTGTTGGACTTAAAGCACAGCTTTTCTACAGCCGTTGCTGTCCAGAAGAACAGACTGATACAGCTGACGGTGTAAGAGTTCACATTGGACTTTTCACAATTATAAAACTTTACAGAATTGTTAATCTTTCTGTTAAGTCAAATGGTTTCTGTATACCTGAAGAATGTGAAGAAACTGGTTCTACTGAGCCTTGCGAATTTTTCAATGGCCTTGATTTCCCTCTTGATTTCTTTGCACCACCTCAGAAACCAGAATTTATGGCAGGCATAAGCAATAATATACCAAATACAGCTAACGAAAATGATGACAATAACCACAATCATCGTTGCCCTTGCTGTAAAAAATGCTAGACTAATAAAAATTTTTATTTTTTGAATATTGACAAAATACAATTAATAATATATAATACGAACTAATGTAATTTTCCCCTTTGGCTCTAGTAGCAAGGGGTTTTTCAATATAAGGGGGGTTGGCTTTGACTAACTTATTAACAAAATTTTTCATCAAAAATTCTGACGATATAAACAATCCTATAGTCCGTAAAAATTATGGTACATTAGCTGGAGCTGTAGGTATATGTTGTAACTTGCTTTTGTTTACAATTAAAATACTAGCCGGTCTTTTACTGGTGCAATTTCTATTGTGGCTGATGCTTTTAATAACCTTTCTGATGCCGGTTCTTCCATAGTAACTCTTATAGGTTTTAGAATGGCAGGAAAGCCAGCAGACCACGACCACCCATTTGGCCATGGCAGAATTGAGTATATTGCTGGTCTTATAGTTTCTGCCCTTATTTTATTAATGGGATTTGAGTTATTAAAAAGCTCCGTTGAAAAAATTTTAAACCCAACACCTCTTGAATCTTCAAATATTTCAATTTTAATATTGATTATTTCTGTTTGTATTAAACTTTGGATGGGATTTTTTAATAGAAAAATAGGTAAAAAACTTAATGCCTCTGCTATGATAGCTACTTCTGCTGATAGTTTTAACGATTGTGTTGCTACAACAGCTGTACTTATTGGTTTCTTGGTATTCAAGTTTGCGAACATTAACTTAGATGGTTATATGGGCGTTGCTGTTGCTCTCTTTGTTATGTGGGCAGGCTACAATACAGCAAAAGACACTATTGAGCCACTTCTCGGACTTGCACCTGACCCAGAATTTGTATTAAGCGTTAAGAACTGCGTTTTAGAAAGAAAAGAAATATTGGGTATACACGATATGCATGTTCACGATTATGGTCCTGGTAGAGTTTATGTATCAATGCACGCCGAAATTCCTAGTGATATGGATGTTTTAAAAGCTCACGATATTATAGATTCAGCTGAAGAAGAAGTTTCATCAAAGTTCAAGTGTGAAGTAAGTATTCATATGGACCCTATAGAGGTTAACAACCCTCTTGCCAATGAATTAAAGCTCAAGCTAATGGAAATTTTGAATACTATTGACCCTACACTTAGTTTTCACGATTTTAGAATTACTAACGGTCCAATGAGAAAAAATATTATTTTTGATTTACTTGTGCCTTTTGATTGTTACTATGATGATGTAACATTAAGAAAAATGATTAAAGAGAAGTTTTCAGAAATTGATAGCACTTATTTCTGTGTTATACACATTGATAAAGGTGTTAATTGACAATAAAATATTTTTGTTGTATAATAAGCGAGTTGAGTTTTCTCAATCCATTTATTTGTTTCTGTAGCTCAGCTGGATAGAGCGACCGCCTCCTAAGCGGTTGTTCAATCCTCACTATTTACAATTTCATTTGATATACGCGCCAATAGCTCAGCTGGATAGAGCGTCCCCCTCCTAAGGGGAAGGCCGGGGGTTCGAATCCCTTTTGGCGCGCCAGATAATAACGCCGAAAGCCTTTGTTTTCAAGGGTTTTCGGCTTTTTTATTGAGCAGTAAAAGAAAAAATAATCAAGCTTCGCTTGGAGAGGATTTTCTCTTTTATTGCTGCAAGGGAATCATGGTTCGGGTATTTCGTATCGCTTATATTATACAGTAAATTCAGTGGTTTTGTACAGTAGCTAAATATTTAGGTGATTAGCGGCGTTAAATACGGTTGGTGTCGGATGACCTTTATTTGCCCGAATTATTCTTTTCGTACATGGCGATGGCAAACTCAAGCATCTGTTTTCCGGCTGAATCAGAAGCCACTTCCTCAAGCTTTTTTGCAAAATCTTCATCTGCCAGAGAGATTGTCACTTTGGATTCAGAATCCGATTTGCCAGAGCGACTAAGGAACTTTCCAATCGCTTTCGCTGTATCAATTCTTACGCTGTCCTCCGGCGTTTCGTAATAGTCCTGTATCGTACTCAACTGACGATGGGCGGTATCCTTAGCCAAGCTCACATAGTCATGCCTGTTATAATCAAGTTTTTTTGTGATTGAGAAATGCCTTAGGCTATACAGGTCTACTTTTAGAAGTCCTAAAGGCTCATAGAGTGAACGGAACATATCATCGGCGTATTGTGAACTGATATGCGTACCATCCTCGTGAGCAAATATCAAGTCATCATCAATGTAGCTGTCTCCTGCAAGCTGCTTATGCTGATTCTGAACAAGCCTATAATCACGGAGCATGAAAATGACTTCCGGCGCTATATAGATTCTGTCCGTCTTTGCTTCGATTTCCTTTTCCGTCTTGGTAACATGAAAGACCGCACGTCTTTTTGCATCCGGTCGAGTGCTGCGAACTTGGTCGAATACTTTGAGAATTCCCCGACCATTTGTTTCTTTAATAAATTTCTCAGTGCGGTAAGTCAACTCCTTGTAGTTACGAATATAGGACGGTTCATGCTTGTCCTCGTTATCGTATACATCAGACCATGTTAAGGCAAGACATTCTCCAATACGGCTGCTCAATGCCACCATAAGGCTGATTAGAAGCTTGAGCTATGGATCGGAACAGTTATCATACGCAAAATTAAACTGTTCTTCTGTCCACACCTCACGCCTGCTTGACTTCGGCTGCTTTACAGTCACACCCAACATGGGGTTTTCTGTGATAAGCTCCAAATCATCCGTAGCGTACTTAAATGCTCGGCTGATGATTTTCTTGCAATCATAAACAGTACGCTGTGATACCCTTGCCCCATTTGCCTTATGATTCCCGTTGGCTTGCGGTAATTGAAGCATATCCTTGAAGCCCTGTCTCATATCGACACGGGTTATTTTCCATATAGGGAATGAGCCAAACACAGGAACAATGTAATTACGAATCTTGCCGATATTCGCTCTGTAAGTGCCCTCGTCCCACCCATATCTGTCTCCGATGGTATGTAGATACTTGGTATGCTCGGCATAGGCATACAAGAGCTGTTCAACGGTCTCTATCTCCGTTTTATCAACTTTGGAAGCTACCGTTGTGCCCTTGGCAGCCTTATGTTCCTTTTCACGGAGCAGAAGATAGGATACGAACTGGTTTTTCGCACGTTCGTTGTTCACTGTTTCGGTGGTCTGGTGTTCCTTACCCTCAGAATCAAGATACCCGTAGCGGATGCGCCAGTTGTCATTGGTAGCGTTAATTTTGGTTGGCTCGCTATGCCACAAATATTCAGCTATGTCTTTCTTCTTAGGTTTTCTGCCCATACCAGACGTTAGAACTCGTTCGGATGATTGTTATACCAATCTTCAAAACTGTTCTTGTCGATACGAAGATATTTTCCCACCATGAATACACGGAAATCATTGTTTTTCTGATGCTTTTTGATAAGTTGCGGACACTTTCCTCTCCGACACCATAGATGTTCATAATGTCCTGCACAGAGTAGTTGCGACACTCCATGATGGACGGGGTTACTCCTGCCATAGTATTCATCTCCTTTATATTATCACTGGTTAGACACGGTTATGTGGCATTATTCTTTTTTGTGCCACAACGGCATTATAGCACAGTTGCTTTACCGGCGTCAAGTGATTTGACACGATTATGTGGCGTTCATTTTTTTGACGTGGCAATTTTTGCGTGATTACCCCGTTTGCGATAGATTACCATTGCTTTCTTCCTAAAAGGATGTTATTATTTGAAGTGTTATGGTGTATCGCTACACCATAACAGTTTGGAGGGAAATAAATGAGTTTATTGGATAAATTCTTGAACAATATAAAGATAGAAAAGAGAATCGAAACGGGACAGAAAATCAAGAGAATCCGTTTGCGTAATAAGACTGCCGTTTCAGAATTGGCAGAAGCCGCAGGGGTAAATGAAGCTGCAATAAGAAATTATGAGGTTGGATATCGCCAAATTTCCAGAGATAAGTTAGAATCGATCGCTCAAAGACTCGGCGTGCCAGTAGAAACACTTATTGACCGCCAGATCGACAGCTATAATGATGCTGTACACATCTTGTTTGAACTGTCCGAGAAATACGACCTTGTTCCCATCGAACTTCCGCAAGAGCCTAAATACGCTATCCAGACAAAGGATGAGACAATTCTTCAAGCGTTACAAGCATGGTATAATGAGAGACGCAAATGGGAGAACGGGGATATCACACAAGCCGAACTGCAAGAGTGGATGGATGCGTTCCCTTTGCAGTGCGAAGAAAACGAATCCCCGGCAGAAAAAGTTGAATCCCGTTATACAGACTTGAACGCATTTGGGGTTGAAATCCTCGTTAGAGCAGCTTGATATGATTGTGAATGACAATGTAGAACTGATTGAGGATTGCATTGCTCATAAGGATTATAAAGCGGCTCGTGAGCATTTGAGAACGCTTAAAGCCACTGTTCATACGCTGTCACAGGTGGATATTAAACGATACGGTAAATAAAGAAATCACAGGCGATTCCTACTGCATTACGCAAAGGAGCTGCCTGTGATTTTTGTTACTTAGGTTCGACGGAGCAGCGGTCTAATGAAAATTCCAACAGTATACCAATCAATTCATTTCGGCTGCGCCCTGTCTGAGCCGATATTTCATCAATGCGCTGCACAATGTCCTCTCTGATACGAACAGAAAAGGTTTTATATCCGTCATCCCCCTTGGGGCGTTTCGGATGTATTATCAGTTTTTCTTCTTTCATGCTAAATCACCTCTATGTTAGATTTTATGTTTCCATAGATGTGATTTATATGTTATAATTTATGTTATAAATTATATTGGAGTGATTGAAATGAACTCGGACGAATTATATACACTGAAAAGTATGGTGCTTGATAACTACGAGCAGTACCATGACGGTCTTAGAATACTCTTAGAAAGCGATAAGGGGCTTTTCAAGGCGTTTGGACAGTCTCCCCGTACAAAGTACCTAAAGACGGAGAACTTCTACCTAACGTCAAAAGAACGCCTTACATACATGATGGGATTCATTGATGCCTTAGCTTGGCTGACAAGACAGGGAAAGTTAGTGCCGGATACGTTCCCAACAGATATCGCAGGATTCACAGACCCAGAGGAAACCCTGGAAGAACGGGCAGAATATTTGAGCAGCGATACAAGGCTTATCGCCGGAGCAGCGTGCCGAACTGGAAGCGTTTGATAAAGAAAACGAAGAAATGTGGCTTGAACAAGTCGAAGAAAGCATTAAAGAGAATAAAGTAATCAATAATCTGATTCTGCGCTTTGTTATAGGGGAAGATTAGAGATTGGAACACTCATAAGATATGAGCTTTGATGAACGATTGCGAGGTGTGAATATAAACAATTACAACTATGATGATGAAATGCGGGAGGAACAGCTTGCAAGGGAAATCGGAAGGAAGTTTGCCGAGTTAGGATTTGGTACTGTTCAGACGGAAGAAGAATATGAGAAGTCAAAGAAAAATTTTAAGAAGATAGAAAAACGGGAGAAATTTTTCAGTTCTGTTTTCAGCGGATTGCGGACGATCATTTACACGCCACTATCCATTGCGTTTCATGCAGTTTCTTTTGTCGCAAAAGGAATTGGCTATATTTCTTCTTTCGGACTGATTGCAGGAGTTTACTATTTGTATCAGTCTTTTTGTGCTTTCAAGAGCGGTGTTCCGTTTGGGAAAATCGGAGAATTGAGCAAGGCAGTAGGTTTCATAGTTTTTCCTTTTATTGCTTATCTGGTAAGCTATGTTTCGAGAAAAATCTACACCTACTTTGAAGAAAATGCGTACTAATACCAGGTATGCCCGACAAAAGCTCTGTATTAGCTTTTCGAATATGATAAATAACAAGAGCACCTCTGCACTCAATTGAGTATAGAGGTGCTCTTTGCGTTTGCGTCAGCCGTTAAAGTGAAATCAATACGTTGACGGTTTATCGCTGGTAAGCCGCAAACACAACCATCATCCCAAAAAGCTGTTGTGTGCTAATCGGCAGCTTTAAACGACTTTTTATTTTGTTACAATTTAGTTCGTAAAACTGGAAGTTAGCGATTTCTTTTTCCGGTATTCTCTGTCCCACGGATTTCCTCATGATAGAAATAATCTACGATCACCGGATGTCCCTGCGGGACTCTGCCGTAAGGCATTTCATTATCCACAAAGGCACAATCATACTTCTTAGCCATTTTCTCAGCTTTTACTTCAAGTGCTTCAAAGTAGCTGCGGTTATGCTTGTTATAGATCTCGTCGTAAAGTGGTACAAGAGCAGGATATTTTCCGGCGATATAATCCATAATTGTCTTTTTGAAACCGCCTCGAAGATTTGAGATTTTCGAGCCAGAACAGATCGCACTGATCCCTTTACCCGCTCAAAGATTGCTTCAAAATCCGTGATACCGGGGAATACCGGGGATACGAAGCAGAACTGTACGGGA
>ENA-OQHP01000581-OQHP01000581.1-human-gut-metagenome-genome-assembly--contig:-NODE-581-length-11744-cov-3.893432_pt1 | contig 11744 bp, 13 predicted proteins | sample MGYA00242563_ERZ504717 | MGnify/ENA primary metagenome ERZ504717 (study PRJEB26092, sample SAMD00036212) | human gut metagenome | host: Homo sapiens | study: EMG produced TPA metagenomics assembly of...
TTTTAAAAGTTAAATGTCATTCTATTTGATTTATTTTTATTTGCTCAATAACCATTAGTATTTTTGTTCTTCTACATTGACAGCTTCTAATACTCGGCGACAATTTTGAGCGATAACTTCAAACCATTCATTATATTGTTCAATCGCCAATGGTGTGAGATAAATATATTTTTCACGTTTATCCTCACCACTTTGACGCATGATAAGATTTTTTTCATCAGCTGACGAATTGTTTTAGAGATTGTAGCAGGTTCAATATTTAAATAGTTAGCAAGTGCTGTCTGTGTCATAGTGCCTTGATCGTGAATTGTTTTTAAGATAGTCCATTCAGAACCATAGATATTTGTACTGTATAATGCACGGTTTACACTTTTTGACATAGCACGTGTTGTTTGATATAGTTGATGAACTAATTCGTCTGTCTGTTGAATTGTTTCTAGAGAAATTTCGATGATAATCCCCTCCTTATATACTGTTATAACAAATAATAGATATTTTTACAATGAAAATTAATGAAGAAATTAACGATGATTTTGTTATATTTATAATTTTTAGGGGAAAAGTACGTTATAGGAGGTATATTTATGCTTTATTTAGTTAAGATTTTTTATGCTTTTATAATTCCACCGGGAGGAATTATATCACTTCTGATTTTATTTAATATTTATTTATACTGGAAAAAGATTAAAGGTAAATATATTTTAAGCATGATTACTTTATTGTTTTATTTGTTATCTACAAGTTTTATAGCTTATCATTTAGTTAAGCCATTAGAGAATTTTTATCAAAATAAAACTATTGAACAGTTAAAGCAAGATAAAAATGATGTGATAATTATGCTAGGTGGTGGTGCGATAAATGTAGCAGATATTGATGGCGAAGGGCAAGTTTCAGGATATGTAGCTAATCGCATGATTACAGTTATGAGATTGCAAAAAGAATTGGATATTCCTATTATTTTATCTGGCGGAAAGGTGTTTGAAGATACAGGACGAGAAGCTGATATTGAAAAGCGTATATTTGAAGGTATGGGCGTAAATTCGCAAGCTTTGATATTAGAAAATCAGAGCAGAAATACAGTAGAGAATGTGCAAAATAGCAAAGTTATAATGGAAGAATATAATTTTACTAAGCCATTAGTAATTACATCAGGCTTTCATTTGTTAAGAGCAATGGAAATATTTGCACGTGAAGGAATTGAAGCTACACCATATGTAGCAGATTATCAAATGAGTGATGAGTTAGTCTTTAGTATTTTTAATTTCTTACCTAATAATGGTAGTTTAAATACATCTTGTATGGCTATTCGTGAATATTTGGGTATTTTGGCTTTAAAATTAAAAATGCAATGAGTTTTAATATAAATATAATTAGATTAAAGAGAATATAAATGATGATTAATGAAGTATTACAAGAAAAATTAAAATTATTGCCTACAAAATCAGGTGTTTATTTGATGAAAAATAAGCAAAAACAGATTATATATGTAGGTAAAGCGATTAATTTAAAAAATCGTGTGCGACAATATTTTCAATTGAGTAGAAATCATTCAGCAAAAACAATTGCTATGGTGTCGCATATAGAAGATTTTGAAACAATAGTTACAGATAATGAATTAGAAGCATTAATTTTAGAATGTAATTTGATAAAAAAACATCATCCTAAATATAATATTATGCTTCGTGATGATAAGACTTATCCCTATTTAAAGATTACTTTAAATGAAAAATATCCAAGAATAGTAACTACCCGTCGCCTTATCAAAGATGGCTCAAGATATTTTGGCCCATATACAAGTTCTACAGCAATGAAGGAAACTTTAAATTTATTGCGTAAATTATTCCCTTTGCGAACTTGCAAGCATTTAGCAGATAGACCTTGTTTAGAATATCATATAAAAAGATGTTTAGCTCCTTGTGCTAATTATATTGATGAAGATACTTATAAAGAGATGGTAGATGGAGTATGTTTATTCTTAGAAGGTAAAAGTGAAGTTGTAGAGCAAAATTTAGCGAAAAAAATGCAGATGGCAGCACAGAATTTAGATTTTGAGAAAGCTGCTAGATTGAGAGACCAATTATTAGCTGTGCGCAAGATAATGGAAAAACAAAAGATATTATTAGATGATGGTGATATAGATGCTATTGGTATCACTAGAGCTAATTATGGAATTTGTATAGAGATATTTTTTATTCGCAATGGTAAAATGTTAGGTCGCAATCAATTTTTATTAAATGATGAAGATGATGATGAAAAAAATCTTATAACAGCCTTTTTGAAACAATATTATAATGATGCGGTGGATATTCCTAAAGAAATATTGATACCAGAAGAGATAGCAGAAATAGAATTATTGCAAGAATGGCTTTGGACAGAAAAAAAGAAAAAGACAAAAATTTTATTGCCTAAACGTGGTGTGAAAAAAGATATTTTGACGATGGCAAAAGAAAATGCAGAAAAATATTTATTAGAGCAAGAGCAAAAATTAAAAGATATGAAGGCTCGTAGTTAGGTGCTGTCTATGATTTACAAAAATATTTAAATTTACCTAAGCCACCAATGCGTATGGAATGTTTTGATATATCACATATTCAAGGTTCAGAAACAGTAGCTTCTATGGTAGTATTTCAAGATGGCAAGCCAGATAAAAATTCTTATCGTAGATTTAAGATAAATTCTACTGAAGGAAAACCAGATGATTTTATGTCGATGAGGGAAGTAACTACTCGCAGATATGTAGGCATTGATAAAAATGATTTACCAGATTTGATAATCATTGATGGTGGTAAAGGTCAATTGAGTTCAGCTTTGGAAATTATTCGTGGAGCAGGTCATTATAGCGTTCCTGTAGTGGGGCTTGCTAAGCAATTTGAATATATTTTTACAGAACAATCATCAGAGCCTGTTATTTTGCCACGACAATCAGATGCTTTATATTTAGTGCAAAGTATAAGAGATGAAGCTCATCGCTTTGCTATTACTTATCATCGTAAACTTAGAACAAAACGCAATAAGATATCTATATTAGATAATATCTCTGGAATTGGTGCTAAGCGAAGAAAAAGTTTATTTGACCATTTTGAAACGATACAAAATATAAAAAATGCTTCAGTTGATGAATTGATGGCGGTACCAGGAATTAGCGAGCAAATAGCAAAATCTATATATAATTTTTTCCGCACACATGAGTTAGTGAGCAGTAAATTAAAATAAATTTACAACTACACATTTAATTTACAAGTTTACAATAAATAATCATTGACAAATATGAATTTTATTGTTATAGTAATAGACAGATAAAAACAGTGAAGAGGAAAAGTAGATTTATGAAGCTTGCAGAGAGCTATGGTTTGGTGGGACATAGTAGTGAATTAAATTGAAATACACCTTAGAGTTGCAAGGCTGAACAATTATAATAATTGAGATTAATTAAGTAAGTTTTGTCGGAGTGCTCCGTTATCATGGGCTAGGATATGTTAGTATCCGAATGAGTGGCTAAAAAAGCAAATTGGGTGGTACCACGGGTTATAACAGCTCGTCCCTATATAGGGGCGAGCTTTTTTGTATGCTTTTTTAGTTGGATGAATTTATTTTAAACTTATATCAGCTGATAATAATACTTAAGTTTTTGACAAATTAAAATTTAATCTGCAGTAATTTAAAGATTGATGTTAAAGTAAAAATTTTGATTAACATCATAAGAAGGATGAAAACTATGTCTATTCAATTAATGATAGTCTGTTTATATGTAGTATTATTATTTGCAATATCTTTTTATGTAAAACATCGCGCTAATAAAAATCCTATGGAGTATTTATTTGCAGGAAGAAAATTATCTACATCACTTATTGCTTTTAATGTAACAGGTCTTGCTGTAGGGGCTGCTTCTACTGTTGGTGTGGCAGAAAATGCAACACAGGTAGGAATAGCAGCTGGTTGGTATAATGGAGCATGGGCAATCGGTGCTGTGGTTATGGGAATTTTAGCCGCAGGGAAATATAGACAAATGGGTTGCTCTACGATACCAGAATTATTTGAACGTTATTATGATAAAAAAGGTCGCCTTATAAGTGCAATTGGTTTAGCAATCATTCTTATTTGTATTATTTCACTTCAATATGTAGCAGGTGGGGCAATTTTATCAACACTTATGCCAGATATATTTTCTATGAAAACAGGCATGATAATGAGTGCTATAGTTTTCATCGGTATTACTGTTGTGGGCGGATTGTGGTCTTCGGGTATGTCTAATATGATAAGTGTTAGCTTAATTTATTTAGGAATTTTATATTCAACTATTTCTGTCGTAGATAATAATGGTGGTCTTGTAAATATCAATAATAATTTACCTGTAGTTGATTTTTCTTGGTTTAGTCCTATTGGTGGCTTAGGCTTAGCTGTAGTATTGGGTTGGATTTTGATTATGATATCTCAAGCACTCACTTTGCAAGGAACTGTACAGATTGCCTGTGGTGCAAAAGATGCTAAAACAGCAAAAAAGGCTTTATTTTAGGTGGAGCATTGATTTTCCCAATTGGCTTTTTATCAGCTATTTTAGGTTTAGCAGCTAAAGTTCAATATCCAGATATTAATCCAACTATGGCACTTCCTCAAATCATCATGAGCTTAGATCCTGTAGTTTCAGGGATAACACTTGCAGCATTATGGGCAGCAGATGTTTCCACTGCTTGTACAATATTATTAGGTGCAGGTACGCTTATTTCTCAGGATATTTATAAACGTTTTATCAATCCACAAGTAACAACTGCAAAATTTTTGCAAGTAAATCGTTTAGTTATATTATTAGTAGGTCTTGCTACTTTATGGTTAGCGTTTAATGCAGTGGGAATTTTAAAAACTATGATGATTGGTTTAAGTTTGACTACTGCGTTTACTGTAGTATTTTTATTTACTGTGTTTGTTCCTAGTCTTTGTCGTAAAAATTCAGCATTTTACACTACAGTTGTAGGTTTGATAGGATTGGTTTTATGGCAATTTGTACCGCAGATACATGTATTGCCACATGTAATTTATTTTGAATGGATTATCTGCATAATCAGCTTTTTAATTATCAGTGTTGTGGATAAACAACCAATTAAAATTGTAGAAAAAAATAGATATGAAGAAAAAGTGCTAGTAAAACAAGAAGTTTTGAGCCGTTAAAATTTTTTACAACCTGACAAGTAAAAATACTTGACAGGTTGTTTTTTGTCATATATAATAATCAAAGTCGTAGGACATAATTAAATTTGATGAATAATGAAAGCTCAGGTGGTTTAAATGTTAGAAAAGTTTTTGCACATGAGCGCTTTATTTGATATTTATGGGGCTTTGCTAACTGACAAACAGAAACGTTGTCTACAAATGCACTTATTCGAAGATTTTTCACTATCAGAGATAAGTACAGAGTTAGGAATTTCACGTCAAGCTGTTTATGACATGTTGCGTCGCAGTGAGCAAATCATGCAGCAATATGAAGATAAATTAGGTTTGGCAGCCCGTTCGACAAAAGAAAAAACAGAGCTTTTGTCAATTTTATCTGATTTATTAGCATTAAAGCAGGAATCAGAAGATAACAGGCTTAATAATATAATAAGACGTATTTCTGTGTTAACAAATGATAGCAAGGAGGCATAAATTTGATTTTTGAAAATTTAGCTGATCGTTTGCAAGAGACTTTTAAAAAATTGCGTGGTCATGGTAAATTAACAGCTGATGATGTTAATGCTACCATGCGAGAAATTCGCATAGCTTTATTAGAAGCCGATGTAAACTTTAAAGTAGTTAAAGATTTTATTAAAAAAATAAAAGAACGTGCAGTAGGACAAGAAGTTTTAGAGTCCTTGACACCTGCACAAGCTGTTATTAAAATTGTTAACGAAGAGTTAACAGCATTGATGGGGCAGACTCAAAGTCATATAAACATTTCACCAAAAGCTCCTACAATTATCATGATGGTAGGTCTTCAAGGGGCAGGTAAAACAACATCTGCTGGTAAACTTGGTTTGATGTTTAAAAAGCAAGGCAAACACCCATTGATGGTTGCAGCAGATATCTATCGTCCAGCAGCTATCAAGCAGTTACAAGTACTCGGTAGTCAAATTGATATTCCAGTATTTGCTAAAGAAGATTGTAAAGATGCTGTGCGTATCGCTAATGAAGCAATAGATTATGCAAAATCTCATGCTAATGACATTGTAATCATCGATACAGCAGGACGACTTCATATAGATGAAAACCTCATGCAAGAGTTGAAATCTATAAAAGAAGATGTAAAACCGCATGAAATCTTATTAGTAGTTGATGCAATGACTGGTCAAGATGCAGTTAATGTAGCAGAAAGCTCAATAATGATTTAGGTTAGATGGTGTTATCTTAACTAAAATGGACGGGGATGCTCGCGGTGGTGCGGCGCTTTCCGTTAAAGCTGTTACAGGTTGCCCTATTAAATTTGTGGGTGCTGGTGAAAAATTAGAAGCCTTAGAACCATTTTATCCAGATAGAATGGCTTCTCGTATCTTAGGTATGGGTGATGTGCTTACTTTAATTGAAAAGGCACAGACTGCTTTTGATGCAGAAGAAGCAAAAAAAATGGAAAAAGCTTTCCGCAAAAATGAATTTACATTAGATGATTTCTTATCTCAATTAAATCAAGTGAGAAAGCTTGGCTCTTTTGAAAATATCTTAGGTATGATACCTGGTATGGGTGGACTTAAGAAAAAACTCGGTGATGTGGATATCGATATGAATGGTAAAGAAATCAAACATATCGAAGCTATTATTAGAGCCATGACACCGGAGGAAAAAAGAAATACAAAAATCATCAATGGTTCTCGCCGTAAGCGTATCGCTATGGGTAGTGGAACAAAAGTTCAGGAAGTCAATAAGCTCTTAAAGCAATTTGATGAAATGAAAAAAATGATGAAGAAAATGTCTAATATGAAACAGTTAAATAAGAAAGGTAAAAAAGGAAAAGGCGGTTTTAAACTTCCTTTCTTAGATAAACCTTCTATAATATAACTTAATCACTTTAAGGAGGTGAAAACATTGGCAGTTAAAATTCGTTTAAATCGTATGGGTGCTAAAAAACGTCCATTCTATCGTATCGTTGTAGCAGATTCTCGTGCTCCACGTGATGGTCGTTTCATCGAAATCTTAGGTAACTATGATTCCACAAAAGAACCTGCTATTATCAATATTGATGAAGAAAAAACTTTAGACTGGATGCTCAAAGGTGCTCAGCCTACAGATACAGTTAAATCTTTACTTAGCAAAAAAAGGTATCATGACTAAATTTGATGCAGCTAAACATGCTAAGAAATAAGAAAGAGGCAAATAGATGAAGGAACTTGTTGAAGTAATAGCAAAATCACTCGTTGATTATCCAGAACAAGTTACTGTTGATGAAATCGTTGATGGTAATCATGTTTTGTTAAAATTGCGTGTAGCTTCAGCTGACATGGGAAAAGTCATTGGTAAACAAGGCCGTATAGCTAAAGCTATGAGAACTGTAGTGAAAGCTGCAGCTTCCTGTGAAAATAAAAAAGTTACAGTTGATATCATCGAATAATTGCAATAAAAATAGCCGAAGGTCGATTATGACTTTCGGCTTTCTCTTTATCCAAAATCTTTTCATTATAATATATATATGATAGTATATATCATGAGATTAATGAAATAATTAAAGTGAGGTTATAATTATGGAAAGTATTTCTTTACAATGTCCAGTAACAATTAAAGTAAAAGTTACTGAAAAATTTAGAGCTAAAATGTTAGATAAAATGGAAAAACAATTAGCAGAAGTAGATTTAAAATTATCTAAAATCGACATTCAAAAGAAAAAATTTTTAGAAGAACATGCTGAAGATAATATTCAACAAGTCGGAGCAATTGTTCAAAAAATGGAAGTAGACAAAGCTAAAGGTTTAAAATTAAAAGCTAAAATTGAACAAGATATTGCTGATATGAAACATTTAGGTTTAGGTGCTGAAATTATTCAAGGTACTATGCAACATGTATTTAATGTAAAAGTTGGCGATAAAATGCCAGCTGTTATGAATACTGAAATTATCGTAGAGGATGAAAAAATCATTGAAATCCGCAACTAATAAAAAGATTATTATTGGTAAAATCGGTGCAGCTCATGGTGTTAGAGGAGATATGAAAGTATATCCTTTAACAGATTTTCCGGATAGATTTAATACTATAAAAAAGCATATGTAGACGATAAAGAAATAAATATTATTTCTACTCGCTATCAGGGAAATTTTGTAGTGATGAAAGTAGAAGGTGTTAACTCTCGTGAAGAAGTAGCACGTTTTACGAATAAATTATTGAAAATAAATCGCAGTGATGTACCACCACTTGAAGATGGAGAATATTATGCTTTTGATATAATCGGACTTCAAGTAATCAATCAAGATGATGTTGTTTTAGGTAAAATAACAGAAATTTTGAAAACTGGTAGCAATGATGTATATATTACTAAAGCTAAAGATGGCAGACAAATTTTAATTCCAGCATTAAAGAAGTAGTTACTGAAATAAATGTTGAAGATGGATTTATGAAGTAATTTGGGATGAAAATCAGGAAGTGTAATTATGAGAATAGATATATTATCGTTATTTCCTGAGATGTTTGGCGGAGTTTTTGGTTGTAGTATTACTAAAAGAGCGATTGAAAAAAATATTTTAGATATACAAATAACAAATCCTCGTGATTTTGCTTTTAATAAGCATAATCAAGTTGATGATACAGCTTATGGTGGTGGTGCTGGCATGGTGATGAAACCAGAGCCATTATTTAGAGCTGTAGAAGACGTTAAAGCTAAAATGCAAATTGAAAATAGCAAGGTTATATTGATGTGTCCTACAGGAAAAGTGTTCACTCAAGAAAAAGCGAAAGAACTTGCTAATTTTGATCAGTTAATATTTATCTGTGGTCATTATGAAGGCTTTGATAATCGTGTGGTACAAAATTTAGCTGATGAAGTAATTTCTATTGGTGATTATGTATTAACAGGTGGAGAACTTCCTGCTATGGTGGTAATCGATGCTGTATCAAGAATGCTTCCAGGTGTATTAGGCTCTGGAGAGTCTGCGCCAACAGATTCTTTTTATAATGGACTTCTAGAATATCCACAATATACAAAACCACGTGAGTATATAGGTCTTAGCGTACCTGATGTACTACTTTCAGGAGACCATGCTAAAATAGCAAAATGGCGTCGACAAGAATCTTTGCGTGTTACGTATACAAATAGACCAGACTTACTTGAAAAAGTAGAATTAAGCAAAGATGATAAGAAATTTTTAGAGGAATTGAAAAATAATTCTAAATAGAAAAAGGCTTTTAATAGAAGACAAAATCTATTAAAAGCCTTTTATAATTTTTTAATAATAAGATTCAAATACAACACTTGTTAAAGTTAAATTTAAAATAAATAATATGTTATTATGTGTTGGGAATAATTCAAATACAACACTTGTTAAAGTTAAATAATAATATGTAGCAAATGTAAAGGAGATAATTAAAAATTCAAATATAACACTTGTTAAAGTTAAATAGTTAAAAAGATTAAAGAAGCTTTAAAACTTACAGAATTCAAATACAACACTTGTTAAAGTTAAATTCTAATGATTTAGTTCGTACATTTAAAGACATGACTATTCAAATACAACACTTGTTAAAGTTAAATTTAATATTTTGTACATTTTTCATTTGTTTTAAAAATTCAAATACAACACTTGTTAAAGTTAAATTAAGATTGCTAATTCTGCATTTGCTAAAAAACAAACATTCAAATACAACACTTGTTAAAGTTAAATAAAATGCTTCAGCTAAATTTCACATATCAAGACTATTCAAATACAACACTTGTTAAAGTTAAATCAGAAAAATTATTTTAATAAGGAGATTATTAATAATTCAAATACAACACTTGTTAAAGTTAAATAGTATAACTATATCACAATTAAAGTATGAACTTCTAATTCAAATACAACACTTGTTAAAGTTAAATGTCGTAGGGCTTTCAGACGAGCTAATGTAGAATTAAAATTCAAATACAACACTTGTTAAAGTTAAATGTCATAAATAATGGTGAAACCGTATTCGGCTATGAATTCAAATACAACACTTGTTAAAGTTAAATACAATAAAAAATGTGTGGTCGGGACAGCCTTACTATTCAAATACAACACTTGTTAAAGTTAAATATTATACTAAACAAAAGCAGGAAAATGAAACAGCTAATTCAAATACAACACTTGTTAAAGTTAAATTTATTATTTTTATTGTTACATTTTAGAATTATTTGAATTCAAATACAACACTTGTTAAAGTTAAATAGAAAAAGCCGTCAATGGCTGTTCGCTGTGTACAATTCAAATACAACACTTGTTAAAGTTAAATTTAAACTCTATTCCATTTTCTTCCATAAATTGTTATTCAAATACAACACTTGTTAAAGTTAAATCAAGAGGAATTAAAACAAGAGTATGCGTCTGTTATATTCAAATACAACACTTGTTAAAGTTAAATATACTATAACTTGTATTGCTGACGGTATGAGTGAATTCAAATACAACACTTGTTAAAGTTAAATTCTTTTCAGGTCGAAATGTTAAATAAGGCTATGGGATTCAAATACAACACTTGTTAAAGTTAAATATTAAAAAAGCTTCAAACGCGGAGCAATTAGCATTGCGCATTCAAATACAACACTTGTTAAAGTTAAATTATAAAGGTTCAATCTTTTCATATTCCAGCTTTCATTCAAATACAACACTTGTTAAAGTTAAATTATACCATTGGATTCAGAATTTAGTGAGGATATTAAATTCAAATACAACACTTGTTAAAGTTAAATAAGGTAAGCACAGAGCTTACCGGAACAAATTACGAATTCAAATACAACACTTGTTAAAGTTAAATTAGTCACAGTGTAGATAGCGTACAAGTAGCTATACTATTCAAATACAACACTTGTTAAAGTTAAATAATTTGCAACTAAAAGCTATACTTTGGATTGCCTAATTCAAATACAACACTTGTTAAAGTTAAATAGAAAATACTTCTTTTAACGATAAAGGTTTACATATATTCAAATACAACACTTGTTAAAGTTAAATGCTAGAAAAATCAATCTTTATGATTTTCATTATACTATTAAAAGTATTGATACACAAGGATTTTAGTTGTTTTTTACCAGCGATAATAGGATTTTTGGAGATTTTATAAAAAAGGTTTAATTTTCAAGCTTTAGAGGAGTTTTGTTTATTTTTAGCTGGTAATTTTATGGTAAATAAAATTTTATTAAGCAAAAACAAAAAGCAACTATCATTGATAGTTGCTTTAATTTTATAAATCATATGGTGACCCACCCGGGACTCGAACCCGGAACCTGCTGATTAAGAGTCAGATGCTCTACCAATTGAGCTAGTGAGTCATTAATAACAAAAATTATTATACTGCTCATTTATGTATTTTGCAATACTTTTTTATAATTTTTTTCATATGACTAAAATGTTACAAAATTTAATAAATAAATAATTTTCAATAGTAAAACTTAAAAATATGTAATCTTTTTTCGTATTGTCTTAGAATTTATGAATAATTACTCATTGTGCTAGTTCATTTTTTATTGTATAAACTAATAAACATTGTTCCAATCTTAATCGAAATCCTAAAATAGATTGTACTCTTATTCTTTCTATATCAAATAAATTTACTAATTTAGAAAA
>ENA-OQHP01000582-OQHP01000582.1-human-gut-metagenome-genome-assembly--contig:-NODE-582-length-11738-cov-2.316424_pt1 | contig 11738 bp, 10 predicted proteins | sample MGYA00242563_ERZ504717 | MGnify/ENA primary metagenome ERZ504717 (study PRJEB26092, sample SAMD00036212) | human gut metagenome | host: Homo sapiens | study: EMG produced TPA metagenomics assembly of...
GAGTTAAAAAGAATAGATTCCGAAAAGAAGGTTTTCATATAGTGTTTATTTGAATTGGATTCTAAAATAAATAAGCCTTAGAATTCTCTTTGGAGAAATTCTAAGGCTTGTTATCAATCTTTAATAATGAGATTTAGTATCCAGGAGTCTGGTTCAATGCACTATTTTCTCCTAATGTATTTTCATCAATAGGCCATAATAGACGTTCTGAATTTGCATTTGAATATTTAGTAGCATACTCATTTCCCATGAGACGAATATCATACCAGCGTTTTCCTTCGAATAGGAATTCTCTCATTCTTTCTTTCAAAATTGCTTCAATAGGGTTATCATCACTTCCAACGAATCTATTGTTGGCATAGAAGGTTGCATCCTTATCATTGGGGTAGGCTATTTCGCTTCTATGTTCATTGAAGTATGTAGTTCCGTAAGCACGTTCACGTACTTCATTGATTTCTTGAGTAATATCCTCTCCTAAGAAAGCCTTGGCTGTAGCTAACGCAAGTAGACAATCTGCATATCTGTAGATTGGATAGTCATCTAACCAGCTTCTTTGAGCATCACCATCCAATAATACTCCTTGGAATTTATAAGCGATAGGTGAGTTGAAAGAAAGAGTTCCACTTGTATTGTCTTTATTATAAATACCTTTTATGGAAATTGATTTTCTAGTATCTCCTTCTCGGAATAACTGAGTGTATAAATCTTGTTCAACTTGATAACGAATTAATCCACTCATGTCTGCCATTTCCGTTTCATTGAGTAGGGCTCCATTTCATCGTAATAAGTACCAAAATTTGCCTGATTCATGACCATCGTTGATCTATATTGGTCATTCCAGAGGTGTATTCGTTTCTTCCGTTATGTATAGCGAAAATGATTTCGTCATTTTCTTTATTGTCGTATGCAAATACTTTTTTAAAGTCGTTCAACAATCCTACACCAGCTGTTTTTACTGCCATTAACGCATTCTTAGCTGTAGTGTAATCACTTTCTCCGCCATTCATTTGTTTTCCGCTCCATAAGTAAACTTCTCCTTTCAGCATCATTGTGGCTGCTTTTGACCAATAGCATTTGCCGTATTTGAAAGAATAGTTCATCACCAAAGGCATCTTCTGAACTTGGATATCTTTTTTGATTTGGGTCATTACATCTGCTGCAGATGAAGCGGCTTTGCTAGGATTACCTATATCAATGGAGTTACCGTTAGTATAATCTAACTGGAGTACTACATCACCCCATGAACGTAGCAAATGGAAATATACATAAGCTCTTAAACCATAAGCTTCTCCTAGATAATAGTTTTTAGTACTTGCATCTAGTAAATCAGTAGATTCAGTATGACTAATCATCAAGTTTAATTGATTAATTAATACATAGAAATCTCCATAATTACTAATCACAGGGTTGGCTGCATTTAAAGTGTTGTCAATCATTCTCTCCACTCCTTGAGTAGCTTCCCCCAGTGAATGGATTGGAATTGTAAATATCAGCGCGAGGTTCTCCTAATTCGAAAATAGTATAAGATCTTTTCGCGAAGCAGACCGTGAAGTCCCACATTAAATGCCTCAAATTGAGCCGCATCTTTCCAATAGTTTACATCAGTAATACTACTAACAGGTTCCATATCCAAGCAACCAGTAAAAGATGTTGCCAGGCATCCGGCTATAATATAGTTGAATATTTTTTTTCATAATTGTTGTTTTTTCAGAATGTTACAGATAAGCCAAACAATAAGGTTCTAGGAGTTGGATAACGGCCATTATCAATTCCTCGTCCGTAAACTGTAGATACAGCTGGTTCAGGCGATACACCGTCATATCCAGTAATATAGAATAGATTCTGTCCTGTTACATATACAGATGCATCTTGCATACCTGCTTTACCAATCCATTTTTTGGTAAAGAGTAGCTGAGGGTAATCTCTCTTAGTGCCAGATAATCTCCTTTTTCATAGAAACGTGAACTATTATTATCCACAGCTGTATTACCATTGTTAGAACGAGTAATGTTTTTCTTGTTCAACTGGTCAGCATAAGTGAAGACTGGAAGATCCGTATCTGGATTCGTTTCACTCCATGTGTCATGAACTTTATCTATGATATTAAACTGTCCTTGATACTGTCCTAAAGAACGGGCCTTTAAGTCGTTGTAAATAGTGTGTCCCAAAGCATAGTCGAAACGTGCGTATAATGACCAGTTCTTATAAGATAAGGTCGTTGAGAATCCACCTGTTACTTTAGGGAATATATTACCAACTACAGCACGGTCAAGGCTGTTAATCTTTCCATCCTTATTAATGTCTTCCCAGCATACATCTCCTGGTTCTATGGGTTTCCATCCGTTTGATTCAGCATAAGTTACACCTGTCTGTGGGTTTATTTCATTGGCCATACCTGGTCCATACAAGTTGGCAACTTCGTCAATGACCATGTTGGCGTTAGCTTTTACATCATTCCAATCTCTAAAGATATGATTCTGCACATAGCCTACCATGTCACCGAGTTTTCCACCTTCTCTATAGCCGCCAATCCATTGGTCGGAGTCTCTCCTGTTTCAGGGTTGTAGAGTCCAGCTGCCACTTCATAACCATCAATCTGGTTAAATGGTTTGTCACTTGTAGGTAATTTTAAAACCTTGTTTGACACTGAAGTTAAGTTAGCAGAAACTTCCCAGTTAAAACCTTTAGCATTAGATAGAATATTAGCTCTTACCTCCATTTCAAATCCTGAGTTACGCAATTTTCCCAAGTTGGTTTTCATACTTGAAAAACCAGTATATGCGGGCAGGTTCACATCGGTTAGCAAATCATCTGTTGTTCTGTTGTAATAGTCAAAGATGAAGCTTAACCGGTTGTTGAAGAATCCTAGGTCCAAACCGGCTTCAAATGAACGGCTCTGTTCCCATCTTAATCCTGTATTTATTAAAGAAGAGTTGTAGTATGCAGTTGCACCATCGTAATTACCGGCTCCAATCTGCTTATAAATTCCGTAAATATCAAAGTTCCCGATACCATTTACGTTACCGTTTACTCCATAACTTAAACGTGGTTTGATGTTACTGATTACTTCTGAAATTTTAGATTCTTTCCAAAAATCTTCTTCTGTGACATTCCATCCCACAGAAACTCCAGGAAAGAAACCCCAACGGTTGTCTTTCAATCGAGAAATACCGTCGTAACGAGCTACTAATGAAAGCAGATATTTCATTTGATAGTTATAGTTTACACGACCAAATACGGATGCAATCCGATAACCTGTTTTTCAGACTTGGTGGATGTACGTGATGCTCCTGCATTTAGAGTCGGAATATCATCTGTTGGAGAGTTCTGAGTTTTGGCTCCATCATAAATTCATTATAACCGAAATATTCACTTCCTACCATTACATCCAAGTTGTGCTTGTCTTTGAATGTATCCTTATAATTCAATGTTCCATTGACCTGAATCTGAGTATAGCGTTCTATCTTTGCACTAGCATCACGTGTGTTAGTTGGTGTAGATGAGGTTTGAAGCTGGTATGATTTATTGAATGTTTCATATTGATAATCATAATGGTAAAGCGATGAGTTTCCGCTGAATGTCAGTTTTTTAGGAATAATATCCAAATCGAAACCAAAGTTATATGTCGATTTACGTGTACCATCTTCACTAGTCAGTTTGTCTCGATAATATTCGGGATTACCATCACCTGTTCCCCAACCTGATGCAGGCGAACCATCTTCGTTGTATGGATTCCATGTCGGACGTTGTGAGCGTGTACGATAGAATAATTCATAAGAACCAATCCATAATGATGGTTGCTGTGACCATGTATAGGTAGCACCGGCTTTCACATTTAAGAATGGGAAAATTTTGTAGGTACCGCTTACAGAGCCGTTGAAACGTTTGTACCAGTTCCCTTAATCTGACCATCTTCATTGTAATATCCCATGCTGGCCATGTAAGTACCCTTATCATTTCCTCCGGTAATATTTACATAATGATCTTGTGTCAAGGCTGTATTAGCAAAAACGGCATCATCCAACTGACCACTATAATCCTTATAAAGAAGTTGTTTACCTTCATAATATGGGTCATCCATAACTAGCCAACCTTCATTTCTTAGATGAGAAGTTTCATCGGTTAGATATTTTACGTCGATAAGGTCATTTTGTGTACCATATCCAGTTTGAGTATCTACGCTTGCTGCTCCCGGTACGTTGTTTGTATAACGTTTATAACCCAGACGGTTATAGTAAAGATAATCGTGGGCATTACAGAAATCATATCCGTAACGTGCAAAGTTTACACCCAGTTTAAATTTATAGTTTACTGAAGCTTTACCTGCTTTTCCACTTTTTGTTTCTACAAGGATAACACCTCCGTTGGCACGTGCACCATAGATAGCAGTAGAAGCGGCATCTTTCAATACTTGTATAGATTCAATATCTGAAGGGTTGATGTCACTCATGCTTTCGCGAATAATACCATCAACAACAATCAATGCTTTACTATTACCACCGGTAATTGTTGCTCCACCACGAAGAGTGATATCAGGTTCAGCTCCAGGCTGTCCTGTTGTATTGATAACTCGCAAACCTGTTACAGAACCTTGTAAAGCCTGTCCTGCGTTACTCATAGCAGCATTTTTCAGAACTTGATCATCCATTTTTGAAATGGCCGTAGTTAATGCAGCTCGTTTCTGTGAACCACCATATCCGGTTACGACAACTTCTTCCAATGTTTGGGTATCTTCTTTCAGAATGATGTTAATCGGAGTACCATCCATTTTATGGTTTGTGTAATATATCCTACGAAAGAAATTTCAATAACATCCCCTTTCTTTACGTTTTGATAGAGAGAAGTTTCCATCAATGTCTGTAATTGTTCCATTTGTAGTTCCTTTTACTATTACAGAAGCTCCAATGACAGATTCGCCTGTTGCGTCTTTCACAATACCTTGACATATACCAGTTTGTTGTACAATGTCAATTTCAGATTCATTTTTTGATAAGTCCGCATATGCCATACCCGTAGATAAACTGCCTAGTAACAGCCACATACCGACTGACTTCATTTTTCTATTCATAATTCATGCATATATAAGGTTAAAGTTTGCGATTGATGATTCTTCAGTTAACTTAAGGCCTTTTTAAAATGAATTTTATTAATACGTCTATTTACATGTGGCAAATATAGAAATAAAAATTTGATGTCACAATTATTTGATAAAATATTTTATGAAATACCGATTTTATTTGTGTTGTATTTTTGTTTTTACCGATAGTTTATAAAGTTTGAATTTCTTTTATTGTGATTTCTGATTATACGTATAATGATAAAAATGTTATTTATATATGCTGATATTCAGCAATAAAAGGGGATATCATAATTGATATCCCCTTTTTTATTGAAATCTTTATATAATAAATTATTTTATAATATCTTTCAGTTTAATGCTTTGGAAAGTCATGTGAGCTACACTGCTTTCATACAATATACCGATAGTTTCTTTATCTATCATTGTCAGGCAGGAATATCCCCAATTGTATCCCTCATCTAACAGAAGCTGATGTTCCGAACTCCAGGTATTTCCTCCATCCATGCTGATTTTAATCGTCATGTCTTTACGGGCATTTGTAGAATTGGGGTTGGAGAAAATTAAAAGGTCTTTACCCAATACATTATCTTTCGCTTTTACACTGATCAGACTGGCCATACATACGGGCTCTATCAAAGCAGTACGGGATGATTCGTGTTCCTTCCAAGTCTTACCTAAATCTTGTGTGGTATAAACGGCCCGGCTTCCTCCTCGGTTATCTCTCATGTTCAGCATTAAAGTGCCAGGTTCAAGCTCTGCCACTTGTGCTTCTGTGGTATTAGTACGTGCATGGTGGTGTATGGTCCATGTTTCTCCACGGTCTTTGCTATACATGATACCCGCATTGGGGATTCGGGTTTTGTCGATAAACTGAATGGGGAATACCAATGTACCATCTTCCATTGTGATGCCTCGTCCCGGGCCTTGCAATAAGAAATACCATTCCGGAAGCTTCACTTGTTCGGTAATATTGATTGGTTCAGACCATGTTTTTCCATCATCTGTACTTTTAGCGAGTACCAATTGAGCGGTATGGTTCAAGTCCATTCCCTGATGTGAACTCCACCATGCTCTTTGGTTACCCATTCCGTGTGTCCATGCCGCTACAATCCATACGGTGTTGGTTTTGGTGTCTACCAAGATAGAAGGGTCGCCTACACCATTCTGAGCTGAAGGAAGTCCACCGTATTCTTTGAATGATAGAGGTAAACACATTTTTTCCCATGTTTTTCCTCCGTCTGTACTGCGGCTGAGGCCTATGTCGATATGTTCCTGCAAATCTACACTGCTGTTGTAACGCACATCGTATACTCCAAGAGAGTACCTTTATTTGTAGTAACCAGCCCTGGAATACGGAAAGCTGCTGAACCGTCATCACCTGCATGGCGAACTCCTACTGCCATTCTTTGTACGACTTTCTGTTCTGTCGTATTTTTTGTGGGTATAATTTTCCCATCACCTTTTACCTGAGTTACTTCTGCACAGATTTTTGTGTGTAGTGAAGCTGTTGGTTGCATTTCGATACTGATCCAGAAGAAATTATATCCAGGAAAGAGGTTCTGTTTTCCTTCCAGTTGTCAGCGTATTGGTTTTAGGTGTTATTTCTGCCTTTTTTATAGAATAAGATGGATTAGCAGAAAGGGTTTGCCCCGGATTGTTGCTGGAAATGTATTCTACGGGTGCAAAGCGTTTTTTTCCTCTGTCTTGTGGAGCATCTGTTCCTCCATAATACAATTTAATAGCTTTGATTTGTGACAAAGGTACGTTCTTGTCGAAGGTGATAGTGACATTGTCAAGGGTCTTTGTTTCTTTGGCATCGAGACGCAGATAAGCCAAGACATTATCATGTCTTTCTATTAATATCGGTACTTGTGGGGTTTTAACAAAGACAGTATCAGCAGCGTGCAGACCGATGGAAAGCATTCCGATACATAAGGATAATAGTTTTTTCATAATGCAGTTGCTGGTTTAGATTTTTACTTTAGCTATAAGTTTTCTTATTTTTCCTTCTCCAATTACAGGGGCATGTGGGTCTTCCGGATATACAATGGCAAATTGTCCGGGAAGCAAATCAACAAAGGTTGTAGGTACATCTGAATAGAGTGCACAATCACCTTCTTTCTGATACGCTTGTTTCAGTTGGTTTACATCTTCAATGGCTTTCCAACCGATACGTTCTTTCCCTTCCAAAAGAATATGTATATCAATGTAATCACGATGTACTTCCAGAACCTGTTCAGATTCTTTCACGCATGTGGGGTTAACGTTGTTGATAAACAGGTTATCTCCATCCAGTTCTATTCTTCCACATGGTGTATGCAATAAGTCGTGACTCTTTACATAATCGAACAATTGTTTAAATAAAGGATGTAGCGGTTCAATTCTGCTACTATTTTGTAAATTGGAAACAATCATAATATATAAAAGTTTTTAGTTATTCCATATTGTCTGTTTTAGGACGTAAGAAATACAACTGTACGCCAAGAGCAATAGCTACCACGATAGCTAGCATGGCAAAACCGGCTCCTAAATTGCCGCTATCACCCCATCTTCCTAAAAGATGAGTAATGAAAGCACCGGCAGATACACCAATCATATTCATCACTCCATAGGCAGTAGCCCGTTGTTTGTGAGATACAAACTGACAGAGGATAGGCATGTTATTAGTATCAAAGATCCATAACCGATACCAAACAGCAGCCCGGCACCTACTACTGCTACCAGATTATGTCCGAATCCTAATAAAAGTAGTGATGGAATGGTCAATCCCAAACCGATGGCTCCGGTATATACACGTCCGCGTAGATTTTTCTGCACCCATTTATCCGATAAAGGACCGCCAATAAGAACTCCGATGAATGAAGATACGGCGATGGTTATAGTAGAAATAGGTCCGGCTTGTGACATGGGTAAATCAAGGTTTTCAGCAAACAAGGTCGGAAGCCAGTTTTTGGTAGCCCACCCGGGAAGGCTTGGGGCTGCAAAGTAGAGCAAGATTACCCAGAAAGCTACGTTGGTTAGCAAGGATTTTAGACTGGTAAAGACGCTCTCTTTCTCTTTTTGTGGATTGGCTTGAAGTTTTTCTGTAGGAAGAATTTCTGTTTTTTTGTCATGTAAAAATAACATCAGAATTACGGCATAGGCAATTCCGATGATACCGAACCAATGGAAAGTGGTGTGCCAGGAAAAGGCATCGGCTACGGTTGCTCCGAATCCTCCGATGGCTTGTCCTGTGTACAAACCTGTCATATGGATACCTACGGCCAAAGAACGGGATTTTCCAGTATGATAGTCTGCAATCAAGGAAAGTCCGGCAGGGATGTAGAGTGCTTCGCTCACTCCCATTAAGGCACGTAGCCAGACAACCTGGTTGAATGTTTCGGCTATTCCCATCAGATAAGTTACGGAAGACCATACGAACAAACTTCCAACAATCAGCCATTTGCGGTTCAAACGGTCAGCTATGACGCCTGAAACGGGACTCATCAGTGCGTAAATCCAGAGAAAGATTGCCATCAGATAGCCGAAGTTGGTAGCTGATTGCAGTTCTACAATGTCAACCTGCATCGCATCTTTCATGGTGCTAAGCATTTGTCGGTCCATATAGTTAAGCAATGCCACTCCCCATAGTAGGCCTACTACAATCCACGGATAAATTTTTGAGTTTTTCATATATTATGGTTATTCAGTTAGCAATGTAACTTGCCGGATTATTCTCCGGCAAGTATTTCTTTACATAATGTATATCCTTTTATCATCATTCTTGGAATATGGAAAGGACCTTTAAAGAGGTTACCTTTCGCAGGTTGAGCTACTGTACCGTCACGATGCAGGTACCCGTACCATTCTCCAAATTCACTGTCAGGGAAATGAGCATACGTCCAATCACTGATTTGTTTGTGACGTTTCAGGTATTTCTCGTCCTTGGTCAGTTTATATGCATATAAGTTGGCAATGATGGCTTCTGTTTGTGGCCACCAGAATTTCATGTCTTGTGAATAATCCTGTGGAGGAAGATTCTTGCAATCCTTGAAATTGATGATGCCACCATACTGTTTGTCCCATCCCCATTCCCAAGACCAGTCAAGAATGGTCAGGCCATGTCAATGAGTTCTTTGTTATTGTTCATGTTACGTGCTACATCGAACAGGAACCAAGAGGTCTCGATACAATGTCCCGGATTGATGGTACGGCCATTCATTGTATCGATAAATTCTCCTTTAGGGCCAACCATTTCCAGCAAAGCCTTGAATTCAGAATGCATGAAATAGTTTTTCAATGCATAAATGGATTCTTCAATCTGTGCATCGAGTTCAGGATCTGAAATTACTTTCTTGATACTGGAAGCCACATTGACCATAATCATGGTAATGGAATGTCCTTGTGCCTGAACCGTAGGTAAATATTTCGGTTCAAGTATACCTGGAGTATTCAGGAAGTGGCGCATGCGCTTGAACAAATCAAGTGCTTTTTGGGCATATTCTTTATTACCGGTAGCCAGTGCATATTCCGACATGGCGATGGCGGCAAAACTCTCAGAAAATACATATCTTCTTTTCCGGAGCGGAGTTCCGTCTGCTGCTACCTCGAAATACATTCTTCCATCAGTATCGAAGCAATGCTTTTCAATAAAGTCGAGTGTAAGCTTGGCAGCATCCAGCCATTCAGGATTTTTTTCTATATTGTTATATGCGTACGAGCAAATGAAAGCAAAGCGTCCCTGAAACCAGACCGATTTAGTGGTGTCAATAAGTTGACCGTTACGAGCCACGCAGGTGTATATGCCACCGTGTTCTTTGTCAAGACCATTCTTTAACCAAAATGGCATGATGTTATGGGTGAGATCTTCTTTGTAGTTCTCAGCCCAATATTTAGCGTAAGTTCTATAGACATAAGAATGGATTTAGAATTTGTTGCAACGATCAAAGAAGTTGATGGCTTCCAGTTCTGCTTCATGCGTGCTTCTTCTTCGTCTGTCATATTTTGGAACGGAGTACGGTTCTTACCTAAATCCAGCCCGATGAGCTTCATGATTCGTTTACCACCAACGATATTACCGCGGTAATGGCAAATCACGTTGATTACATCCTGAGAGAAGTTCTGCAGTTCGCGTGCTTTTTCGATGTCACCAGCTTTCCATGCGTCGATGATGCCCACCAGGTTGATTCCGTTATAGTTAGTTGTACCGCCGATACCACCTTGTGCACCACCCATAGCTAATGATGGAAGAATTGTTTCATCCTGACCGTGCAGCATGTCGAATTTTCCGTTCTTGTACAAGCGGCACTGGTTGTATTCGTAAATGCTTTCGTATGTATATTTGATACCTGAGAAGTTAGGAATACGTCCGTCTACAGCTTTCAGTAATTCTACCATCGGTAAGAAAGCACCATTGAATGCCGGAATGTGATAATAATAGAAAGGAAGATTTGGGGCTCCAGCCGCAATTTCTTCACAATATTTCACCAGCTCTTCAATGCGACCAATTTTCGGGAATGGAGGAGCCATGGCACCGATACCCCATGCACCAATCTTCTGAGCATGTTCGGCCAGCATTTTGCTTGCTTTTACACAGCAGCTTCCTACGTGTACAATTACCTTGAAACCTTCGGGAGCAGCTTTCACCCATTCTTCTGCCAGTTTCATACGTTCTTCTTCGGTCAGCATGTAGCCTTCACCAGATGAACCGTTGATAAACACACCTTTCAGTCCATTTTTTGCTAACATTTTTGCATAAGCAGAAATGGGTTCATAATTTACTTCACCATTTTCATAAAATGGAGTAAATGGGGCATCAATTAAGCCAATAATCTTTTCCATAATATTATATTTAATAAATTAGTTTATTTAATAATCGCAAAAATAAGGATATAATTTTTATATTACAAGGTTTTATGTGCTTATTTTGAAATTATTCTTCTTTTTTGAGAGGATAAACTGTAATTTTTGGAGTTCGTATGCCTGGTTTTATTTCTCCGCATATCATATATAAACAACCTTCACGATACAGCAGGATGCCTCCTGCACGTGCCATGCCTGAAATATTTACTTTTGTGGTCCATGTTTTATGGGTAAAGTCATAAAATAAAATATCATCATTAAATTTGTACCAAGAGGGGGCGTGAGTTAAATAATCTTTTCCTGCTTTTCCATCCAGTGCGTTTTTGAAGATGCGATAATTAACTCCTCCTGTTAGGATAAGTTGTGTGTCTGTCTGTATACCGCTACCTCCTGCCATACAGCGTTTTTCCTTGTTTCCCTGATAAGGTATGTGAGAATCATATTCCCATTTGTCGGTTTGGGGAGTATAACATAATATGTCATGTGAAAGAATACTGGCAGAAGAATCCGATGGAGCTTGAAAACCTCCAATCAAATAAAGCTTCTTTCCATCATTGACCAAAATAGGTTGTACTCGTTGAGGCCCAGGGAAGGAAGATAGTTTTTGCCATCTGTCACATGTTTGTAAATCCAGTTTGTATAATGCGTTTTGTCGCAGTTGTTGATTTCCTCCTGTGATGTAGATACATTCATTCAACATTGTGGCGGAGGCGTTGTCTATTGTTTCAGGAAGAGAAGGTAGCTGGTGGATTTGAAGCTTTCAGAGGAAGGATCTTTTTGAATCCGAAATACACTGTCAGACCAGAATCTGCATTCA